>OFRZ01002114.1_pt1 | contig 10374 bp, 8 predicted proteins | sample 1543181 | NCBI WGS metagenome assembly OFRZ01 (sample SAMN04209245, study PRJEB22552) | human gut metagenome | biome: gut; material: feces | host: Homo sapiens | place: USA: Oklahoma | reverse complement strand
TGCGATATGCAGTTTGCGGATGTTGCTTGTGCATTAAAAACGCAAACTGCTATAGCCATCACTTTTCTGCCGCCCGACACAAACGACTGATTTTTTCTGCGCCTTTGGGGCTATACTTCCAGTGCAGACGATTTTATATGCAGCAAGGAGCAGACACATGGGCATTTGGAAAAATCTGGGCATGGGCGGCTACCGGGGCTTTTCGCGCCCGGCGGCGCGGCTGTTACAGCAGGCGGTGCAGCTGGCGGGTGATCTGGGTTGTGAACAGGCGGATACCGGCCACCTTTTGCTGGCAATGTTACAGCAGCAGGGCGCTGCGGCGCAGTTCCTCACCCGGAAAAACATCACCGAGCCGGAGGTGCGCCGCCAGCTGGCGCAGCGGCGCAGCGGCCCGGCACAGCGGCTGGACAGGCAGGCTATGGCACCGGATCTGCGCCGCACCATGGACTATGCGCTCATCGGGGCGCAGAACGCCCATGTCAGCCGGGCAGAGCCGGAGCACCTGCTTTGCGCCATGCTGGAAGATGACGGCTGCGCCGCCGGGCTGCTGCTGGCGTCGGCGGGGTACGTGGCGCTGATCGATAAGGCCGCGCCGTTTGAGGCGGACCGCTACTATGTGGTGATCTACGCCGCTGTGGTGCTGGCTGTGGCTGTGGTGCTGGCCAAGCTGGCCCCGCAGCACGAGACCCTGCTGCTGCTGGCACTGGTGCCGATCCTTGCGGCGCACCGGACCGACCCCAACGCCTACCTGTATGAGGACGCCGCCCCGCGCAAGGCTGCGCTGGCCGACACCGAGAGGCTGCCCGCCGTTGTGCTGAACAAGGCGGGGTATGAGGTCGCGCCCGACCTGTTCTTGGAGGAATTCGCCAAGCGCGAGGCCGTTGACCAGGCAAGCGGCGAGGACGATGCCGCCAGCCTGCGCGCGGCGGTGGAAAGCCGGGACCTGCACGGCGGATTCTTGCTGTACGGCTACATTTACGACGCCGACGAGCTGCGCGCCCTGGCAGAGGACACGCTGGACGTGGAAAAAATCGAGCTTGTGACCGACGGAGAACGGTGCCCGGTGTATTATATTGAGCTGAAGTGAGGAAAAAAGGCTTCCCCAGAGGGGGATGCTCAGCTTGTAGAAAAAGCCTGTTACCGGAAGATTTGTAGGGATGGGTCTTGACCCATCCGCACATCTGGCCGCGCGCAGCGCATAAAATCGCGTCGAATGGCGCGCGGTTTTCCCGTCGCGTCGTGCTTTTGGCAAGGCAGCACGGAACGGTCAAGACCGTTCCCTACAAATCTACCGAAAGTTTGCAATATTCCCATTAAGTTTATCGACAGCTCGGCCTTCCCCCGCGGGGGAAGGCTTTTTAGAGAAAAGGGGGCGTGTATGCTTTCTAAAAAAAGAAACGGCTGGCTGTGGGTCGTGATGCTGTTTGCGGTGTGCGCCGTTGTGTACGGGATGCTGAGCAGCTACCCGCGGGAGCTGGCCGTCTACAGCGACGAGCTGCGGTATCTGGATGTGGCGCGCAGTCTTTTGCAGGGGCGCGGGCTGCGGGTGCGCAATATGCCCAGCGACTACCAGAAGATTCTATACCCGCTCTGCATCCTGCCGGCGCTGCTGCTGAAAACCACCGCCGCGCAGATCACGGCCATCGGCTGGCTGAACGCCGTATATATGGCAAGCGCGGTGTTCCCGGCCTATGCGCTGGCACGGGCCATGGGCATGAACCGTCGCCGCACAGCGTTTCTCGTCGGCGTTACGGCAGTGCTGCCTACGATGTCCGCTGCGAGTACGTTTATGAGCGAGACGGTGTTTCTGCCGCTGTCGCTGTGGCAGGGGTATTTTTTCCTGCGGGCGATGCTGGCAGAGCCGAAGGCCCGCGTGGGCTGGTGCGCGGCGGCGGGGGCGTTCTGCTACCTGCTGTATCTGAACAAGGAGGTCGCGCTCTATTATCTGATCGCCTGGGTGCTTGTGCGCGCGTGGGTCTGGTGGCATGACAAGGCGTCGTGGCGGGCGGAGCTGGCCTGCAATGCCGCGCTGCTGGGCAGCTTTCTGGTCTGCTTTTTGCTGGCCAAGGCGACGCTGTTCCACGGACTGGGCAACTCCTACAACCAGACCGGATGGCTGACGGCGGAGCAGTGGCGCTTTCTGCCGTTTGCGCTGGTGTGCGACGCGCTGTTTGCCGTGCTGGCGTTCTGGGTGTTCCCGGTGCTGCTGCCGCTCTGCGGACTGCACCGCCCGCGCAGGGGCAGCGATGCCCGCCGCACCCAGCTGCCGCTCTTTTTGCTGCTGTCCCTTGGCATCGGCGTGGCGGTCATTGCGTGGTCCATCACGGTGCGCGAGGATTTGGGCTCGCCGTCGCCGCGGCAGCATACGCGGTATCTGGAGCCGCTGCTGATCCCGCTGCTGGCGGTGACGCTGGACACGCTGGATGAAAAGCTGACCAAAACGCGCCGCCGGATCTTGGCGGCTTTGACGATAGCCTGGGGCGTGCTGTTCGTGGCCGTCTGCCGGGCCATCGGCGCGGGCGCGGGCGATAACACCCTTTTGCAGTGGTTTGACTTCGTGGCGGACCGCACGGACCGCCTGCCCGTGCTGGGGCAGGGGGCGTGGCTGGCGGTGTGGCGTGCAGTGATTGCTGTTGGCGTGGCCGTGCTGGGCGTGCTGCTGGTGCGCCGCAGGGGCCGCCGCGTGCTGGCCGGTGCGGCGCTGGTGCTCTGCGTGCTGTGCTACGCGGGCGAGTGGCGCATCAACCGCTGGACGTATGAGGTCCCCGCCGGGACCGCACAGCAGGCGTCGGCGCTGAACGACGCGCTGGCGGAGCTGGACGGCAGAGTCTTGTTTATCCCCTGCGGCGTGCGCCAGCGGGACAGCCAGCTCATAGAAACGTATGTCGCGCGGGATGTCTATATCGTCGAGTATGAGACGCTTTTGCAGAGCGGTGCGCTGGCAGACGGCGTGCTGGACCTGACCGCCGAGGCCGTCGGGCCGGAGTACCCGGGCAGGGCATATACCGATTTGGACGCGGCAGACTGGGTGCTGGCAGCGGACGGCGTGCCGGTGGATACGACCACGCTGGCAAAGGCGGACACGGCGTGCCCGGCGGGGTATGTGCTGTATCGGAATTTGGATGCACAGAGGGTCAGGTTTGCGGTATCGTGAGCGGGCGCGGGCGGATATGGAATCCGGCCCTACGAAAAGGTGTATGCTGATACAATAATCCTTTTGCGGCAGACGGCATTGTGTGGAATCCGCCCGCGGAGGTCTGCGCTGTTCTGACCCGCAAAAATTGCTCCCTCTTTTCCCAAGAGGGGGCTTTTTTTCTTGCGATTGGCGGCGCGGTGTTGTATAATCTTTATTATGTAGAACTGTGTGCAGAAAAGGAGCTTTCCATGGAAAAACTGCTGGTTTTTATCCCTGCTTATAACTGCGAAAAGCAGGTCACGCGGGTGCTTTCGCAGCTGTTGGATCAGCGCATTGCCCCGTGGGTGGGGGAGTGCATCGTCGTAAACAACCGCTCTGCCGACGGCACCGAGGCCGCCGTGCAGGACTGGATGGCCCGCCACCCCGACGCGCCGGTCCGCCTGCTGCGCAATGACCAGAACTACGGTCTGGGCGGCAGCCACAAGGTCGCGTTCGGCTACGCGGCGGCCCACGGGTACGAGCATCTGGTCGTGCTGCACGGCGACGACCAGGGCGCTATTGCGGACCTGCTGCCGATTCTGAACGACGGCACCTACAAAAAATACGACTGCTGCCTTGGCTCCCGCTTTATGAAGGGCAGCAAGACCGGCGGCTACAGTGCGCTGCGAACCTGGGGCAACTACGGCTTCAACTGGCTCTTTAGCTTAGTGGCCCGCAAAAAAATCACCGATCTGGGCAGCGGGCTGAACCTGTATGCCGTGGAACCGCTGAAAAACGAGTACTACAAAAAGTTCCCGGATACGCTGTATTTTAACGACTGCATGATCCTGGCGCTCTGCCAGATGAAGCAGCGGGTGCTGTTCTTCCCCATCAGCTGGCGGGAGGAGGATCAGGTCAGCAACAACAAGCTGACGAGCTTCGGCATCAGCCTGCTCAAGCTCTGCGGCAAGTATCTGGCCGGGCCGCGGGACTTTGTGGAGCGCGAATGGCGCGAGAAAATCATTGAGGATTACAGCTACGAGGTCGTAGCTTCCAACCTGTAAGGAGGGCTTTGGTATGAAGATTCTGGTGACGGGCGCTGCCGGGTTTATCGGCGGCCAGCTGTGGCATACGCTGTGGAAGCGCGGGGACGAGGTCGTCGGCATTGATAACTTCTCCTACGGCAATCCGGACAACCTGAAGTTTGATGACCATGATTTTGGCGCAGAGGTGCGCAGAATGGACATCCGCGACAAGGCCGGAATGCTGGCTCTGTTCGAGGCGGAAAAATTCGATGTTGTGTATAACATTGCGGGCATTGCGCCGCTGCCGGACTGCCAGAGCGACCCCGTGCAGGCCATTGAGGTCAACACCCTGGGTCTGGTCAACCTGCTGGAGGCGGGCCGCCGCACCGGCATCAAACAGCTCGTGCAGGCATCCACCAACGCCATGTACGAGAACGAGACCGAGTTCCCGACGGTGGAGGGTAAGTTCAACCCGCCGACGCTCATTTACCCGAACACGAAATACTGCGGTGAGCGCTTTGCCCAGAGCTTTGCCGACACCTACGGCATGACTGTGACCTGCCTGCGCTTTGCCAACGTCTACGGCCCGCACATCGACTGCCTGCGCAAGCAGCCGCCGTTCGTCGGCTACATGATCCGCGAGCTGTACTATGACCGCACGCCGGAGTTCCACTCCGACGGCAACCAGCGCCGCGATTACATCTACGTGGATGATTTGATCGCGCTGGCGCTGCGCGTCGTCGAGCACCCGCAGAAGGGCTTTGACGCGGTGAACGTGTCCAGCAACCAGAGCTATTCCGTGCGCGAGCTGTACGCCATTGCCAACCGCCTGATGGGCAAAAATATTGAGGCCAAATACTGCCCGAGCAGCCATTACTGGGCCAAGTACCCCGAGCTGTACGGCGGGGCCTACGGCATCAAACCGGAGATCCTGGACCACGAGGTCAACAAGTTCAGCCAGTGCGACAACACCCACGCCCGCGAGGTCTACGGCTGGCAGCCGCAGGTCGATATTGAGACGGGACTGGGCAGAGTCATTGAGGCCGAGACGCGGATGCTGGCGGGACTGGAAAAGTAAAAAGGCTTCCCCATCGGGGGGAAGCTGTCGCCGCAGGCGACTGATGAGGGCAGCGTGAATGGAGCAACTCTTCTGCGGAAAATTGCACAGGCAATGGCGGCAGGTCGCCCCTCATCCGGCGCTGCGCGCCACCTTCCCCCGCAGGGAAAGGCTTTTTGAAAAGAGGTACATCATGTCTAAACTTCACCTGATTCTCCCCATGGCCGGCAGGGGCAGCCGGTTTTTTAAAAACGGCTTCGTCTGCCCGAAACCGCTGATCGAAATTAACGGAAAGCCGTTCTTTTACTGGGCGGCGCGCAGCGTGGAAAAGTTCGTGGACTGCGCGGACCTCACGTTTGTGGTGCTCGAGGAGCATATCCGCGACTTTGCCATCGACGAAAAAATCAAGGTGTACTGGCCTGCGGCCCGCATTGTGGCGCTGCCCGAGGTGACCGAGGGCGCGGCTATCACGGCGCTGAAGGGCTGCGAGGGCCTGCCCGACGGTGAGCCGATTTTGTTCAACGACTGCGACCATCTGTTTGTTTGCAGGGCGTTCAACGAGTTCTGCGCTAAGGGCGGCTTTGCAAACGGCCCGGAGGGCGCACTGCTGACGTTTGAGAGCGATTCCCCCGCGTACAGCTATCTGCAGTACGGCGCGGACGGCAATGTCTGCCATACGGTGGAAAAGCAGGTCGTCAGCCATGATGCCATCTGCGGCGCGTACTATTTCAAGGATAAGAAAACCTACGCCGACGCCTGCGCCGAATACCTGAAAAACTGCGAGTACAAGGAATTTTTTGTCTCCGGCATTTACAATGTGCTGGCCGCGCAGGGCGCAAGAATTGCGGGCTTTGCGTGTGATTTACATCTGCCGTTCGGCACGCCGGACGAGTACCGCGCGGCGGAGGCACCCGCCAATAAGGCCGGTTTTGACGCGCTGACCTGAAGGAGTAAGAATGAAAACACCTGCAAAAAAGCGAACGGCGGCGGAGCTGGCGGCTGCGGTGCTGTGGTGCGCCCTGACGCTGGGAACGGACAGGCTGTTCTTCCGCTATGACTGGCGCACACCGGCGTTTTTTGTCTATAAGGCGCTGTTTCTGGTGCTGGCGTTCGGGCTGGTGCACGGCGCGGTGACGCTGGTGCAGAAGCTGCGCGCCGGGGACAAATTTGCCCGGCGGTGGGTGGCTTGGACGCTGCCGTATCTGGCGGTGAATCTGGTCATCCTGCTCATCGTCTGGCCCGGCATCTGGGGCAATGATGACCTGGCCGTGCTGTATCTGGCGCGGACGCTGCAGCCCAACTCATGGCAGCACTTTCTGACCAGCGGCGCGTTCATTCTGTCACTGATGTTTGTGCCGATGCCCGGCGGCGTCGTGCTGGTGCAGAACCTGCTCATCAGCGGCATTGTGGGCTGCTTTGCGGCCACGGCGCAGGACCTGGCCGAAAAGCGGCTGACCCGCCCGGTGCGCCCGGCGTGGTTTGCGCTGGTCTACTTGCCGTTTTTGCTGCCGCCCGTGCTGATGCACACCCAGCAGCCCTTCCGCACGACCTGGTCAACGTGGACCGAGCTGTTTTTGGTGTTCATGCTGGTGGCCATGTACCTGCGCGGCACGAAGCTGAACAAAAAGGAGCTGGCCGCTATCGTGATGCTGGGCACGCTGGCTGCGTCGTGGCGCAGCGAGTGCGTCTACTATCTGGCCGCCATCCCGGTGCTGCTGGCGCTGCTCTGCGCCCGCAGACTGCTGCGCCCGCTGGCGGTGGGCGCGGTGACGGCGCTGGTGCTGGCGGGGTATTTCGCCTGCTCCCGCTACAGCAGCGCGCTGATGGGCGAGGCGTGGCAGTACAAGATGATCGCACTGTGCTATCAGACGGCGGCGCTGGTACAGGACGCCGACCCCGTGGAGGACGCCGAGGCGCTGGCCGACATTGACCGCGTGTTTGATGTGGAATTCTGCCGCGCCAACCCCGAGACCCACGGCAATGAACTGCGCGGGGGGATGCTCGCCGGGCGCGGCGGCTCGGCGGAGGACTGGTCGGCCTGCCAGAAGGCCATTATAAAGCTGGCCCTCAAGTATCCCAAGAGCATGCTGCGGGAGCGTGCGGGTGTGTTCTACAACACGCTGCGCCAGCGCCAGAACGGTCAGTCCAACCAGAAGATCGCGTTTGCATCGGCATTTTTGCTGTATGAGGGCGAGCCGACGCAGGACGACCAAAAGAGCTTTTTGCAGGACAGCGCCGCCGTGCAGCCGTTGAACAAGGAGCTGCGCCGGACGTTTATTGTGGATATGGCGTCCAGCACCGACTTTGCGGGCGGGCTGATCGACCTGACGTGGTGGATGCTGCCGCCGTTCGTGCTGCTGGGCCTGGCACTGGCGGTGCTGCTGGTGCAGCGGCGCTGGATGCTGCTTTTTGCCGCAGGCACGTTTTTTGCGCGCATCCCGCTTGTGTTTTTAACCGCGCCGGACACCTACTTTATGTACTATCTGACGCCGTTTATCGCCGGGTATGCGGTGGCGGCGGCTGCGGTGCTGTACGCAGTGCTGAAACGGAAATTGAAATCGGAAAGGATCACGGGCTGATGCTTGCACTTCTTTTGCTGCTGGCCCTGCTGCTGGTGCTGGTGGGCCATGCGTTCCGCCTGCTGCGGTGGGAGCAGTTCATCCGCATTTATGAGCGCCCGCCCCGCGGGCAGATGCTGCGCGGCATGGCCGGCGGCTATGCGCTGAACTTTGTGCTGCCGTTCCATCTGGGCGATGCCTTCCGCGCGGTCTACACGGGCCGCAGGATGAAGAGCGGCATCGGCTTTGCGCTGGCGACGGTCATCATGGATCGGTTCCTCGACGTCTGGTTTGTGGCGTTCGGGTTTATTGCGTTCCGGCTGCTGAGGCTGGGCGGTGCGCCGGTGGACGGCGCGGCGCGGTATTACCTTGTGTTCTCGCTGCTGCTGGTGCTGGGATTGGTGCTGGTCGTGGCACTGCGGGATTCTTTGAAGAAGATCTGCCTTGCGTTCTGCGGGCTGTTCAATGACACGCTGAAGCTGGACGGCATGATGTTCTTCTGGAGCCTCATCAATACCTTCAAGGACCTGGGCCGCGTGAAAATCGGGCGGCTGGTCGTCAATACACTGCTGATGTGGGCGGCGTATCTGGGCTCCTACACCGCGCTGGCGGCGGCGCTGACCGTGGCCGGGGAGCCGATGCAGCTGGTGGATGTGTTCGGGCTGCTGTTCGGGCGCAACGCCGCGGACTTTGCCGCGCTGCTGCCCGGCGGTGCGCTGGGCACGGCGGCCCCCGCGGCCCGCTGGCTGCTGCTGGCATGGTTTGTGCTGCCGCTGCTGGCCATGTGGGCGGCCACGCTGCTGCCCGAGGGCGTGCGCGGCGCGATGAACCAGGCTACACAGGCCGCCCCCGCCGGGGAAAGCTACCTGAACCTGCTGCCGCAGGCCGACGAGCATGACCGCGCGGTGTTCTTGAGCCGGTATTTCGGTCTGGAAAACAAGGACTACGTCAAGCGGTTTTTGCAGATGAACCGCGGCATTACGATTCTGGAGGACTACTCCGCCGGGTCGAACGCCACGACGATGCTCTGCATGGACACGCAATCGACGTTCTACCGCAAATATGCCTTTGGCAAGGACGGCGCAAAGCTGGCCGAGCAGCTCGACTGGCTGCGTGCCCAGCAAGACCGCCTGCCGCTGTGCGATATTCTGCGCAGCGAGGAGGCCGACGGCTGCTGCTGGTACGACATGGTCTACAACCCGCAGGCTGTGGGGATGTTCCGCTACCTGCACTCGAACCCCGTGGAAAAGAGCCGCGCCATCCTGCGTGCGGTGCTGGCGACGCTGGAGGATAAGCTCTACAAGCCGACGGCGGTCCCGGCGGACGCGGAGAAAATCGAAAAGTACATCGAGACGAAGGTTGACGGCAACCTGAAAAAGCTGCATGAGGACCGGATGCTGCACGAGCTGATGAGCTATGACACGCTGCGCATCAACGGCGTGGAGTACAAGAACCTGCCCGCGCTGGACTGGATATTTGACCATGACCGGCTGCGCAACCTGTTTGCGAAGGACCCTGTGGGCACGATCCACGGAGACCTGACGATTGAGAACATCATCTGCCGCACCGACAACGACAGCTGGTATCTGATCGACCCGAATACCGGCAATCTGCACGAAAGTCCGTTCCTGGATTACGGCAAGCTGCTGCAAAGCCTGCACGGCAGCTACGAATTTATGATGAAAACGCCGCGCGTGGCCGTGCAGGACAATCGTATTGACTTCCAGCTGACGCGCAGTGCGGCCTATGACGCGCTGTTGGCCGCCGTGATGGAGGATCTGAGCGCCCGCTACCCGCGGGAGCAGGTCGAGAGCATTCTGATGCACGAGGTCATCCACTGGCTGCGGCTGATGCCCTACAAGCTGAACAAGGACCGCAAGCGCGCAGCGATGTTCTACGCCGGGCTGGTCATGGTCGCCAACGATGTGGCGGATTTTTCGGAGCATAAAAAGGAGACACTATGCTGATTTGCGTGGATCTGGACGGGACCCTGCTGGACACAGTGCCGGCCAACGCGGCATCCTACCGCGCGGCGCTGGAGGAGCTGGGCTTTACCGTGACCGATGAATATTACGCCGAGCGCTGCAACGGCGGACATTACACACGGTTCCTGCCGCCGCTGATGGGCGGCGCGCCGAGCGCCACCGATGTGGAGCGCGTGCATGACAGGAAAAAGGCGCTGTACAGTGACTTTCTCGATGCGGTGCGCCCGAACACGGCACTGATGGAGATTTTGAAAACGATGCGCGCCGCCGGGCATGACCTGGCCTGCGTGACCACCGGCAGCAAACAGAACGCCACCGAGGTGCTGGAGCATTTCGGAGTGCGGGAATGGTTCGGCTTGATCGTGACCGGAGAGGACGTGGAAAAGCAGAAGCCCGACCCGGAGGGGTATTGCCGGGCGATGGAGCATTTCCGCGTTACGCCCGCCGATACAATGATCTTTGAGGACTCTGGCATCGGCCTGACCGCGGCCAAGGCCAGCGGGGCAAGGGTATTCAGGGTGGAGCAGTTTTAAGAGTTGTGATGCAGGGAAAACCTTGTTCGCACGCAGAATATGCAGCCGGCCGCAAGGCTCCCGGGCGGATATGGAATCCGCCCCTACGGTGTAGGGGTCGA
>OFRZ01002113.1_pt1 | contig 10378 bp, 9 predicted proteins | sample 1543181 | NCBI WGS metagenome assembly OFRZ01 (sample SAMN04209245, study PRJEB22552) | human gut metagenome | biome: gut; material: feces | host: Homo sapiens | place: USA: Oklahoma | reverse complement strand
TGAAAATAAGGAGCAAAGCGACGCTGACACTTCGGGCCATGTTGGCCCGAAGATATGGGTTTGGGGCGAGCCCCAACAAGCAGCCTTTGTGCCACTTGTGGCCACAGAGGCATTGCTTGCCATTTAGCTATTTAGCAATATACTGCAAAAAAGATTATTGAGTTTATACAACATCTATTGTTTTACGCAATACCTCCTTAAAATATCTATATTAAGAAAATTCGCCACAAATTTTCGGTGATTTATCAATCGCTTTTCGAGTTTTTATATGTTTATGCAAAAAGAATGATATTTTTTTTATATCAACAAGTTCTCTTTCTTTTTATCGTTTTAACTCAAACATCAAAACACAAAACTTGAATACCCGGTTTTTATATCAGAAAAATATACGATATATGTTGATAATTAACAATTTATTAAGTTTTATTTACCATTTTTAGATTATATTGCATATATAGGGATTCTGTGGTATACAGTTAGTTATAAAAAGCTCATAACCGATTAGTAAAGGGAGGGATACCATTGGGGCTATAGAGGAGGAGAATTTGAGAGAATAGTGCCTTACATAATGGTGGGCGCTAAAAAATCTGAGTTTGTTACTATGGTAAAGTCTCAAGGAGGTCATTTATGAAGAAAGGTTTGAAAAAGGCATTGGGTCTGTTGGTAGCGCTGAGTCTCATGGTAGTTGGTAGCGCATTTAGTGCTCTTGCTGCTGATTCTCCAGAACAGAGACAAACATTCAGTGTCGATCTGAATAATTTTGACGAAAGCCAGCCCTATTCGGAAACATTACATTTCGAGAAGGACGGTCAGCCGGTAACAGTGACACTTAGCTATACGCCTCCTTTAACTCGTGATCCTGCTACTGAAGGAACGTGGAAATCGGATGCATTTTGGGGTGTCGCAGGTATGGATTACAGATTTGACTTATCAAAGAGTGGTAGCCAGTGGAAAATTTCTAATGCACGTGATTTAAATACCTACTGTGTTGGCGGAACGGTTGAAGATGAAAGTTTAGCCATTGGCCGTGCAACATCTACCTCAAGCAAAGCGGCCGAAGTGACTGGCTCTATGAGAGCAAATGTAGTCGGCGGAGTAGGAACACTTTCTTTCGCTTTAAGAACGGAAGTTTTTAATGGAGAAGTTTCTACCGTATTAAATTAAGAATAATATAAGTAGAGTCCTATTCAAAAAGGTGTTGATGTAAATATGTCGGCAATGTCTATATTTTTTCTAGTTGTATGCTCCGTCCTTGGACTTGGTGTTTTATACTGTATAGCTCGAATTATAGGATGGCTATTCAATCAGATAAAAAATAATGCTGATTAAGTGAAAGCAATTATACAATTTAAAAGGGTTGTTGCAAAGAGAAAAGTAATGTTCTGTATATGGTAGATTTAATAATTGACATATACTATATATAGTAAATTGAGTCTGTTTTGTAACAACCTTTTTAAAAGAAAATTTTTAGTAACAATTAGATAGAGTAGAGGTACGTTAACCATTAACATATCCTCTACTCTATTTTTTTATTTTTGCCTCCTATCTACGACAAATTTTGCAAAAAATACATTATATGATAATAAAAGAACTACGAGATTTTTACGCGGAGGTTGCTAATAACATGAGTTAGATTATTGAGGAAAAATAGATGAAGCAACGCCCCTTTTGCTTTACCTCCTCCTAGATGGGAGGAGTTTTATTCCAATTTAAACTTTTTTAAGGCTCAAACAAGCTGTTATTTGTTTGAGCTTTTTTTATGTTCGACACCTTATTTTAGGATTTGCTATCGAAACAGAGCCAGTCTTGAGATAAGCTGTCGAGGCTTTTTTAGAACGAGTAGCCATCTTTACTATTTTATAGATTTTTCACTGTTATTTTTTGAAAATTTCAGAAATTTCAGCCTACATATACGCTCCCCGCCGCTTCTGTTTTGTTGTCCATCCATCACAAAACAAAGCGGAGGTTCAATATGGCTATTATAAATTTACGGGACTATTACCCTTTTTATACGTCAGACTACTTTATGGAAGTACCAGAAGATGTTGTTGAAATGTTCAAGGAGTTTGACCGGAAGGAAGCCGCTTACCGTCTGCGTACATACCGGCACAAAGCCTATTACTCCCTGGATCGGAATGATGGAATTGAGCATGAGGCGCTTTTCGTTGCGTTCTCTCCCTATGAACTGTATGAGCGTAAAGTGACGATACAAGAACTCTATACCGCCATCTCACGACTGCCCGACAAACAGGCAAAGCGCATTTACGCTCATTTCATTCTCGGCTTGACGAAACAAGACATTGCCCGGGCCGAGGGTGTGGATGAAAAGGTCGTGCGGCTCGCCATTGAGCGCGGCCTTCGGAACTTGGAAAAAATTTTAAAAAAATTTTTATAAGGTGTACCGATTTCGCCTCAAAAATGAAATGGCTTATGAGAGGCAGTCAAAGCCTCGGGCCACATTGGCCCGAAGCGGGACACGCCTCACGCAGATTGAAAACTGAATAAAAGATAGACGGATACGAAGGGTGCTTGTGTCCAGTGACAGGCCCGCCATGACCTCTATTTTTACACTAGAGAGAGCGACCAGGCCCATGCCGTAGGCAGACTGTGGCAGGTCTGCCGGACAAAACACAAAACCCGGATACTTGCGATTAGTCACAATCCGAGCGTGCAGCGGTGTTGCGAACCGTGAGCCGTCGCAGGTAATGAGATCGCCTTGCCATCAGAATGGGGAGAGCTGAAATGCTATGGGACAAAAAGCCAACTGTCCGTCCGGTCTATCTGAAAAAACTTTCTAACCTGTGGGGCCCTTCCTCTATTACTGTCTGATGATAGGGCAACCGTTCTGGCTGGGCCCCATATTTTTCTATGAACAGGAGAATTTTATGAAGGAAAATATATCTAGTCCAGAATTAACGCTGAATATATGGAGTAATGACGCCTGCCGGGGCTATGTGATTATGGCCATGCAGGACTGTGGATTCACCCATAAAGATATTAGCCGTGTAGTAAATCAGCTTTATGGAGTGTTTGACTTATACACACTCAACGAGGCTGAACAGAAATATTATAACGGCGATTATTAGCTTCGGGCCAACGTGGCCCGAGGCTGGGGAAAGCTCAAAGGGCAGTTCCTTCCAGGGAGCCGCTTTTTTAGGTTTCCCCAGCAGACAAGAGGGAAGCTGGCCGCTGTTCATCCGTACTGAAAAGTGGAGGTTTTCGATGGTTCAATCTGTTACATACCAAAGCGAAAAACAATCCGTATATTTTCAAGGGAAACTTATCGTATTGGAAAATCTAATTCCGGTACTATCCCCGGATGAAAAGAACAAGCGAAAAAGAGAAATCGAAAATCACTTATATGATGTGTTCAGTAAATACACGGACAGATTTTACTAATCAACCGCAACATTGTTGTCCGGGGCTGCCTATGGTATAATATAATTGTAAGGTTGGTAGCTCCATTCCATACGGAAGGAGCCCAATATGGACATTATCAGAGAAGATTGTATATACGCGAGACAGTCGGTAGACCGTAAGGACAGTATCAGCATTGAAAGCCAGATTGATTTTTGTAAGTATGAGCTGAAAGGCGGAAGCTGTAAAGTATTCAAGGATAAAGGCTATTCCGGGAAGAATACGGACAGGCCGGAGTTTCAAAAGCTGTTAGGAGAAATCCGAAAGGGCCGGGTGCGGCGGGTAATCGTTTATAAGCTGGACAGAATCAGCCGTTCCATTCTGGACTTTGCAAACATGATGGAGCTGTTCCAGGAATATGACGTGGAGTTTGTTTCGTCCACAGAAAAGTTCGACACCTCAACCCCAATGGGGCGGGCCATGCTGAATATTTGTATCGTATTCGCACAGCTTGAACGTGAGACAATCCAGAAACGCGTCACGGACGCTTACTACTCCCGGTGCCTGAAAGGTTTTCACATGAGCGGACAGGCCCCCTATGGTTATCAGTTGGAGCCGACAGTGGTTGAAGGTATCCGCACAAAAAAGATGGTGGCAGACCCCGAAACTTCCCAATATGTAAAGCTCATGTTTGAAATGTATTCCGAGCCGGAAACGTCTTTTGGTGACATTACACGGTACTTTGAGGAACAGAACATCAAAGTTTACGGTAAATCGCTATTCCGTACCTTTATTTCACAGCTTTTAAGAAATCCTGTTTACGCACAAGCAGATTTAGAACTCTACGAATTTTTTAAAAGCCAGGGGGCGGCTATTGTCAATGACGCTTCCGATTTTGCCGGAACCAATGGCTGTTATCTCTATCAGGGCCGGGACGTGAAGGAGGATAAAGACAGGAGCCTGAAAGACCAGATACTTGTAATCGCTCCACATGAAGCGCTCATACCGTCTGATGTATGGCTGAAATGCAGGAAGAAGCTAATGACAAATAAGAGTTTTCAACAAGGACGTAAGCCGAAAAATACATGGCTTGCCGGAAAAGTTAAATGCGGGTGTTGCGGATATGCCTTAAAGGCAACACACGTTCCGAACAGCGAAGGCTATTTTCGCTGTAGTAAACGGACTGAAAATAAAGGCTGCCCGGGCTGTGGTAAAATCCGTAAATCTGAATTTGAGGAATTTATTTTCAGTGCTATGCGGGCGAGATTTAAAAATTTTCAAGTCCGCCATAGCCGGGAGGAAAAAGTCAATCCCAAACTGACCGCCCATCAAATTGAACTGGCGCAAGTTGAAGCCGAGATTGAAAAACTACTTGATACGCTAACCGGAGCCAACGCAACACTTCTTGCCTATGCTAACAAAAAAATTGAAGAACTGGACACTCGCCGCCAGACCATTTCAAAGGAGATTGCGGAAATGTCCATTGAAACAATGTCACCCCAAAAGGAGCAGGAACTCTCTTATTACCTCGACCATTGGGACAGCATTGAATTTGACGACAAAAGGAAAGCCGTTGACGGCCTGATTATTTCAATCAGCGCAACTAGCGACCACGTTCAAGTAGAGTGGAAAATCTAAGCTCTAACTTCTGGATTATCCCACTCTACTTACTTTCAAATCTATCTTTTCTTTTTAATCTTGTTTGTACCCCTTGTACACCGTTGCTTGAGAAGAAAAAGAAAAGATATGGTAAATGCAATACAATTGTAATTGGCTTATTTGCAGGAAAAGAAAATGCGTTTCTGATACAGAATGCGTTTCCTGTTATTGAAAAATATTTTGACCATGTTCATACGATTCAGGAACAGCCTGTAACGATACATAAAAAGTTGGATAAGGTACTTGTTGAAAATCTGAATGAAGTACTGGCTATGTATAATCGTGGAATAAAATTGACTTTTACGGGTATTAAAGCGATTAGGAATATTATGGAAGAAGAACTTGGAAAATAGAGAGGACACCATTGCTTATGCAAATGTAAGTAATGGTGTCCTTTTGTATGAGCAATGTTTATAAACCCACTGTAATTCCAACAAGAAAGGATTCCTCACCGGGAACGAGATCGAGATCACCGCCATGGCTTTCAATGATTTTTCGGACAGAGGAAAGCCCGATTCCATGATCATCAGATGTACCCTTTCGGGAGAGGAATGTTTTTCCCTCTTGCAAGGCCAGACCGTCGTAAGTGTTTTCAATCTTCAAAAAGTACATATTGCCTCTGGTTTCGCCTGCAATGAAAACGCGGCGCACCCCTTGCTTTTGGCGGCTGCACGCCTCAACGGCATTGTCCAAAAGATTGCCCAGCACCGTACACAGTTCCACATCGGTAAGCGGCATCTGATCGGGAAGATCGAGCCGCACCTGAAATTCTGTCCCCTGTGTCTGCGCCATGCCGTAGTAGTATTCAATCAGCGCATTTACGACGGGATTTTTGCAGAACTGGGCAGGGGAGTGACCCGATGATGCCGCAACCTGTTCCTCTACCTGTAACAGGAAGGAGCAGATCTCCGTCTGCCCACGTTCAGAGGCCATGCGGTCTATGGTGCGCAGATGGTGTTTGATGTCGTGGATCAGCCTTCTGTTTTCTGCCGCTGCTTCAGAAACCTGACGGCTGTATTCGGTCTGCATAGAAAGCTGACGGATGACCTGCTTGCGTTCTTCCTGGAAAATCAGGCTGTTTCCATATCCTTCTATCACATCGCGCCAGAGGGAATAACCGATGGCTGCTGCTATGAAAAAGCTGCCCCATTCCAAAAACCAACCGCCGATAACCGGCTCATAAACCGGCAGAAGGCGATCCCATATAAAGGCGCAGGTTGCGGCTGCCGCAGCATAGAAGATCGGCCTGCTCCGTTTTTCTCCTCTGTGAATGGCAAGCACAGCGATGATAAGCAGATAGAGCGCAGATGCCGCCTTATAACAAAAGACCGATGCAGAGAAAAAGCGAATGGCTCCAAGGGAGAGATGGGAAGCCATCATGCCATACACAAACGCATATACCAGGAAAGCAGCGCCCACCCCATTACTGATGGCCGCAGGCAGGAAGCCCGGTCTGCATATCCGGTTTTGCAGAACTACGATCAGCCAGGTAACCAGATAGATACAGAACAGTTCAATCGTGTACCAGGGGAATACGGGAACCGCAGCCAGCATATGAAGCACAGGATAGGATGACAGGCCGCACATGGCAAGGCAGATCAGTCCGAACAGGAATGTATTTTTCTGTTTCATCCGGCGGCTGAAATAAAAGGACAGCAGCGCACAGACAAAGGTAACCGTACAGCTGAACAGGCAGAATGTAAACCGGATTCCTCTGGTTGTATTGACCGCCAGCATCGTTCCGAAAGCAGGCGGATAGACAATCCCTCCGTAAAAGTGGTCATAGTTGCTGACCGCTATGGTGAGTGTGACCGGTTTTCCGCCATGAAAAGTGACCATGCGGTTTTGAACCAATGGTGTCCCCTGTGCCGGTTCCCCCATTTGCAGGATCAGGTCATGATCCAGATAAAGGTTGTAAGCAGAAAACACTTCCGGGATTTCCAGCGCATATGTTTCCTTCCGTTCCGGCAGAAAGAATGTCATCTGATAAGTCCCGCAGCCATAGGGAGAAGGGGTTGCAGGGCTGGAGAAATTGGTCTGCTCTCCGATGGAAAGGTAGCGCATATAATGGCTTTCATCCCGTATTTCTTCCGGGGTCAAAAGCGCGTCAGGATAAAATGCCCAGCCGGATACCAGAAAGCGCACCGGTGAATTTTGAAGTTCTTCCTCAGAAAGCGCCAGAATCCCATTTGCCGCCTGGATTGTGTTCTGGCTATATTTATTATTGAACTGATACAGGCCAAGAAAAAAAAGGGATGAGCACAGGCAGACCATACATAGGGCAGCATATTTTTTTACTGCAGAAGATACCATCTTATTTTCGCCTCCTCCTTAGGAAAAACACACCGGCAGACAGAAGAAGCAGACAGGCCGGAATCAAAAGGAGTATGGGCGACCGGCTATGCTCTGTGTCGGCGGCCTGTGCCAGGAAAACGGCATCTTCCTTTACTGCAATGGTGTATGTCCCTGTATGGCTGATCTGAAAGGAGACGGCTTTTGCCGCATCGTCATAACCGGTCATGGGAATTTCCACGCCGCTTTCATCACAGAGGAACCATGTGCCGGCTGCCGGGTCATTTGGACAGGGCAGAATGACAGAAACATCCGGCAGGGAGCTGAGCGCAGTTCCATTGATGGAAAACGAAAAAGAAAAACCGCCGTCCGTATCCGTTTGGATGATGACTTCAATCTGATCTTCGTTTTGGATGCCCTCCGGCAAGGCGTCTTTTGGTATGCTGATGGTGATTCCCTGTTTGGAAAAGACGGCTCTTTGCTCCCCTGTTTGCAGCATCATCAAAAAGCGCGTGCCGGAAATCCGGTCGGTGGTTTCATCGAAGAACTCTGAAAAATTAGGGCTTTTGGAATCCGCATCTTCCTCTGTATCACCGTTTGCCTGTTCCGATGGGAAATCGTCTTTATCTATATCTATGGAATCATCCTTTCCCTCCCAGGATGGCTCGGAAGACTTGTGGGATGGTTCATGATCCGCAGGATCATTTTCTTCACTGACAGGTGGTGTTTTTTCAGAATCGTTGGAATCCACTCTGCCGCCATTTGTTGCAGGCGGTTTTGGAGGCTTTGTGGAGGGCCTGTCTGTAAAACCATCTTCCTGATCGTCGGTATCTTCAGGAGGCGGTTGAATGATGGTATCGGGTGGATTCCCGCCTGCATCCCCTCCATCCCGGTCGCCTTCATGATACCCTTCAAGGACAATTTCATCTGCGTAGGTAAAGGACAGGATGCCGGTCTGTCCGCCGTCATAATCCACCTGAAGGCGGTAACTGCTGCCCGGCATCAGCAGACGGGTGGCAATCGAGAGCATTTCCTGACCCACATAAACGCCACTTTCCAGACGGTTCCATGAACCGTTGTTTTTGGACAGCCATATACTGACCTTGTCCAGATTCCCCGGCGGTGTGACCCAGGGAAAATAAAGGCCTCCTCTGCGAACCAGGAAGCAGTTGATGTCTGGGCTGCCCGGAGCCTGAACAGAAACAGGAATTGAAATTTCAGGGAAATCGACACGATCCGCAAATATGGTATTTTCCGGTGCAGTCAGCTTCCCTGCTGCATGGTACAGTCCCACAGTATTCAGATCAATACCAGAAAAATCCCATTCCACCGCAGCGGTGTAGCTGGTTCCATTTTCCGCATAGCATTCCAGATAGTAAGGGGAAAAGGCAAACAAATTTTCCAGCGTTTCGGTTTCGCTGCCCTCTTGAACCGCAAACGCGTCCGTATAAGGATACCATTGCTCTATGGAGGTGATGACAGCAGGCGGCATTTCTTCCACCCGGACGGAAATCTGAAGCTCCTGCAAGACAGCTTCACCAAAGGCATACCCCTCCGGCAGTTCAATCCGGCCTGCTGCGGTATATTCGCCTGGAGTGGTCTGGTCAATGGCCGAAAAATCCCATGCGACAGAAAATGTTTCCTGCCGGATTTCTTCACCTGCTGTTACAGTGGCGCAGACGGTTTGATACCGAAGGGCCAGCTGATAAATTTCCTCCAGGTCATCGTCAGACGGTGTGGTTCTAAGGGGCAGGGTGAAATCTGGCAGGGAGAGCAGTTCGTCTTCCTTTTGTATTTCTGTGACAAGGACGAGGGATACTTCTTCCGGTGCTTCCGGTGTTTCCGGGGTTCCGCTCTTCCGTGTCTCCGAAGCCTCGCTTTCTAAACCCGGCGGATTCTCCCTTCTTTCATCGGCATTGGCTGGGGTTGCAGTTCCAGCGGCAAATGCGGGGATACTGCCGGTGAAGCAGAGGAGACAGGCCAGACAGCCCTCCAGAATACGCCTGTGCATTTGCTTCATTCTCATACGATACCCCCCATTCCAGAGAAAACATATTGACGGTAGGTTTCCCGCAGCTGTTTTCCATTGCGGAGGGCAATCGGAAGTTCCTCCCCGTTTATCAAACGGAAGGTCTGACTGTCAACCTGGCTGATGTAATCCATGTTGATTAAAATGCCCCGGTAGCAGGGCAAAAAACGCTTGTCCTTCTGCAATGCGGCAGTAACCTCCTGAAAGCCTCCGCTTACCGGTATCACGCGTTCTGCCGTATGAATCCGTGTCATACGGTTTTGATAATCTATGTATAGAATCTTCTCTGTGGGAAGTTCCAGCTTTTGACGGTCAGCCATAACCGAAAGTGTCATCACTTCATAAGGCGGTTTTAGCTGGCACAGCTCCATCGCTTCTTCAAAATCTGCCTGATGGAGCGAAAGCGGCTTCAGCAGATAATAGCTGGCGGACAGGCTGTACCCCATCCGGGCATAATCTTCTGTAATGGTCAGAAAAACGATCTTACAGAGCCTGTTTTTCTGGCGCAGCCTTCTGGCGGTCTCTATTCCATCCATGTTCTCCATATAGATGTCCATAAAGACAAGCTGAAAATTGACCTGGGCGGCAGCTTTCAGAAAATTCTCTCCGTCCTCAAATTCTGTCAGCGTATAGTCCAGCTGATGCTTTTTCATATAATTTTCCAGGCAGGCAGACAGTTCGGCTCTGTCCTCTGCTCTGTCATCCACAATCGCAATCTGCATCGTGCCATCTCCTTTGCACAATAATCCAATATTAGTATAACATAAAACCGCAGGAAAAAACTTGCGTCTTAAACAGGAAACCTGCGTCTTAAACAAAGTCGGTTGCATTTCTCTTGACAAGATGCTACTCTAATTATACTACCAGACTTTCCGATGAGAAGGTCTGGTTTTTTTTATATGACAGGAAATTCCGAAGAATTCCCTGTCATATAAAAAAGGCACTAACGTGCCAAAGATGCGCACTCGCGCGAAGATGTAGATTGTCGCAAGCGACCGCGCGAGGCGCGAGAATGTGCCAAGGCACATTTTTTTCGTTTCC
>OFRZ01002110.1_pt1 | contig 10414 bp, 6 predicted proteins | sample 1543181 | NCBI WGS metagenome assembly OFRZ01 (sample SAMN04209245, study PRJEB22552) | human gut metagenome | biome: gut; material: feces | host: Homo sapiens | place: USA: Oklahoma | reverse complement strand
TGATCCACAAGGCAAACTTCGTTGCATGTCATAATCCGTCCTATGTTAATAAATATAACATGGTACAGGAGCTTGTTGACGGAGGTACATTCCTTCTGAACTGTGCTTGGGATATGGAAGGACTTGAGAAACATCTTCCAGGACAGGTTAAAGCTTTCATCGCTAACCACAATATCAAATTCTACACCATCGATGGTGTTAAGATCGGTATTGAGACTGGCATGGGACCAACACGTATCAACACAATCCTTCAGTCCGCATTCTTCAAACTTACAGGAATCATTCCTGAGGAGCAGGCTATCGAGCTTATGAAAGCTGCTGCTAAAGCTACTTACGGACGTAAAGGTGATGACGTTGTTAAGAAGAACTGGGCAGCTATCGATGCTGGTGCTAAACAGATCGTAGAGGTTCAGGTTCCGGAGAGCTGGAAGAACGCTGAGGACGAGGGACTCTTCATGTCTCACGCATCCCACGGTGCTCAGGAAGCTCAGGACTTCGTAAACAACATCCAGTGCAAGATCAATGCTCAGGAAGGTAACAGCCTCCCAGTATCTGCATTCAAGGATTATGTAGATGGTACAACACCATCCGGAACAGCTGCATATGAGAAACGTGGTATCGCAGTTAACGTTCCTGTATGGGTTCCGGACAACTGTATCCAGTGTAACCGCTGTGCATACGTCTGCCCGCATGCTGCAATCCGTCCGGTTGCTATGACAGCAGATGAGACAGCTAACGCTCCAGAGGGAATCAAGACACTTCCACTTACAGGAATGAAAGACTATACATTCACAATGACTGTATCCGCTCTTGACTGTACAGGATGTGGTTCCTGTGCGAACGTCTGCCCAGGCAAGAAAGGTGCTAAGGCACTTGCTATGGAAAACCTTGAAGCAAACATGGGAGAGCAGAAATACTTCGATTACGGTGTAACTCTTCCGGTTAAAGAAGACGTTATCGCTAAATTCAAAGAGACAACTGTTAAGGGAAGCCAGTTCAAACAGCCGCTTCTTGAGTTCTCAGGAGCTTGTGCTGGATGTGGTGAGACACCTTACGCAAAACTGATCACCCAGCTGTTTGGTGACAGAATGTACATTGCAAACGCTACAGGATGCTCCTCTATCTGGGGTAACTCCTCACCGTCCACTCCTTACACTGTAAACGAGAAAGGACAGGGCCCGGCATGGTCCAACTCCCTGTTCGAGGACAACGCAGAGTTCGGTTATGGTATGCTTCTCGCTCAGAAAGCAATCCGCGGCGGCCTGAAAGCCAAAGTTGAGGATGTTATGAACTCCGAGAAAGCTCCGGAAGAAGTAAAAGCAGCATGCAAAGAGTATCTGGATACCTTTGACTGCGGCGCTACCAACGGAACTGCAACCGAGAAACTTGTAGAAGCAATCAAAGACGCTGACTGCGACGTTTGCAGAGACATCGTTAAGAACAAAGACTTCCTCGCTAAGAAATCCCAGTGGATCTTCGGTGGTGACGGATGGGCTTACGATATCGGATTCGGCGGCGTAGACCACGTACTTGCCAGCGGAAAAGATATCAACGTAATGGTATTCGATACCGAGGTTTACTCCAACACAGGCGGACAGTCCTCCAAAGCTACTCCGACCGGTGCAGTTGCACAGTTCGCAGCAGGCGGTAAAGAAACCAAGAAGAAAGATATGGCAAGCATCGCAATGAGCTATGGCTATGTATACGTAGCACAGATCGCTATGGGCGCTGATTACAATCAGGCAGTCAAAGCAATCGCAGAGGCAGAGGCATATCCGGGACCGTCCCTCATTATCGCTTACGCTCCATGTATCAACCATGGTATCAAGAAAGGTATGAGCAAAGCACAGACCGAGGAGCAGCTCGCTGTTCAGACCGGATACTGGCATTGCTTCCGCTTCAACCCGGCACTCGCTGCAGAAGGCAAGAGCGCATTCACACTGGATTCCAAGGCTCCGTCAGGAGATTATCAGGAATTCCTGAACGGCGAGGTACGTTACAACTCTCTGAAACGTGCAAACCCGGCGAAAGCAGAAAGACTGTTCGGCAAGAACGAGCAGGAAGCAAAAGACCGTTACACTTACCTGAACAAACTCGTAAAACTGTACGGCGCAGAAGAAGAGTAATTCTTTTTCCTTAAAAAGAATTTGAAAAAGGAGAGAAGTCATACTTGAGAGAGTATGGCTTCTTTCTTTTTGGGAGAAAAAATGAATTAGCGACATTTGGCAATAGTTTTGTATCGTTTGTCAACATTTTTATCCCGGAAAATGTTGACAAACGATACATTTTTGCGCAAGAAGGCTTTGAGATATGGTATAATGTGCGTATCACGATATAATGAGCGTTAGCGAGAGGAATTTTATTATGTTGAAAATATATCTTGGAGAAATGAAAGGTGCAATCTATCATCCACCAACCTATTTTGATAATTGTTATGAAGATGAATGGCTGACCACGCCACTGGCAAAAGAAATGATCCGCGATGTGGATCGCTCGGAGGTAATCAGTGCGCATCTGATTGACAGCCCGGTGCTTGGTCCGATTCCACCGAAAGATTTATCCGGAGGAATCAAAACGTTGCTGCTGATGGCATACGATACAGACGGAAAGATCTTTAATGCCTCCGTATGTGGAGATAATTGTGCAAAATGGATTTTAAAATTAGGAGAGCAAAAGGATCTGACGATTAATCTGCGTCATGTGATGCGGTTTGGCAAAGATCCTTTTGAAATCCTGATTTTAAATACAGGGACTATTGTGCGGAATATGTCCGAATTTGTAGATGTTGCCGAGGCTTATGTATAGGTGGATGTATGAAGGGAAAGAAAAGAGTTATTATTCAAAATAACAGAGTTCATTATGAATTTGTGATAAAGCGTAATATTACAATCATCCAGGGGGATAGTGCATCAGGAAAAACAACACTGGTAAATATGATCCGGCAGGCAGAAAATTTAGGGGAGTCCAGCGGAATCAACGTTTCCTGTGAAGTACCGTGCAGAGTGCTGGAAGGTGTTAATTGGAAAATTATTTTGGAAAACAGCCGGGAAAGCATCTTTTTCATAGACGAGGAGAATTATTTTATAAAAACAGAAGAATTTGCTTCTGCCATACGGGGTTCAGAAAACTATTTTGTATTGATTACGAGAGAAAACTTATATAATTTGCCGTATAGTGTAGAAGAGATTTATGGATTGCATGTTTCCGGAAAATACAGAGATACCAGAAAAATATATCAGAAAATGTATCAGATCTATCCCAAAACAGCACGGCTTCCTGTTAGAGTACAAAAAATAATTACGGAAGATTCCAATTCTGGGTATCAATTTTTTGAAAATGTATGTGCAGAAAGGAATATTACATGTGAAAGCGCTGGTGGAAAAACAAAAATACCGGAAATGATCGGCAAGGCAGGAACAGAAGAAACCTGTATTATTGCGGACGGTGCTGCAATTGGAGCAGAAATGAATCTTCTCAGCAATAAAATAGAGGAAAAACAGAACGTACATTTATATTTACCGGAGTCTTTTGAATGGCTGATTTTAAATTCAGATCTTTTACAGGACAAAGAGGTTCGTAAAATTCTGGAAAATCCAGAAGATTATATCGACAGCACAGAGTTTTTTAGCTGGGAACAATATTTTACAAAATTGCTGATTCAGAAAACAGAAGGAACATATTTGCAGTATAAAAAAGCAAAATTAAATCCATCTTATTTGCAGGATAAAAATAAAAACAAAATACTGGAGAGTATACAAGGGATTCAGTGGAAAATAAAATCCTTAAAATAGCAAAAATAATGAAAGAATAGAGAGAAGAACATGAACTATACAATTTATGACTATCTCGGCCTGTTTTTCTTTTACGCCTTCCTTGGATGGCTTCTGGAAACTTCTGTGGCCGCGATCCGGAAAAAACATATGGTAAACAGAGGATTCTTAAATGGTCCGCTCTGCGCCATCTATGGAATCACAGCTGTCTTTATGACACGTTATCTGTATGAACTGCAGTCAAGCCCCGTCTTTTTGTTCCTTGGCTGTATGATTATCGCTACCGCAGTCGAGTGGCTGGCCGGTCACGCACTGGAACGCATTGGCCATGGCAAATGGTGGGACTATTCCAATAAAAAATGGAACATGGACGGCTATATCTGCCTTCAGTATTCTGTACTATGGGGAATTTTAGGACTGCTTGCCATGAAAATCGGCAATCGCCTCTGCTTTACAGTTCTTCATTCAATTCCGGCCGGTTTCCTGCATATCACATCCTGGATTCTCTTTGGTATATTGATAGTAGATGCCGTCGGTTCCTATGCTGTTCTGCACCACATCACGAAAAAAATGCCGCGGATCAGCGCTATGAACGATCAGATCGACGCCTTCACCAGACGCCTTTCTGTCCGTGTTTACCGCTATCTGGAGCGTCGTGTGGAACGTGCCTATCCGGCCGTACAGCCAGTTTCGGAGAAAAAAGAGAAAACAGAAACCGGCGTATTTGCCGAAGGATGCAGCTTTTACAAAATCGTTCTTCTCTTCATCATCGGCGCATTTTTGGGCGATATTACAGAAACCATATTCTGTCGCATCACCGCCGGTGTCTGGATGAGCCGCAGCAGCCTTGTATGGGGCCCGTTCAGCATCGTCTGGGGCCTGGCCATCGCCCTCGCTACCTGGTTCCTCTACAACTACCGCGACCGCTCCGATGGATTCCTGTTTGCCTTTGGTACCTTCCTCGGCGGAGCCTACGAATACATCTGCAGTGTGTTCACCGAAATCGTATTCGGAAAAGTCTTCTGGGACTACAGCGACATTCCCTTCAACCTCGGAGGCCGTATCAACCTCCTGTACTGTTTCTTCTGGGGAATAGCCGCCGTCGTCTGGCTCAAAAAATTCTATCCTGTCATTTCGCGCTGGATTGAAAAAATCCCGATGAAATTCGGAGAAATCATCACTTGGATCCTGATCGTGTTCATGGTGGCCAACATGCTCGTATCTACCCTTGCTCTCGCCCGATACGACGAACGCGCCCACCAAAAGCCCGCAGCTAATGCCATCGAGCAGACCATAGATGCCCATTTCCCGGACGCCCGAATGGAAAAAATCTACCCCAATGCCAAAGCGATTAACTAGAATGTGTTAAAAAACATTTCCGTAGTCTGCACGCCCCAATTACAGACTACAAAAAGCCCTCTCCCGCCGTCATGCAAAGTCAGGCCCCGTTTCGACAGCTTTGGTCTGCGCGGTCCGTCACCCCAAAAGAAAACCTTTGGCAACCCACCAAAAGTATGATATAATGTCACATAGATATTTTAGGGATACCATATCCTCTAAGAGCGAAGAAAGGACTCAACCACAAATGACAGTAGACAACAGCTTCACCATGAAGAAATTCCAGAGCATGGAAATCATCTATGTGACCTTTTCCCAGATCACAAAACTCCCATACGTAGAGTGCGATCCGGAAACCTTTGATGATCAGGTATACATGTTTACCGAAGAAGAAGCAGCCAAGGAGTTTGCAAAATCCTATGTAGAAAAGAACACCCCGCTGCTCACCGTAAAAGTCCTGCGCAAGCAGATGCCGAACTTCTATATGGGCCTCTACGCCGAAGGCGTCAATATGGTCATCTTCCACGAAGGCGACCAGACCCGCCGCATCGAGCTCGAGCAGATCTTCCCGAAACCAGACATGGAGAAAATGAACAAACAGCACCTCCCGGTTCTGAACCCGGGCGTACAGCTCACCGTCGTATACTTTCTGCAGGAACTCAGAAAACCAAACCAGAGAAGAGACGATGCCGAGCGCATGCAGCACCTGCGTGAACTCGAAGAAGAAATGCTTGTCAACCTGATGCGAAGCAAATTCATCCTTGCCATCGACATCTCCCAGGTACAGGGCGAATTCGATCCGGCCAACCCGGGACCAGACGTGCGCATCCCGTACATCAAAAACCAGAACGAAGACATCTTCCAGCCGCTGTTTTCCGATATTGGTGAATTCCAGAAATTCCGTCCGGATCCGCAGGCAAAACTCCGTCTGGCAGCCATCCCGTTCCAGCACCTTCTGCCGTACCTGATGAAACAGGCCAAAGGCTTCGTCATCAACCCGTCCGGCTTCAACCTTCTGTTGACCAGAGAACAGCTCCAGAGAATCATGGGAGCCCAGGCACAGAGCGTCCGCCCGAACCTTGAGGCAATGATGGCACAGGCCGCTGCAGCACAGGCACAGAAAAATGTACAGAACAACGCTGCAAACGACGAAGTAAAAGAACACGTCGACGAGACAGAGAACACCGCAGCAGAAACCGACAACGAAGAATAAAACCGACAGGGCCGCAGAAAATCCCAGCAAACGGGCACTGCGGTCCGTTTTTGACTGCATAAAACCGGAAATAATAAAGAAAAACAAGAAAGGATATACAAAAATGAACGCAGAACATTGCAAAGCCTATACCCTGCTGCAGGAACAGCAGATTGACGATATCCATGCACACGGCTACCTCCTCCGCCACAACAAGAGCGGTGCCCGCGTGCTCCTTCTCGAAAACGAAGATGACAACAAAGTCTTCAACATCGCGTTCCGTACCCCGCCGGCCGACAGCACCGGCGTAGCCCACATCCTCGAGCACAGCGTCCTCTGCGGCTCCCGCGAATTCCCGTTAAAGGATCCCTTCGTAGAACTCGTCAAAGGATCCCTGAACACCTTCTTAAATGCTATGACCTACCCGGATAAAACCATGTACCCGGTAGCCAGCACCAACGATGCCGACTTCCAGAACCTGATGCATGTCTACATGGACGCCGTATTCTACCCGAACATTTACAAACACGACGAAATCTTCCGTCAGGAAGGCTGGAGCTATCATCTGGAAAGCGAAGACGGCCCGCTGACCTACAACGGTGTTGTATACAACGAGATGAAAGGAGCCTTCTCCTCCGCAGACGATGTCCTGGAGCGTGAAACCTTCAACACCCTGTTCCCGGACACTCCGTACGGCGTAGAATCCGGCGGAGATCCGTCCTGCATCCCGAACCTGACCCACGAAAACTTCCTGAATTTCCATCAGACCTATTACCATCCGTCCAACAGCTATATCTACCTGTACGGAAACATGGATATGGAAGAAAAACTGGCATGGATGGATGAAAAATACCTGTCCCATTTTAATGCAAAAGAAGTAAAATCCGAAATTCCGTATCAGAAACCATTTGCAGAGACCCTCGACATTGTACACGAGTACCCGGTGCTCGACGGCGATCCGCTTGAAAACAATGCGTACCTGTCCTACAACATGGTTATCGGCAGCGGTCTGGATGTAAAATTAAACGTGGCATTTTCTGTTCTGGAGTATGCACTCCTTGACGCACCGGGAGCCCCGGTCAAACAGGCACTCCTTGACGCACACATCGGAAAAGATGTTTACGGCTCCTACGAGGACGGCATCCTGCAGCCATTCTTCTCCATCGTAGCCAAGAACGCCGATGAAAATGAGAAAGAAAAATTCCTGTCCATCATCCGCGGCACCCTCGAGGATATCGTGAAAAACGGCATGGATCAGAAAGCCATCGAGGCAGGCATCAACTATTTCGAATTCCGTTTCCGTGAGGCGGACTTCTCCAGCTTCCCGAAGGGCCTGATGTACGGCATTGACGTCTTCGACAGCTGGCTGTACGACGAGAACAAACCGTTCGCCTACCTGCAGCAGCTTGCGATCTACGATGAGCTGAAAAAACTGGCAAAAGAAGGCTATTTTGAAAACCTGATCCAGACGTATCTGCTGGACAACACCCATGCCTCCATCGTGACCCTCATTCCAAAGACCGGTCTTGCCGCAGAAAATGATGCAAAGACCGCAGAAAAACTGCAGAAATACAAAGAGAGCCTGTCAAAAGAAGAGATCGAGAAAATCATTGTTGACACCAAAGAGCTGGCAGCATATCAGGAAGAAGAGGAGAGCGAGGAAGCACTCGAGACGATTCCGCTCCTGAAACGAAGCGATATCAAACGTGAGTCTATCAAACTTTACAATGACGAGCATGAAGTCGATGGAACGACAGTTCTTCATCACAACGTATTCACGAACGGCATCGGTTACTTAAGCTTGCTGTTTGATACGAAAAATGTGCCGAACGATCTGATCCCGTACATGGGCGTATTAAAATCCGTTCTCGGCTATGTGGACACCGAACACTACACCTACGGCGAGCTGTTCAACGAGATCAATGCACAGACCGGCGGCATCAACTGCGGACTGCAGGTATTCCGCATTCCGGAAAATGATGACGACTGCCGCAGAATGTTTGGCATCCGCGCGAAATTCCTGTACGACAAACTGGATTTCGTCATGAAAATGATCGAGGAAATCCTGAACACCTCCCGCCTGGATGATGAGAAACGTATTCACGAGATCATCGCCAGCATGAAATCCGGCCTGCAGAACCGCCTGTCTTCCGCCGGAAATGCAACGGCTGTGATGCGTGCAGCTTCCTATTACTCCCCGATGAGCAATTTCCAGGACCGCATCGCAGGCATCGGCTTCTACCAGCTCTTAAAAGATCTGGACGAGAACTTCGATGAGAAAAAAGCAGAACTGATTAAAAATCTGCAGACCCTGATGAAATACATCTTCCGCAAAGAGAATCTGACCGTCTCCTATACCGCAGACGAGACAGGCTACGCACCGCTGGAAGAAAAAATCGCAGCATTCAAAGAGAATCTGTACACCGACGAAGTGGAGCCGGGCAGCATTGTGTATGACTTTGAACAGAAAAACGAAGCCTTCCAGACCTCCGGCCAGGTACAGTACGTGGCACTCTGTGGAAACTTCGAGCGCGAAGGCTACGACTACACAGGAGCCCTGCGCATCCTGCGTGTCATGCTGAGCTATGACTATCTGTGGATCAACATCCGTGTCAAAGGCGGCGCTTACGGCTGCGGCGGAGCTTTCGGAAGAGGCGGAAACGCGTGCATTTCTTCCTACCGTGATCCGAATGTCGGAAGAACCCTTGAAGTATACCGCGGTATCGGCGATTACGTGCGCAATTTCGAAGCAGACGAACGCCAGATGACCAAATACATCATCGGAACGATCAGCGAACTCGACGTTCCGATGAACCCGTCTGCAAAAGGCCAGACCTCCGAGAGCGCATGGTTCAACGGCATCACCGAAGCAGACTTCCAGCAGGAGAGAGATCAGATCCTCGATGCAACCCTGGACGACATTCATGCACTGGCAGACCTTGTAGATGCAGCCTTAAAACAGAACAACATCTGCGTTGTCGGAAGCGAAGCAGCCATTCAGAAAGAGAAAGAACTGTTTAAGAACGTAGAGAACTTATAAATGAGGAGAAGAGACAGCAATGGAAAACAATGCAAATTATAAATCCGGCTTTGTAGCCCTGATCGGCCGTCCGAACGTGGGAAAATCCACGCTGATGAACCACCTGATCGGACAGAAGATTGCGATTACATCTAAGAAACCGCAGACCACCCGCAACCGCATCCAGACCGTTTATACGTGTGACGAGGGACAGATCGTGTTCCTCGACACACCGGGTATCCACAAGGCGAAAAATAAGCTCGGCGAGTACATGGTCGATGTAGCCGAGAAAACGCTAAAAGAAGTCGATGTGATTCTCTGGCTGGTGGAGCCGAGCAACTTCATCGGAGCAGGAGAGCGCCACATCGCGGAGATCCTGGAGAAAGTCAACGCGCCGGTTATCCTCATCATCAACAAGACCGATACCGTGGAGAAAGACAAGATCCTGGAATTCATTGACACGTATCGCAAGCTGTTCCAGTTTGCCGAGATCATTCCGTGCTCGGCACTCCGCCATCAGAATACCGATGACATCATTCCGAGCATCTTCAAATACCTGCCGTACGGCCCGCAGTTCTACGATGAGGACACCATCACTGATCAGCCGATGCGCCAGATCGTGGCTGAGATCATCCGCGAGAAGGCACTGTACGCCTTAAACGAAGAGATCCCGCACGGCATCGCCGTTGTGATCGACCAGATGAAAGACCGCCCGAACGGAAAAATCGTTGATATTGATGCGACCATCATCTGCGAGCGCGATTCCCACAAGGGCATCATCATCGGAAAACAGGGCGCGATGCTCAAGAAGATCGGAAGCAACGCGCGGTATGAGCTGGAGCAGATGCTGGAGCAGAAAGTCAACCTGAAGCTCTGGGTCAAAGTCAAAAAAGACTGGCGCGACAGCGATTTCCTTGTGAAGAACTTCGGATATGATAAAAAGAAACTCGATTTATAATATTGCATTATAATAAGGAAGAAACATGCGAGAACCAATCAATGTAAGCGGAATGGTATTATCCGCCTCCCCGGTCGGAGAGTATGACAAGCGCGTCGTGATCCTGACCCGGGAGCTCGGCAAAATCACCGCCTTCG
>OFRZ01002106.1_pt1 | contig 10422 bp, 9 predicted proteins | sample 1543181 | NCBI WGS metagenome assembly OFRZ01 (sample SAMN04209245, study PRJEB22552) | human gut metagenome | biome: gut; material: feces | host: Homo sapiens | place: USA: Oklahoma | reverse complement strand
TAGGGGTCTCCAAAACCTTTGGTGGGAGTTCGATTCTCTCATCCCCTGCTCTTAAGCGTCAGAAATCTTGTAATTCAAGGTTTCCGGCGTTTTTTTATCGCAGCATCAGAGCTTGTTTAAAAAAGGTTCTAAAGCATATCTGAAATAAAGACTTTCTTCTACTATCCGTTTTCTGCAGACTTCGCAATACAAAATAAGGAATATGAAACAGCACACCATTCCATGCTGTCTCATATTCCTTTATTATTCATTCAGAACCACCTTATTTTATTTCTTCAGCAACATCACATGCTCTGGTGGAAAATACAGATACTTTGGGATATTGTCCTTTGCAGTTTCCTGGAAATTCTTTTTCTGGCACATCCACCACAAAGTGCCGCTTTCTGCAGCCCCTTTATTACGAAACAGATACTGATGCTCAAAAGTATTTTCAATATACTCCTCAACCTGCACTTCCATGGTATTCTCACCAGCCTCATCTGCCGGCCTCATCCAATGTCCCCGGATTCCAACATGGGTAATATCCTCTGTCACTTCCTGTTCTGAACGAAGCATAAGCTCCCAATCCAATGCATAAACTTCATGGCTGCCCATCTTCTGCACCGCAGAAAAATTTTTACATCCAGTCAGCCTTGCAGCCTCCAGATACTGAGGATTTTCGAAAATATCCCTGGTCTCACCAGTAAGAATATCTTTTCCATTATTCAACAGGGTCAGCTGACTGCAGAACTTATAGGCCTCATCCCTACTGTGAGTTACCATAATCATATCGCCTTTGTAATCTTTCAAAAAATTCTGCATATCACGCTGCAAAATATCCTTCAGATACCCATCCAGCGCAGAAAAAGGTTCATCCAGAAGAAGGAGCTCCGGTTCCAGCACAAGGGTCCGGATCAGAGCGGCACGTTGGCGCATACCGCCGGAAAGCTGGGAAGGGCGGGCATCACGGAAACGGTCCAGACCGTAGGTCTGAAGAAGGGCTTCTGCATGTGCCAGCTTTTCAGGTGTGAGTTCTTTCCGGATCTCCAGGCCGAGAAGGATGTTTTTGTAGATGCTCCGCCATTCCAGAAGATGATCCTTCTGGAGCATATATCCTACAGCGGCACTGCCGGAGGATACCGGCCGGCCTCCCAGAGTAATGGAACCGTGCTCCGGAGTGAGCAGGCCGGCAATGAGATTCAGAAGAGTGGATTTTCCGCATCCGGAAGGTCCTACAATGGACAGGAATTCACCGGGCATCAGATCAAAGGATATATGAGAAAGGGCGGGTGTCTCACCGGACAATGTGTGATAGGAGAGACACACGTCCCGCACTTTCAGGACAGGATTCATGGATATTGCCTCCTTTTCGTAGATAATGGTATAATATTATCATATGTCTGAAACATGAGAAGGCCAATGGCAGAGATGCATACTTTGCTGTCTGCCTGAAAACGGTCATAGAGAAAGGAATTACAAACATTGAACAAGAGAAACTACCAGAAAGAACTGGATAAACTGATTGAAAGAAACCAGAAAGAAGGGAAAACCCCCAGACTTTTTCTGCATGCCTGCTGTGCGCCATGCAGCAGCTATGTGATGGAATATCTGTCGCAGTATTTTGAAATCACGATATTTTTTTATAATCCCAATATCGCACCGGTGGAGGAATATTCACACCGCGTGGCTGAGATCCGCCGCCTGATCGGGGAGATGGAGTTTGTACATCCGGTAACGCTGGTGGAGGGACGGTATGACCCGAAGGAATTTTATGAGATGGCAAAAGGCCTGGAAGATGTTCCGGAAGGAGGAGAGAGGTGCTTTCGGTGTTACCGCCTGCGGATGGAAGAGGCGGCAAAGCTGGCGAAGGAGGGAGGATATGATTATTTCACCACAACATTAAGTATCAGTCCGCTGAAAAATGCACAGAAGATCAATGAGATCGGCGAGGAGCTGGCAGAAATCTATAAAGTGCCACATCTGACTTCAGATTTTAAGAAAAAGAATGGCTACAAGCGTTCTATTGAACTGTCTCATGAGCATGCTCTGTACCGGCAGAATTACTGCGGCTGTGTATTTTCAAAGAAAGAAGCCATGGACAGAGAACGGCTGGTTACTGAGAACCGAGTGAACAGTAACAACGGCTGAAGACAGCAAACGTATAATTATGAAAAACTTTGCATTTTTATAAAAATATGTTACACTAACACAGAAAAGTGCAGACGTCCGGGAGACGGAGCTCGTGTATGTCCGGAGAAGACAGTTCTGCCGCAAAAAAGAAAAGTGAGGAAGAATCAATATGGCACAGTTATGGGGAGGCCGTTTTACAAAAGAAACGGACAAGCTGGTTTACAATTTTAACGCATCCATTTCCTTTGATCAAAAATTTTACAGACAGGATATCCGTGGAAGCAAGGCACATGTTGCCATGCTTGCAAAACAGGGGATCCTGACAGAGGAAGAAAAGGAGCAGATCACAGAAGGACTGGACGGTATCCTTGCAGACGTGGAAGCAGGCAAGCTGGAGATCACAGCGGAGTATGAGGATATCCACAGCTTCGTGGAGGCAAACCTGATTGACCGTATCGGAGATGCCGGAAAGAAGCTTCACACAGGAAGAAGCCGTAATGACCAGGTAGCTCTGGATATGAAGCTTTATGTCCGCGACGAGATTGATGAGACAGATAAGGAGCTGAAGGACCTTCTTCTTGCCCTGCAGAAGATCATGGAAGAGAATGTTCACACCTACATGCCGGGATTTACCCACCTTCAGAAGGCACAGCCGGTAACTTTGGCACACCATGTAGGCGCATATTTTGAGATGTTCCGCAGAGACCGTGACAGACTTTTTGATATCCGTAAGAGAATGAATACCTGTCCGCTTGGAGCGGGAGCACTGGCAGGAACCACTTATCCGCTGGATCGTGCCTATACTGCAGAGCTTCTCGGCTTTGATGCACCAACCAGAAACAGTATGGATTCCGTATCTGACAGAGATTATGTCATCGAGCTTCTCAGTGCATTTTCTACGATCATGATGCATCTGAGCCGTTTTTCAGAGGAGATCATTCTGTGGAATTCCAATGAGTACCGTTTCGTTGAGATCGATGACGCATACAGCACAGGCAGCAGTATCATGCCGCAGAAGAAGAATCCGGATATCGCAGAGCTTGTCCGTGGAAAAACAGGCCGTGTTTACGGAGCGCTGACATCTATTCTCACAACCATGAAGGGAATCCCGCTTGCATACAACAAAGATATGCAGGAAGACAAGGAGCTGACCTTTGATGCCATCGACACTGTAAAGGGCTGTATCGCCCTGTTTACCGGCATGGTTTCCACTATGCAGTTCAACAAAGCCAACATGGAGGCAAGTGCAAAGAGAGGCTTTACAAACGCCACAGACGCAGCAGACTATCTGGTTAACCACGGTGTACCGTTCCGTGATGCTCACGGCATCGTCGGAAGACTGGTCCTTCTCTGTCTGGATAAGGGAATCTCTCTGGATGAGCTTCCGCTTTCCGAGTACAAAGAGATCAGTCCTGTGTTTGAGGAGGACATCTATGAAGCCATCAGTATGAAGACCTGCGTGGAAAAACGTGTGACTCTGGGAGCGCCGGGACCGGACGTGATGGAGCAGGTGATCGCTCAGAATAAAGAATATCTTGAAAAAAATTAAGATAATGCTTGCATTTTAGGAAAAATTGGTATAGTATTTACAGAAAAGACAAATGTGTGCCATGGAGGGACACAAGATGAGGAGAGTTTTATTATGAGTGAAAAGCTTAAAGTCGGTATTTTAGGTGCAACTGGAATGGTTGGTCAGAGATTCATTTCTCTTCTGGAGAATCACCCGTGGTTTGAGGTGGTTACTGTAGCGGCAAGCCCGAGAAGCGCAGGCAAGACCTACGAGGAGGCTGTAGGCGGCAGATGGAAAATGGATACTCCGATGCCGGAGGCAGTAAAGAAGCTGGTTGTTATGGATATCCACGAGGTTGAGAAGGTTGCAGCTACGGTTGACTTTGTATTTTCCGCAGTTGATATGACTAAGGATGAGATCAAGGCGATCGAGGAAGAATATGCAAAGACAGAGACACCGGTTGTGTCCAACAACAGCGCACACCGCTGGACACCGGACGTTCCGATGGTAGTTCCGGAAATCAATCCGGAGCACTTCGAGGTTATCGAATTCCAGAAGAAACGTCTCGGAACAAAACGCGGCTTTGTAGCTGTTAAACCGAACTGCTCTATCCAGAGTTACGCTCCGGTACTTACCGCATGGAAAGAGTTTGAGCCGTATGAAGTAGTTGCCACTACATACCAGGCTATTTCCGGAGCAGGAAAAACCTTCAAGGACTGGCCGGAGATGGAGCACAACATCATTCCGTACATCGGTGGTGAGGAAGAGAAGAGTGAGAAGGAGCCGTTAAGACTCTGGGGCAAGATCGAGGACGGCGTGATCGTTCCGGCTACCACACCTGTCATCACATGCCAGTGTGTACGTGTTCCGGTCCTCAACGGACATACAGCAGCTGTATTCGTTAAATTCCGCAAGAAACCTACCAAAGAGCAGCTGATCCAGAAGCTGGTTGAGTTTAAGGGACTTCCGCAGGAGCTTGAGCTTCCAAGCGCTCCGAAGCAGTTCATCCAGTATCTTGAGGAGGACAACCGTCCGCAGGTACAGATGGATGTAAACTATGAGAATGGAATGGGAGTATCTGTAGGACGTCTTCGTGAGGATACTGTTTATGATTACAAGTTCATCGGACTTTCCCATAACACAGTAAGAGGTGCCGCAGGCGGAGCAGTTCTCTGTGCAGAAACTCTGAAAGCGAAAGGATATATCCAGGCTAAATAAGAACTGGATCCTTTACATGAAATAAAGAAAATCATCAGAAACGGGATATCGGTTTTTCCGGTGTCCTGTTTTTGCGTATATGGAAGGAACAAAGGAGATATGCGCAGAAAAGTAATTACTACAGTTGTGACATTTTCCACAACCACGGCTGCCATGAAAATGGAAAGAACGGCCAAGGAATCTGAATTTCCGGGAAGGCTGATCCCGATCCCTTCAGAGATCAGTGCCCAGTGCGGACTGGCATGGAAATGCGTGGAGCAATCAGAGGAGGAAACAGAAAATTTCCTGAAAAAAAAGGAACTGGCCTGGGATGGCATCTATCGTGTTCTGGTATAAAACGGATATTGTTTGTTGTATGTAACAAAACGGAAATTTTTGAAAATTTTCGCATTTTCATTGTGGAATAATTGGTAAAGTGTTACAATATAACAAGCAGATTTCCGGAAAGCGTGTTACTGTGAACAAAGAAGCAGTAACAAAGTGCCACGCTTGCTAAAAATATGTGGAGGTGCTATTTATGAACAGGGAGGATGTAGAGAAACTGTCAACTGCTGCGAAGGGTAAGATAAACTTACTGAACAGCAATTTCGGAAAATACTTTATGCGGGCAATCATGGCCGGATTTTTTATTGATGTGGCGATGATCTACAGTAACGTTGTTGGAAATGTATTTTCCAAGACATTCCCGGAATGGGGGAAATTCCTTGGAGCCATCGTGTTCTCCATTGCGGTCCTGCTGATCGTAATGGTAGGAGGAGAGCTGTTTACCGGTAACAATCTGGTAATGGCTTTTGGTGCGTATGACAAGAGCGTATCATGGAAAGATGTTGGAAAGGTCTGGGGAATCAGTTACATCGGCAATTTTGTGGGCTGCCTGATCCTGGCACTGATCTTTGTAGGTGCCGGAGCGTCCGGTACAGCAGATTATTTTGCCGGATTTATAAACGGAAAACTGAGTATTCCGGCAGGTCAGATGTTTTTCCGTGCGGTACTTTGTAATTTCTTCGTCTGTCTTGCTGTTCTCTGCGGCATTAAGCTGAAGAGTGAGTCAGGCAAGTTCCTGATGATCGTGATCTGTATTTCAGGTTTCGTTGTCAGCGGATTTGAGCATTGTATTGCAAATATGGGTATTTTTACAGTTGCATTCTGTATGGTGCCAGGATTGTCTGTCGGCGCTATGCTTAAAAGCATGGTGATCGTAACACTGGGAAATATAGTTGGCGGAGCTGTGCTTCTGGCATGGCCGCTTAGAAAGATGAGTGCAGATAAATAGTATGGCAAAGGCTTTATACATAGCGGAGAAGCCCAGCGTGGCACAGGAATTTGCGAAGGCTTTGAAGATCAACGGTCAGAGAAAAGACGGATATCTGGAATCTGATGATTCTGTGGTAACCTGGTGTGTAGGACACCTGGTTACCATGAGCTATCCCGAAAAATATGATATCAAGTTTAAAAGGTGGAGTTTTGATACCCTGCCTTTTTTGCCGCGCGAATTTAAATATGAAGTGATCCCCGGGGTCAAAAAGCAGTTCGAGATCGTAAAAGGACTGCTGAACCGGCCGGATGTGGATACCATTTATGTGTGTACCGACTCCGGACGTGAGGGTGAATATATCTACCGTCTGGTAGCCCAGATGGCAGGAGTAAAGGGGAAAGTCCAGAAACGTGTGTGGATCGATTCCCAGACAGAGGAAGAGATCTTAAGAGGGATCCGTGAAGCGAAGGATATCTCGGAGTATGATAATCTGGCAGCATCTGCGTATCTCCGCGCAAAGGAAGATTATCTTATGGGAATCAATTTTTCCAGAGTTCTGACCTTGCGCTACGGAAGCAGTGTCACCAATTATCTCCATTCCAAATATCAGGCCATTGCAGTTGGGCGTGTGATGACCTGTGTTCTTGGCATGGTGGTGCGGAGAGAACGGGAGATCCGTGTCTTTGTGAAGACACCGTTTTACCGTGTCCTTGGCAGCATTGGACTTGCAGGCGAAAATTTTGACGGTGAATGGAGGGCTGTGGAAGGCAGCCGGTATTTCCAGTCCCCGTATCTTTATAAAGAAAACGGCTTCAGGAAAAAAGAGCATGCACAGATGCTGATCGATCAGCTGATGGTGAACCAGCCCCTTTCCTGTATTGTGGAAAAGGTGGAACGAAAAAAAGAAAACAAAAATCCGCCGCTTCTTTTTAACCTGGCGGAGCTTCAGAATGTGTGCTCAAAGCTGTTTAAGATCAGTCCGGACGAGACACTCCGGATCGTACAGGAGCTTTATGAGAAGAAGCTGGTGACTTATCCGAGAACGGATGCCAGAGTTCTTTCCACGGCAGTGGCCAAGGAGATATACAAGAATATATCCGGTCTTCGAAATTATCAGCAGGCCGGTGCTGCGGCGGCAGAGGTTTTGGGGATGGAATCCTGGAAAAGCATTGCAAAGACCAGATATGTGAATGACAAGCAGATCACAGACCATTATGCGATCATTCCTACCGGTCAGGGATTGAATGCACTGGGAAGCGTGTCTCTTACTGCGCAGCGTGTGTACGAGACTATTGTACGGAGATTTTTGTGTATTTTTTATCCGCCGGCCGTTTATCAGAAGGTGAGTCTTGTGACGAAACTGGACGGCGAGGCATTCTTTTCATCCTTTAAGGTTCTCAAAGAAGAAGGCTATCTGAAGATTGCCACTAATTCTTTTTCGCGGAAAAGGGCTTCAGACAGTGAGAAAAACAGAAATGGAGAGGAAGACGAGGTTTCCTGTGATACTGTGCTCCTGGAGGCGTTGCAGAAGCTGAAAAAGGGTGATATACTTCCTGTGAACGGTTTGAGTATCAAGGAGGGTGAGACTTCACCGCCCAAACGATACAATTCCGGTTCCATGATCCTTGCCATGGAAAATGCAGGACAGCTGATCGAGGATGAGGAGCTTCGAGCCCAGATCAAGGGAAGCGGGATCGGCACCAGTGCTACCCGTGCCGAGATCCTGAAGAAGCTTTTTAACATCAAATATCTGGCACTGAACAAAAAGACCCAGGTGATCACTCCAACACTTCTTGGGGAAATGATCTTCGATGTGGTAAATTGTTCTATCCGGCAGCTTCTGAACCCGGAGCTTACGGCAAGCTGGGAAAAGGGGCTCACCTATGTGGCAGAGGGCAGCATCACGGAACAGGAATATATGGACAAGCTGGAGCATTTTGTGCGGGTACGTACCCGGCAGGTGGAGGCAAGCAATTATCAGTATAACCTGCGGCAGTTTTTTGATGTGGCCGCTGTAAACTACAGGAAGCCGGAGCGAGCTTCCAGACAGGGAGGAAAGAAATCATCATGATGAAAGATTTTACTATCAGCAATATGCTGGATCTGAATGAGACCATTGCAGCAGAGCTTTTTGAGGGAAAAACCTATCCGTGGGAGGTTCTTCCGGAGATCGGAGATTTCATTATTAAGCTGGGAAAAACACTGGATCCTTCTGAATATGAGGAGAAGGGCGAAAATGTATGGATCGCAAGATCCGCTACAGTTGCGCCGACTGCAAGTATCACCGGACCGGCTATCATTGGCAGAGACGCCGAGGTGCGCCACTGTGCATTTATCCGCGGCAAGGCTATCGTTGGTGAGGGCGCAGTTGTGGGAAATTCCACAGAGCTTAAGAATGCAGTGCTGTTTAACAAGGTTCAGGTTCCTCATTATAATTATGTTGGAGATGCTGTGCTGGGATATAAGTCCCACATGGGTGCCGGATCGATCTGTTCCAACGTAAAATCAGACAAGAAGCTGGTTGTCGTAAAAGACGGGGATGAAGAGATCGAAACCGGTCTTAAGAAATTCGGAGCGATGCTCGGAGATCATGTTGAAGTCGGATGCGGTTCTGTGCTGAATCCCGGTACTGTGATCGGACGGAATTCTAATATCTACCCGCTGTCACCGGTACGTGGATGTGTTCCTGCAGATTCCATTTATAAAAATGCAAAAGAAATCGTAAAGAAAAAATAAGAAACAGATTCTTCTGGACACGCATTTAGGCTGCACTTTTGAGAGAGTGCAGCTTTTTTTGATGGGGTGATGGATGCAACAGTATTGGTCGTGGAAGGATGAACCGACCGGGAGCGGGCGGGATTAAGATAAAAACAAAAGCTGTCGAAGTATGACCAGTCCCATAATATGGACTGGGTAAAACCAGTAAAAGAAATATTTTGCTGATTTTCCGCGGATGAAGCCTCTTTTTCCATTGTACAGGTTAATGGACAGAAAGGCAAAGGAGGCTCTCCATTCATAGTAAAGCCAGCAGCTTCCGAGGATTGCCTGGCCTGGTTTATCGTTTCGCATATAGTATATGATCAGCAGGAAGATATACCCCCGCCATCCATAGTCTGCTTTCAGAAAAATGGAAACAACAAGCAGTCCCAGGATGCAGAGAAGCTGCATCGAAGGTCTGGTCTGGAAATATTCGATGGCACAAAAGGCCAGATATCCGAGGAAAAGCGTAAAAAACACATTTTGTCTTTCGTAACGCAGCGTATTTGTAAACATCAGATTCCACGGAATTTCTGAGAGCAGCGCAAAAAGAAGGAGATTTCTTCCATAGAGGAACCGGCTCCGTGTATGCCGGAAGCCTTCCAGCAGGAGAAAACAGAAGATGGGAAAAGCAGCTCTTCCGATATCGCGGAAAATAAGATATACAGTATATTCTCTGCCGAAAAGTGTAAACAGGATTTTCTGTGCAGGCTGATACATACTGAGCAGCACAGCTCCGATATGATCGATCAGCATGGTGATGACCGCGATCATCTTCAGAGCGCTTCCGCTGAGAATGCGGTATTTTTCTGGAAAAACAGAATCCACAGATGCATTCATGAAAAATATACCTCCAGGGTTAAACTTGCTAATATATTATCACATACATACAGCAGTTGCCAGAAATATTTGACAGTTAGGCATGCAATACTGCCGGAATAACTACCAATATTATGCGTTTTATGGCAAAATTTTATCAAATATGACTGGACGAAACAACGGTTTTGTGAGAAAATAGCCATAGGGTGTTATCGAACTTTTTTTCTCAATAACATCGGTCAATCTATACTTGAAAGGAGTTTTAAAATGATTTATTCACGCGAAGTAGAAGAAATGTGTCCAGTGGCACAGGGCGTACATCATGGTGCCGCTCCGATCCCGGAAGAAGCAAAATGGGTTCAGGCAAAAGAAGTAAAGGATATCTCCGGATTTACACACGGTGTTGGCTGGTGTGCTCCGCAGCAGGGTGCATGTAAGCTGTCCCTTAACGTTAAAGAGGGAATCATCCAGGAGGCACTTGTTGAGACAATCGGATGTTCAGGAATGACTCATTCTGCAGCTATGGCTTCTGAGATCCTTCCAGGACTTACCGTTATGGAGGCACTGAACACAGACCTTGTATGTGATGCAATCAATACAGCTATGAGAGAGCTTTTCCTTCAGATCGTTTACGGACGTTCCCAGTCTGCATTCTCCGAGGACGGACTTGCAGTAGGCGCTGGTCTTGAGGACCTTGGAAAAGGACTTCGTTCTCAGGTTGGTACAATGTATGGAACTCTGAAAAAAGGACCTC
>OFRZ01002084.1_pt1 | contig 10523 bp, 8 predicted proteins | sample 1543181 | NCBI WGS metagenome assembly OFRZ01 (sample SAMN04209245, study PRJEB22552) | human gut metagenome | biome: gut; material: feces | host: Homo sapiens | place: USA: Oklahoma | reverse complement strand
TTTTATCAAGTACCTGACAAAGAATAAGCGTGTAAGCTTCAAATATGAGAATGAGTCATATCATATTGAAATTGGTGATGTGGCAGTATTTCCTCAGTGCTATGCAGCAGTAGTGGACAAGATTCCTGCTATGGCAAAGAAAACACTGATAGTAGATATCGGTAGCTGGACAATCGACATTATGCCGGTAATCAACAAGTCTCCGGATGAATCAAAGTGTGTGACGATTCCCAAAGGTCTTATTACCTGTATGCGTTCTATCAATGAGCAGTGTGTAAGACAGCTTAACGGAGAGGTAGACGAGTCAGAGATACAGAACATCATGCGATATGGCAGGTCAGATATTGATGATGAATACTTTGCCATTATTAAGGCAGAGATAGAGGATTTTGTTGATAAGGTATATAACTCAATCCGTGAGTTTGGGTATAACTTAAAGACTACACCGATTGTATTTGTCGGAGGCGGGGCAGTTGTGATGAAGAATTTTGGGAGTCACGATGCTAAGAACATTTCCTATAACCTTGATGTAAAGGCAAATGCAAGAGGATATGAGCAGCTTGCCACAATGGGACTTAAAAGCACTAAGCGATTATCATAAGGAGGCAGATGATGGGAAGAAGACTTGAATATGAAGTAAAAACTTCTGTCCGCCTTAACATGAGCAATCCTCAGCATGTGAAAATCAATGATGTGATTCAGAACCTTGATCCGAAGATTTTCAAATCTAAGAATCAGTTCATCATAGATGCGATTCAGTTTTACATTGATAATTATGGAAAAGAAACCTTTGTTATCAAGAAGAAGGAAAAAGAGAGGGCTGAATATATCCGGTCAGAAGATATTGATGACATTAAGGAAGAGGTCATTGAAGCAGCAACCAATGAGGCTAGGAAAGAGGTAATAAAGCTGTTAGGCGGAGTGATATCCGGGATGAATGTTGGTCAGCCGGTAATAATGCAGGCAGCCAATAGTGAAGCACAAGAACCTACAGAAGATGTTATGGACGATGCAGATGTTGCAGGACTTGCAATGGGATGGATGTCGAAAGGAGACTGATTATTATGAGAAGAGTTATGGGAGCCGTAGGAACAGTAATTTTAGAGATACTCAAGTGGATATTAAGGATAATTCTTGGAGCTTTGAAGCTGGTCTTAGGACTTGCCAGAATAATTCTTCTTCTATTCGCTATGGTGGCAAGGGTATTTCTTTCATTCGTAAGAATGGGCACATTCTGAGAGGAGGTGAGCATATATGCAGGCAAAGGGTTTATTCTTGAATTATAAGAAAAACAGAAGACTTATGCAGTATTTCTTTAAAATAAGAGAGCTGGTATAATGAAAGGAGTTTAAGATGCACAGAATACGGGACAGTCCTATGTGTCCCGTGCATTACAGATAAATAGTTCACCGCAAGGGTGGATGGCACGGAACACAAAGCCCGTCCCTCTTGAGGAGAAGGGATGGGTGATTACTATGAAGAAGATAAGTATTATCTTATTATCCGCAGTACTGGTCTTTTCAATGGCTGCCTGTAATGGTGATAAGGAAAAGGCTGATAATCAGACAGAGAAACAGACGGAAAGCGTAAAGCCAACTGAAGAAGCAGAAATGGCAACGGAAGCTGTCACAGAGGTCACAACCGAAGCTGGAAGTGAAGAGACAGAGAAAGATATTGCCGAGGTTAAAGATTCAGGAGAGAAGACTGATAAGGAAGATAACCAGTCTGCTGATAATGAAACTGCTTCAAAGCAGAAAGAAAAGTCAGAGCAGAATGACGAGCCGGAACAGAAAGCTCCTGCAAGTGGTAATAAGGAAGCTGGTGGAAATCAGAGTAATGCAGGTAATGGTGGTCAGACTACAGACAGTCCGAAAGACAATGTGAGCAATCCAAAGCCTGCATCCGTGGCGTACAGTCCACAGAATGTTGTGTCACTTGCAACAGCAAAGTGTCAGGCAGGAGGGATGATTACCACACAGCAGAATTTACAGAATCATTTGAATGACGGCAGTATCACGCAGGAAGAGTACAATGAGTATTATCCTTACGATGGTATGGAAGGCTCTTATTATAGTGTGTTTGTAGAGACAGACCTCAACAAAGCAAGTACCATTGATGGACAGCGGTTATCATCTGAGGATGCAATCGCAGAATATATTGCAAGTATGTTACTTTTGGAAACAGATCCGGTATTCTACATCAGTTATGATGGAGTTTACACGACAGGCGGCACAGACTATTACGAGTTTCGATGTCACAGATAAATAAAAACGAATAGAAGCAGAAGGGAGAAAGATGTAAGCCATAAACTTATGTCTTTCTTTTTTTATGCGTAAATTAAGGAGGAAAGAGCACATGAAACAGAAACTAAAGCGTTTTATGGCAGGATTTATGGCTATGCTCACACTGGTTGGAACACTCTTTACGAATGGTACAACAGCATTTGCAGCCAGTCCGCAGGCAAATATTGCGTTCTGGAATGCGTCAGTCAAAAATTCCGGAGAAGTAAGTGAGCTGAAGCCCGGATATAATCATGGCAAGATTCTGTATTCAATTCTTGACGGAAATTCTGCATATTGTATGAATTTCGGATTAAGAGCAGATGGCGGTCAGCTTATGAACAGCTACGATGATGCGAGCACATCAATGTCAGCACAGCAGAGAAAGATACTTGTGGGAGATACCTTAGACACGACAGAACTTATCAACTGTATGAATAGTATTGGAATAAATGTTGATAAAATCAAGGTATCTTTGAAGATGGCATATTTCTATATGATTTCAGATGGAAAGGATAAAAACAATAACAATACAGAGTATGCCTTCCATCTTGAAATTGATACATCGGAAGTGCTTCCAGCTAGCTTCAAGCTTTTTGATATCAATAAGATTGGTTTTGCAATCTGGAATACAGAAAGACCGAAGATTATATCACAGATGAATCTTTATAAGCCAGAAGATCTGCTTGCATAGCAGCTAATACAAGGATAAGTGTTGCAGGAGGTGGTTTTATGGCTGAACAGGGCATGAATTGCATATTAGAGGTAAAGGGAACATTGTGCGGCATCAAAACCACCATGTGCGGCGGTTATGCCAACGACGGATTCCTGTTGTCATCGAATTTTATTATAGATAGGGAAGGATTGTGTGCACTTGTAAAAACGCTTGGAAGCGTATGCGAGGATGCGGTAGAGCCTTTTGTGGAGATGTTGGGAGACTTCAGTACAGAAGTGAAACTGAATTATTCGGATGAGCAGACACTAGTTGTCATCAATTCCGATTCTCTTAAATTCGTCGGATATGATGGAGAAGGAAAATTAGTAGTATTTAATATCGCTCCGGCAGAAATGATAGCAGGGAAAAACAACAGTCTGGCGCAGATTGTGAAAAAAGCTGTGTATTATTTCGGGATAAAAGACTTTACATTTCTATACAGGAGCAATAACATTACATCCAATAATCTGTACAAGGCTTTTGGATATCTTCCGCAGATACCATATGTTATAAAGGATTCCGTAGTAATATGTGGCAGATTTGATTTTAGTAGTGTCTCCAAAAGCATGTTTACGAAGGCAATGACGGAGCTATTTGGAATAAATCAGATGGGAGTCTATCTGGGGGCAGGAAGTTCAAATGTCAGTTGTGCACTTGTAGTACCAGATATGGAAAACTCCATATTAAAATGCAGGAACATTATTTTATATGCACAGTTTGGTAGTAAAGGTGTCCGTTTTTCTATGGAGGGTTCTATAGCGCTGTCTTGTTTTTCGGGAATGGAGTTCTATGTGAAATGTGAATTGTCCATGACAAGTGTTTCCATATCTGCATGCTCTATGCCGACTAATACATATACTATTCCGAAGACACCTCTAACTATATGTAACAGCGGATTGCAAATTGGCTTCGATGAAAAAGGACTTAATTTTGCGATTATGACTCAGATAAACATAAGGAGTCTTATGTGGTATGGCGCACTCCGCATGTCATATCAGGGAACAACAGTAATGCTTGATATGCTGAGCATGGCGATGAGTGAGGTATCACTTGCAGCACTTGCAGAGAATCTGATTGGTCTGCCTCGTGATAAAGTATCTGCACTTGATATAATCGCAGTCCGTACATTCAATCTGAATACTTCACAGGCTGATACCAAAATTGACTTCAAAAACAAGACGGATAACCAGATTATTGAACTTATCAATACAGCATTAAAGGGCATGAAAAAGGAATTTCTGTTATCACCGGATTCTGCCAGCATCACGAGAATGCCAAATAATAAAGCCTGTGATGTTCTGAATGAACTCACTATGTTCCATTATTGGATTAACGAGAATGGGGAACTGTCATTTCCTCCACAGGCATATTACTCATCCAGCCATATCTGCATAGGGAAATACAACTTTGAAAAAGGTATCTTCTTCTGTGGAAAAATGGATTTATTTGGATTTGGCATAAAGGTGATGTTCTCCGCACTCTATGGGAATGGATTCATGGGATTTGCTCAGATTGATGAGATAAATACGAAATTCATTAAAATATCAGGCTCAAGGTCAAGCAGACAGATGAAAAATCCGGTGCTTGGAAATTCGACAAACAGTACATTATCCCTGCTTGTAAATGATTTTTCGACAGATAAGGTGATAAAGAATCCGGCGATAGTGTATGTCAGTGTCAGCCGAAACAGCTGCGAGTTCTATATTGATGCTCATTATGAGCTGTGTTCGTTCTTTTCGTTTGATACGCTTATGTACTATATCAATAAACATATACACATTGCAACAACCATTTCATATTTTAACATGATATCGGCAAGCATATATCTGGATGTGGCATACGCAAAATTTTCATCTGCGAACTTTGAATTTTCCATATCACTTGACTGTATGGGATTTCACAGGAAAGTAGTGAATCTGACAAAAGCAATAGATGACGCAGTTGCAGCATATAATAGGAAAATCAATGACGCAAAGCGGCAGATAAGCGATGCCTCTAACAAAGTCCGGACATTGCAGAATGATATCAACTCTTATCACAATAAGATAGAGGACTGCAAGCGAACCATCAGGAATACCAGCAGATGGAAACGCTGGTGGGTGGCAATCAGAGAGGGCATCAAAATAGCAGCATTTGAAACTGCAATACTTACCCTGAAAGCAGCGATGACGGTAGCAGAGGGAGCACTAGAGATAGCAAACAAGGTACTTGAACTTAGTGGAAAGCTTGGAACAAATCTTCTCAATGCAGTAAATTCAGTTATCAGGGGAGCGTTGGATGCGTTCTATATTAACAGCACAATGCTTCATATATTGGTAAATGGCAATACCCGTATGGTTGAGGGGGCGATTGATATGAAGGTGCTTGGCAAGGATATCAATGTTTCATGCAGCTGCAATCTTGATACGCTTGCGAAAAAACCGATAGAGTTTTTAGAAAACTGTATTCTCGATCAGATTAAATCCATCATAGACAGTTTGAAAAAAGGTGAGTATGAGTATGTGGCTATTGATGAGCCTCTTACCTACAGATACATTGAAGAGCCGGAAGACCTGCTTACGATATCGGAACTTGCTAATCTGGGTGCAACACGAATGGACAGTTATCAGGATATGTTAAAAGAACTGTCCGAGGTGTACATAGATGAAATGAAAGATACTTCCCCGGATTTTGAGGACTGCGATACACAGATAAAGGAAACAGCGACGCAGCTTTCCTATATCATGGAGAGTGCAGCGGCAAATACATGTCTTGACGGTATGGATGAACTGTCTGCCCGCTTACAGGAAGGGCTTGAAAACAATGAATTCAGTGATGAGGATGCAAAAGAAGTAAAAGCCTGTATAGAAACATACATGGAAGAGTTAAGACCTGCAAACAGCATAATTACTGAAGCAGCAGCACAGGTACAGATGCAGACAGAGCAGATGGATACGGAATATAAGTATACACGACTTCGCAGGGTAAGAGAGGATAATGAGGATTCCACAGGTGTTGACACCTTGGAGTCCAAAGATTATGACAAGCTGTACAATGAAATGGAATCAGTTATAACAAAATACTTCCCACCGGGTTCAGGAAAAGGACTCTTCAATTTCACAGACGAGCCAATGTTTTATGAGATGCTCAACGAAGCCAGAGACGAAGCAGGATGTGCAGTAATACCGACTGAAGTGGAGAAAGAAAACAATACACTATCCCTTGACGGATATCGCATGTTGAAAAAATCGGTATATATTCCAAGACTTGACTAAACTTCCAATTGCCATAACCTGCAAAATACGATAAAATATTAGCAAATCCGTAAGACACAAGGAGTAACAGTTATCATGCAGTTTAAGAAAACACTGGAAATCAAGGCAAATCATAAGCAGGTGGTAATCAATGTTGCAGATATACTATATATCAAGGCATCGGTGAATGACTGTTACATTCATGTGACAAGCGGAAGCGTATATAAGACCAGAAGCACCTTAGAGGCAATGGAGGCACAGGTTGGGGAATATTTTCTGAAAGTGCATCGTACCTATCTGGTGTGTATCATGGCAATCCATACATTAGAAGATACGCTGACACTTATCAATGGAGAAGAACTCAACTATGCAACACGCAGGAGAAAGGAAATCCTTGCACAGCTGCAGGAGAAGCAGAGAAAGCTTATAGCAACTTTTGCCCTGCCGAACACTCCTAAGACACCGGAAGAGTATCATGCATTTTACTAGAGCTTTGACCAGATGCCATTTGCCTTTGCGGATATTGAGATGATATTCAATGAGGACAGACATGCAGTGGACTGGACATTCCGCTATGGCAATGAGAAGCTGGCAGAGGTGGAGCATGTACCATTGACCGGATTAATCGGGAATACCTTCGGCAGTATCTTCTCCAATATGGACGATAAATGGCTGTGTACCTATGAACGGGCAACGCTGTATGGAGAACGTCTTGAGATTATGGCTTATAGTCCGGAGATAGATACTGAGCTTAAGATTATCTGTTTCCCGACATTTTCGGGACACTGCGGATGTATGTTATTCCCTTTGGATGAGATACACTGTGCACAAAAACAAGATGAGCTGTCACAGATATGGAAGAATTACCTGTTAAAGCAGGAATAAATGCTGTGACGAATTGCATAAAAGGACTAAAAATTGTCATTTCATCACAAAAAAGTGGCGAGATGGCATTTTTTATGAGAAAATTCATGTGAAAATTGAATAAATTGCCACATGAACCTTGAATAAAATGGGGGGGATGGTAAAATATTTCTGAATATATGATAGAGAATTTTCTATCAATGACATATAAGATAGACGCAGATGATAGGATACACGAACTGCCATACGGCTGCGAGCCAAAAGCAGTTTAATCCACAGCTATAAGAGAGGAGGCATTTTATGAGAAAAAAGATAAGCCGGATAAAAAGAGGTCTGGCAGTAATGCTATCTGTCTGCATGGTATTCGGTATGGCACCGATTCAAGCAGGAGCAGAGGAAAATGATTCAGAAATTGCAGTGCAGGCAAATGATAGTGCTGGAAAGACTGAACAACAATCCACGGAAGAGGAAGAGTGTAAGCATGAGGGGGTTGAAATAACTTTCAACAGCAATGGTTTCGGAAACTGCCCGAAATGCAATGCAACTGTATATCAGCCTGCTGTTGAAACAACTGACAAATATGACATTGACGATGACAGCATGAAAGAGAATGTTTACGAAATCAGCAATGCAGGTCAGCTGTACTGGTTTGCAGGACTTGTAAACGGTACTCTTGATGGAGTTGAACAAAACACATTAGCCAATGCAGTTCTGACAGCCAACATCACAGTAAATGAAAATCTTCTTGATTCCTTACAATACGATACAGAGGGCAACGTTTCCAACGGAAGTGATTTTATAACCTGGACACCGATTGCAGATTGGATGGGAAATCGTACAACACAGTATTCAGGAACGTTTGACGGAAATAATAAAACCGTAAGTGGTTTGTACTTTAATGGTGATTCAACATGTATTGGATTATTCGGAAGTTCAGAATCCGATGGCAACATAAAAAATGTTGGAGTCGTTGATTCCTATTTCAAAGGGAATGATCATGTGGGCGGTGTGTGCGGAAACAATGCTGGCACAATCACAAACTGTTATAATGCAGGGAATCTTACCGCTATTGAGTCATCTGCTGATATAGGCGGTATATGTGGATATAATAATGGTGGCACAATCGCAAACTGTTATAACACAGGAACTGTTACTGCTACCGGCACAGTAGCTTTTGTGGGTGGTGTGTGTGGTTGTAGTACTGAACTAATTTTAAACTGTTATAACATAGGAACTGTTACTGCTGCTAGCTCAGGTGCTGATATAAGCGGTATATGTGGATACAATTTTGGGCCAATCAAAAATTGCTATTACCTCGCAGACACAGAAGATGAAAATGGCGGCAAAACCACCGCACAATTTGTAAGCGGTGAAGTTGCGTATCTCCTCTCACAAGGTTGTACAGTAGGTGAAGGTGAAGATGCCGTAACTTACAGTGGCTCTGTATGGGGACAGGCACTTGGCGGAAATGGTGATACATATCCTGTTCTGAAAAAGGCAGGGGATGTTGAGAATACAGTATATCGGAATGAAACCTATCCAGGTTGTGAAGGCAATCCGGGTGATCTGGTCTATTCGTATTCAAATACACAGAAAGCTCCGGCTTATGCTGAGCACACCGATGAAGATTTAGATGGCAAATGCGATGTTTGTAAGCTGGATTTTAAAACATTTGAACAGCTTGGAAAGCTAATTACCAAAGTTAAGCAGAATTTAAGTGATGGAAAGTACGCAGATGTGCAGTACACGACAGCTTCTATTGATGCTTTACGAAAGGCTATTGTTGTTGCAGACACTATTACAGAGGCTTCTTCTGATACAGATGTTGCAACAGCCTTTGATAAGCTGCTTGCAGCATCTACAGTAGGTACAGGTGGACTTATCAAGGCAGATCACAATATTGTCATATCATTTGCGGATGCGGATGCTAAAAGAGGCATAGCATCAGGAAATGGATGGTATGCAAACGGCGATACCGTTACCCTTAAAGTAACACCAAGTGTAGGATACATTTTCAGCAGATGGACCCAAGATAAAGCAGGTAATACATCTGTAGGAACAGAGAGTACATATATCTTTATCTTAGGTGCTGATAGTCCGGATGCATATTATGCATGGCTTGATGAAGTAAAATATACAGTGACATGTAAAAACACAGAAGGTGGAACATGTAGTACGGATGCAGAAGGCGGAAAGTATGTATATGGACAGACTGCAAAAGTGACAGCAACAGCGAATGCTGGCTATGAATTTGTAGGCTGGAAGGATAGTTATGGAACAACGGTAAGTACGGATGCCACATATAGCTTCACAGTGATTGGTGATGCGACATTGACACCGGAATTTGTCAAGGTTAAGACAGATGAAGGAGCAGATATAGCTTATGTGACAGTAAGTTTCTACCATCAGTCAGGAAAGCTTTTGGACAGCCAGAAACTTGTTTTAGGCGAAGGAAAGATTACCACTACAGTAAATGCACCGACAAAGGTAGGTTTTGACTTCCTTGGATGGTCTGCAAAGGCAAGCGGTGCAACAGCAGAAGATGTGGTTGATTTTGAAACTGCAACCTTTAGCGAGAATACCAGTCTTTATCCGGTATTTAAGGCGCAGGATATTACTTATACATTAACAGTAGTAGGTTTACAGACAGAGCAAAAGGCTCCACAGTCTAGTGTTACGGTTACTGCAGATCCGATTGAAGGTAAACAGTTTGTTGGCTGGAAGGACGCAAATGGCAATATTGTAAGCTATGATAGCACATATACTTTCATCATCACCGGAGATACCACATTGGAAGCATATTATGAGCAGGCAGACAGTGAGGTAGTAAAAGAGCCAACGATAATCATAGCACAACCAACCTACGAGGATATTACCGGTGGATATAAGATGTCATTTTATTTCAACTATACGGTTCCAGAGGACTGTAAGCTGGTAGATATTGGTATTATCAGAAAGAAGGGTGATTATGCGGCAGATGGAATTACCCTTGAAACAGATGGCATATCACAATATTCCGTGTTATCTAAGCTTGGTAGCGAAGGACAGTTCTATTATACAAAATCAAATTATTATGGAACTGGACATACAGTTACGGGCTATATGATATATGAGAAGAATGGAATCAGATATACAGTGTATAGTGATTCAATATATGGTGTAAAGAATAACTAATTTAAGTGAAAGGAAGAAAAAAGAAATGAAAGAAGCTTATGAAGTAGCAGAAATGGAAATTATTGAGTTTGAAACAGAAGATGTGATTACTGCCAGTCAGATTGGTGGCGGTGATGAAGGCTTCGGACATCTGTATATCCGGAAGCTTCTTAGCGAGGGCGTTGTGAAGCTTTGATGCCATAAATAACCTCCTTGTGTTTTATAACTTCGGTTGTTATAGCACAAGGAGGTTTTGTTGTAAAGGGTATATAAATATTA
>OFRZ01002061.1_pt1 | contig 10639 bp, 16 predicted proteins | sample 1543181 | NCBI WGS metagenome assembly OFRZ01 (sample SAMN04209245, study PRJEB22552) | human gut metagenome | biome: gut; material: feces | host: Homo sapiens | place: USA: Oklahoma | reverse complement strand
GTTATAATGGAGAAGAACTTGATCCAGAGGCAGCCGAATTATTTAGAGATGAATTAGAAATTGCGCTTCGACGTCTTAAAATTATAAATAAGGAGAAATACACTCCCAAAAAATATAAAAAGTAGGTGATACTCTTGGGGGAAATAGAACGTATAAAACGATTAGTTACTTATTATAAGCGATTATGTAATACATCAGATCCATTTGAGATTGCTGATCGTTTGGGGATATTATATCAAATTGGAAACCTCAACCAAGAGGGCTGCTACATGTTCCTCAAAAATCATCGTTATATATTTTTGAGTAATCAGCTAAGCAGAGAGGAACTGATCTTGGTTATGGCCCACGAATTAGGTCATGCTTTACTGGATCGAAAATCGAACTGCTATTTCATCAGAAACAAAACACTGCTTCTTAATTCCAGATTAGAGAGAAGAGCAAACTTATTTGCTGCCTATCTTCTGATTTCGGATGATCTGATAGCTGAATTTAGCGGGTACACAATGGAGCAGATGTCTCTATGTACCAGCTATCCAAAAGAATTGATTGAATTAAGATTAAAATAGCCAATGGCGTTTTAATAAATAAAAGCAAAAGAGGTATGTGGTATGAAAAAAAGAAAGTGGTATCTTCAAACATGGTTTATTTGTATTCTATTTATGTTTTGGCCCTCTATTATTTCTATTATTGTAGGAATAGTATTGCTCACATTACAAATGATTGAAAATAATAAACTGGAAAAAAAATATGGGGATATCGATTCCTTAAATAATAAAATCACTAATCTTGAAAAGGAAATTGATAATAAAAAAACAGACTACAATAATCTATGTGATGCAATCAATGTCTTAGAAGGTGATGTTTTGTGCCAGCATTATTGTTTTACTGATTATTATGGGATTTCATCTGAAGAATGCAAAAATAATTTAGCTGTTCTAAAATTGGAGGAGCAAAATTATATCAAAAATTCCAATTTTATAAAGACATACGGAAATTCTCCTAAAAAAATGTTAAATGCCAATACCAAACAGATACTGCGCTGCTTTAATGCTGAATGCGATAATGTTTTATTAAATCTTTCCATTAAAACCATTGATTCTGCAAGAAACAAAATAACAAAATCCTTTGAAACTCTCAATAAATTATTTGACGTTGATAATGTACAACTGAATCAGAAACTCCTACAATATAAATTAGATGAACTGAATCTTGTTTACACATATGAATTAAAAAAAGAGCAGGAACGCGAACAGCAAAAGGCTATCAAAGAGCAAATGATAGAGGAAGAGAAGGTTCGAAGAGAAATAGAACGTCAAAAGGCCAAACTCGAAAAAGACCAGACCCAATGTTCCAATGAAATCAATCGTCTTATACAGTATATGCAAAAAACCCAAGATGATGTGGAAAAACAATTATACATCGATAAAATTAAAGAATTAAATGATAAGTTAAAACAATTAGAAGCTGACAAAGCAACCGTTCTGGAACGTGAGGCCAATGCTCGTGCAGGTTATGTCTATATTATTTCTAATCTTGGCTCTTTTGGTCAGGATGTATATAAAATAGGAATGACACGTCGCCTAGAGCCTATGGATCGTATAAAAGAACTTGGAAGTGCTTCTGTCCCCTTTGAATTTGATGTACACGCCATGATATTCTCGGACGATGCCCCTGCTCTTGAAACAGCTTTACATCAAGCTTTTGAAAAACAAAGTGTAAATCGAGTAAATTTAAGAAAAGAATTTTTTAAAGTATCTTTGGATGATATAGAAAAGGTAGTTAAAGAAAATTTTAATAATACAGTCAAATTCACACGAATTCCAGTGGCTAAAGAATATAATGAAACTCTTGAAATTTTAAAACAGGAACAGTCTGCTTAATAACGCAAAAACCGCCCCTGCGCCAACAGGAACGGCTTTTAGAAAACTCCTCGAATTCGAGGGAAAACTTACTACCAAAAGGAGTTCTTATGAATCAAGAAGAATTTGAAGCCCGTATAAAGGAAATTCATGAACGTGTTTTGTCAAAAGCACTCTCTCCAGAGGAACAAAATAATTACACTGAATCACTATTTGAATCTCTCAAACATTTTAACGAATATGGACAGGAATGTTGGTATGCCCGTGAACTTTCCAAGGTTTTAGATTACAAAGACTTCCGAAACTTTGAGCTGATAATTTTCAAGGCTATGGAGAACTGTAAGACTAGCGGCCACGATCCTGCTGACCATTTCGGTGAGTTCACCGAGATGGTTCCAATTGGTTCCAATGCAAAAAGAGGATTCCCAAGTTATCAGCTCTCGCGCTATGCTTGTTATTTGACCATACTTAATGCTGATGTTTCAAAACCCATTATTGCACATGGCAAAGCATATTTTGCGGTCAAAACCCGCCAGCAGGAACTAATTGAGAATTTCGATTCACTGGCAGAAGACCAAAAACGACTCGCAATCCGTAGAGAAATGAAAGAACACAACAAACTTCTGGTGGCCGCCGCAAAAGATGCTGGTGTGGAAACATCTCTGGAATATGCAACATTCCAGAACTATGGATATATGGGACTATACGGAGGTTTAAAAGCCCAGGACATCAAAAGGCGTAAGAACCTAAAGAAGAGTCAAGACATTCTCGACCATATGGGATATGAGGAACTAGCTGCAAATCTTTTCCGTGCAACCCAGACAGAAGCCAAGCTTCGAAGAGAGAATATCCAGGGTAAGAACGAAGCTAACCGGACGCACTTTAATGTTGGTAAAGAAGTTAGAGATACCATCGAAAGGCTTGGTGGAACCATGCCAGAAGATCTGCCTACGCCCGAAAAAAGTATTAAACAAATTGAACGGGAACAAAAACGGCTCAAATGAAATAAAAACCGCCCGGTGTTACCAGCACCGAACGGCTTTTACATAGATTTCTCTTGCCAGATACTCCGGCTATGATAAATCCAGCTTGAACACCTGAATTATATCATTTCTGGTACATCCTGGCAAGGGGTGTATTTTTTATACCCAAAAATGTGCGACGTCGCAACAAATAGGAGGAATGATTATGGGACAATTAAGAACACGCAAGCGCGGAACAACCTGGGAGTGGTCTTTTGAGGGAGCACGAATCAACGGCAAACGTAATTCCATCAGCAAGGGCGGATACCGCACTAAGGCGGAAGCTCTGGCCGCTGGAACACAGGCAAAGGCGGAGTATGATAATGCCGGATCCCACTTTGTACCATCTGAGATATCTGTATTTGATTTCTATGAACTTTGGTTGGAAAAATATTGCAGAACAAATCTCAAAATAGATACCTACTTAAATTATAAGAAAAAAGTATCTCTCCACATCACTCCGATTCTTGGAAGCTATTATTTAAAATCTCTAACCCCTGCCATTATACAGGGATTCATAAATGATAAATTCAATGCAGGGTATAGCCGAAATACGCTATCCGTGCTCAAAGGACTTCTGACAGGTGCCCTTGACTATGCCGTAGAGCCTATGCAATTCATTAAATACAATCCTGCCAAAAGTGCAAAATTGCCACCCAAAAGGGCAACTTCCCAGATACCTACACGAAAAAAGATTCGTACTCCTATATCCGCTGAGGAATGGAGCATTATTATCGGCAGATTCCCGGAAGGGCATTCCTGCCATATCCCTCTACAGCTTGCATACCGATGCGGTTTACGGCTTGGGGAATCGTTCGCACTTACCTGGGACGATATTGATTTTGAGAACAGCACTTTGAGTGTCAATCAGCAAATTCAGAATGTAAACGGCGCTTGGGTTTTTAGTAATCCGAAATATGATAGTTTCCGAACGATTGAATTAGATGAAAAAATGCTCAGCCTGTTGCGTAATACATACAACCACCAAGTTAAAGCAAAAGAATTTTATGAACAGTATTATGCTCAGCTCTATGTGGACGATCAATGCGCCCTGAATGCCGATGGACGCGGAAAGCCTATTCATATGGTAAACTGTCGTGAAAATGGTACCTATATCCAACCCAGAGTTATGCAGCACTGCTGCCGTGTGATTCATTACAATCTTGGCTTTAAAGATTTTGACTACCATTCCCTCAGGCATACTCATGCAACTATGCTGCTGGAGGCCGGTGCCGATATAAAAGACGTTCAGAAAAGATTAGGGCACAAACATATTGATGTTACTCTTGATATATACAGCCATGCAACCCCTCGCATGGCCGCACATACGATTGATATTTTAAATCAAATCGAATAATCATTTGTCTACCACTCAAAAAAGGGTTGACAAATGGTAGACAAAACCACATTTATATCCCAAAAACCACAAAAGAGGAACCGTCAAAAGACGATTCCCCTTTCTGTTTAAAAGTTCATTTTTCCTTGTAAATCCAAGGTTTTTTATTAGAACTTGCCTTCCTTAGCAGCTTCCTCAACAGAAACAGTAATGCACGTATTTATCGCATCCGCTGGCGTTTTTGTTGCCTGTATGTTTCCTATTCATCAATTTTTATACCTATTCAGCACTTCTCACGGCTTATTTAGCATTCCTCTCCGGCATACACAAAACCTGTCTCTTCCCAAAACTTCATCGGGGAAATGTAGTAATCGTACTGGCTGCTCCCTTCCTTCTTGAAAGCAACTCCGAATTTCAGAAATCCAAGGATAATGCCCTGGCGTATAAACTGCTGATCCTTTTTCATTACTCTTGCCGCTACTGCCACCGGTACATTTTCGCCAGTGAACTCCGGTACTTCTAAATATACTTTACTCTTATCCATTTGTCAACTAACTCCTTTCTCTCTGTGCTGCAGTCAGAGCGTTCACAATATCCTCTGCCTTCTTTGGCCCGATGCCCTTCACGCCCAGGATAACTTCTCTCACTTCATCCTCGGTCAAACCTTCCGCATCCTTCATGCCGTCCGCATGACCTGCCTTGTATAAATTCTTACAGAACGCATCCATCTGCTGATGATCCATTCTCTTAACGTCCTTGTATGTTTTTCTGTTCAATGTGTACTGTTTCATCCTTCGTCCTCCTATACAAACGGTAACTCGCTGTCGTCTCCTGCAGGCATAAATCCATCATTCCCCGACTGTGGTGCCGGTGCAGGCTGTGTGTTATAACCTCCTGCGTTGCCGCTCTCTGCGTTTTTGCTCTCAGCAAACTCTTGGTCCTCCGCAACAATGTCGGTTGTATATACTCGCTGACCGTCCTTATTGGTGTAGCTTCTGGTCTGTATTCTTCCGGTCAGTACAATCTTCGTTCCCTTATGCAAATATCTCTCAGCAAATTCAGCCGCCTTGCCAAACGCAACGCACTGAATAAAATCTGCTGAGTTCTCCTGGTTTCTTCCCCTTCTATCTACTGCCAGGGTGTAACGAGCTACTGCCGTAGCCTGCTCTCCCTGGGAATATCTAACCTCCGGATCACGTGTAAGGCGACCCATTAAAATTACCTTGTTCAAAGTCTTTCTTCACTGACTCGAAGTTTCTCTTAATACCCTGCAGTTCCTTATTCTCTTTACGCAGCTTCTCGATTTCATCGTTGATTTCCTTTTTTACCGATTCTCTAAGCTCATTCTTTAACTCTTCGATTTTCTCGTCAAATTCGCTTGGCTCAAAATAATCTCCATCATCCCAGTAACACATGATTTCTTACCTCCTCCACTTTTTCTATTTTCAACACATAGTATAATTTGCCGGGTTCCGCACCCCACTCCGGCTTGCCTTTTCCAAATTGCAGGGTGCATTTGCAAACAACTTCCGGCGAATCCTTCGAGTACCCATTTCTGAATACTACTAGTACCGGCCACGGCTTCCGGATTTCTTCCGGTGCTGCCTCTCCATATACCATCTGTCCGCCTACCAGGAGAAAACCGAACGCATTCATAAACCGGCTGTCGTAATATGGTTTGATTTCTCTATACTCTTCTTTCTTTTCTCCGGAGACAATCATATCAAACCACTTCTTTTTTATTGGTAGCGTCAGCATCGCCCTCCACCTTCCTTCTTTTTCAGATATTTTTCGCATTTCCGGTATATTTCCGGATCGAACTCTTTCCGTTCATGCTCGTAGGAACTGTACTCTGCAGGACTGCATCCAGCGATCTGTGACATTTTCATCATTGTTATTTTGGCATCTTTCCTCAGTGCTGCAATATAGCCTGCCTACATTCCCTTCTGACTGTTCAAGTTCTGAATCTTAATTCTTTCCTTGACTGCCTCCGACTCTGTAAATCTCTTCACTTGATAAATCTCGCACTGCTCATTTTTGCAATAAAACAGGCATCCACGCCTGCCCCTTGGTCCATCGAAGAACCCTGCCACGTATTTCGTAGGTTCTTTGCAGGGATTGCATTTTGCATTCACCACCATACGTCAGTCCTCCCTTGGTTTATCTAGCAATTCCGTATGTTTCAATAAGCACTTCTTGCATCCGTTCTCTCTGAAACCATACTGGCATTTAACTTCAACCGGGATCGGGCAGAAATGGCACTCTTTGAGGATGTATTCCGCCAGTTCGTTTTCTCTCTTCCTTCCGGCAATAATTTTGGCATTCGCCGAATCCAGTCTGTTATCTACGTGGCCGATAAAATCAGCCATCATTCTCATGGTTTCCTTGCAAAACTCTTCGTTGATTTTATATTCTTTCGGCGTGAAGTCATGCAAGAACAGGTCTATCCTTCTCTTTAATTCGTTTTTGTTTTTAATGTCCATCGCTCAACACCTTCTTTCTATCTCGTGCTGCAGACCGGAACATCATCAACAGCATTTCTGATACTGGTCTGCTTCTATCTTTCCTCTTTGCCTTCTTGATTGCTTTGAGGTCGTACCACTCACCCCGGTAGTTCATTCCATCCGGAACATACACGCCTACCTGGTATGGAATTTCTTTCTTGATCTGCTCGTACACTTCCTCCGGCATCACGTAGTAATTGTAGTCTCCCAGGAAGTTGTGACCGTTCTTTGAGTGAAAATCCTCCACTGAGGACTTGACCTCGTAGCAGTAGAAGTCTCCCTTCTCTATGCCGGACACTGTATTGTTTACCGGCTTGAATTTCATAAAATCCACTCGCACCGCATTCGTAGTGGCGTAGTCGAAAGTCACTTCCCTGGCCCAGTAAATTCTCGGATCATTGTTCGGGCAGATGTGCCGCTGGATTGAGAGCGACAACATCACCGTGATCTCTGGCCTGCTATTCATCTTCCTGCACCTCCTCCGTTGGTATTCCTGCGTAATTCAACGCCTGCTCATATGTCATGCCGTGATTTTTTATCTGCAGGCATCCCTCACACATTCTCCTGTGCTTATCGTTATCGGATGTTCTCAACCGCTGCAATCTGTTTGGCACCGGCTCTAAGTGGCACCCGAAGCCACACACGCAACAGCCGGTTCTCTGTTCTCCTGTAAAGTACCAGTTACCTTTCTTGTCCTGGTATGGCGTTCCATACACGCTGCAGATCGGAATGCGCTGCTCTACCGCATACTGGATAACCTCATTCTTCGGCCAAAATCCCATAGGTTGGCTCTTTATTGTGTGACCGTCGTACACATTGCATCCCGTGTGGTTGTACTGGTTCTCTCTTCTGAAACTCTCGTCCTGTGTTATGCCGATAAATGGCTGTCTGCCTGTCTCCTTGACATACCTCTTGAACGGTTCTTTTTTTAGTGCCTCGCAGCAATACTCCGAAATGTCTGCAGGCATCCGTTCCGTGTCCGTCAAATACTGCCACTTCTTCGCCAGCATTCCGAATTTTCCTCTCTTATCTCCGTTGAGCAAGTAGTTTCTGTATTTCTCGCTAAGCTTTCCATGTCTCAGTTTCCTAATCTTTCCTGCTGTATCTTTGCTTGTAATCGGAAATCCTTTGTTTTCACATACCCACTTAAAACTATGCTTCGGCCGGATCACTACCAACTCAATATCGAGTTCCGGGAACTGCTCTTTGAGCCATTTCGTATATGTCTTAACAAACTCTCTGATTTCCGGAAATTCCGTCCCGGTGTCCGCAAACACCAAGGGAATTTTACCGGTCAATTTATACTTTCTGTACGCTTGGCACACTATGTACGCCAAGACTGTACTATCCAGTCCGCCGCTGAATGATATGTAAACCTCTCCGTACCAATAATTCCACCACTGATATACTCTTACCATAGAGAATGACGGCTTCATCTCATACGGCTGGTACTTCATGCTTTTGAAACTGTCCTTTGGAAATTTCAAATCTTCTTCCAGTAGGTACATCTCGTGTCTCCTTTCTATCTGCTGAGCATTTTCTCGATCAGCTGGTCGTATAACAGCTTATAGTCCGGACCACTCTTTGCTTCCCTCAGCTCGGCTTTGGTTCTGTCGAGTTCCGCCTGCAGATTATTCAAATGTTCTAATGTGTCCGTATCTAACTGCCCTGGCCCACACTTCATTCCTAACGAAACCGCCAGGGCAATGTCCAAATCCTGCACTTCACTTTCTGTCAGCTCTCCAATCCACTCTCCAATTCTTTCCTCCGAAACCGTGGAAATCTGCTCGCACAAGAGTGTTGATGGTCTAAGTGCTGACTCAATATATACATGAGTCGGAAGGTCAGTCTTTGGTTTGGTCGTCATATATACCACTTCGACCGTGTTGCTGTTCGCATTGTTCTTATCGTTTGATACTATAACTGCTGGGCGCCCCCCCCCGCTGCTCACTTCCCTCTTCTCTGTAATTGCTTCTGACGTAGTAAATCTGTCCTCTCTTCATGCTACTTTGCACCTTCTTTCTTTACATATAAATCGCTGGTTCCTTCGACCACGCCCTTCTCTTCGTCGTTAGGAAACTGGAAGCCGTACTGTTCCAGTATTCCGTAGAACGCCTTCACCTTCTCACCTTTGACCGTGTTGTATGTGTAATTCCACTCAACCAAATCTGCGTCAGCGACCATTGCGGATACCAGGCAGAGAAGTTTCTGCAGTACGCTGAGTCCCTGCATTTTCTTACGTGCTGCTTCTTTTTCTTCTTCCGGCGCATTGTAAACCTCGCATCCCACAAAGAACTCAATCAGCTTGTTATGACCTGTGAATGTCTCCCAATCCATCATCTGCTCGAAAAGGTCCGCTTCAACCTGCTTTTCGTCTGTGACTTTTTTTATTCTTCCGGATAAAATACCTTCAATGAACGCCTTCCTCGTATTGGCCGCTTCTTTCAGAATTGCCTTGATCTGTTTCTTATTCCGCATATTCTGCTTTTTGGCTTCCTCTTCCGGCGTAAGCACCTTCTTTTCCTTCTTTTTCTTACGGATCACGTACAATGTTCCATATCTTTCCAGGTAGAACATCGGCTCGCCATCGTCCTCGAACTTCATTGTCTTAGGCGGCTCCTTGTCGAGGCTGTAGTCCTTCATGCGTTCCCACTTATCCGTGTAAAGCTCACTGTCCGCTTCCTTCGGAGCTTTCTTTAATCCCAGTTTCTTCATCATTGCCACGTACAACTTCATGTTTTCCTGGCGTTTCTGCTCCTTCTGAGCGTTGATTGCTCTTCTTGCCAAATCTCTCGAATCTGTGGAATCCTTCAAAATCTTGTCCCTGGTCTTTACGTCCTTGATCTTTTCCAGCTCGTACAAATCCGTAAGCGACAGCTGGTAGCCGTCCTGTCTCTCTTTCTCCATCAGCGTCTTGGAATCCAGTTTTGCGATATTCAAGCGGTGTCTGATTGTTTTCTTACTAAAGCCGGTCTTTTCAGCGATTGTGTCCTCTGTTTCTCCCAAGTCAAGCATCATCTGAAATCCCTGGGCCTGTTCCCAAATCGTCAGATCATTACGCTGCATATTTTCTTCCAGCATCGTTGACATCTGCTCTTTGTCTGTCATGCCTTCTACAACCCTGCAGGGTGCCTCTGTAACGCCTGCCAGCTTAGCCGCCGCACTTCGTCTGTGACCGATGATTGTGATGTATTCTCCCGGTTCTCCTTCTTTCGGAATTACCGTCAAATTCTGCATAATTCCATTCTTCTTAATGGACTCTGCCAGCTCTGTCAAATCTCCGAGATCTTTTCTCGGATTGTCCGGGTGTGGGTGGATATGCTCCAATCCAATAGTTACGATTCCTTTAACTTCCATTGCCTGTCCTCCTTAATCTCTTAGCCAATACCGCATATTGCGAATTTTATATTTTCTAACGCTCACATTTGCGAGCTTTTATGGTAAAAAAATTTACCCTACTTCCTTCTGCAGCAATCTCAGAAGCGGATGCCATGGTCTTGTGCCTCGAATACGGCCGATAATCTTCTTGATATTGCACTCTGTTTTGTCGATTTTCACGTACCCTTCATACTTTCCCTGGTTTCTTTCCGTAACCGGTCTGTCGTGGAATCCGTCCGTAATCATAAATCTGTCCTTCGCATCTGTCTCGTCCTTGAAAGCTACATAGTGCTTATTGCCATGTGCGTAGTACCCGACAATTACCATATCTCCTACCTCCCTTCGTATCTGTCGTGAATAGCAATCGGGTAGCTGATCCCGGTAATCTGTTTGAATCTGCTGTCCGATGTGTAAAGAATATTGCCGCCTGCCATATACCAACGTTTCCGGCAGTATGCAGGCTTACAGTCAACGTACTCCTGGCCCATAACCTCACGCTTTTCGATATACACGCACTGTCTGATGTCGTCCGGTTCAAAA
>OFRZ01002059.1_pt1 | contig 10649 bp, 8 predicted proteins | sample 1543181 | NCBI WGS metagenome assembly OFRZ01 (sample SAMN04209245, study PRJEB22552) | human gut metagenome | biome: gut; material: feces | host: Homo sapiens | place: USA: Oklahoma | reverse complement strand
ACAAAGCAAAAAACGCTATCAGTGCATTAATTAAGCAGTTTTCTCAGGGAGAAAGCAAGGCAAAAACTTCTGGAAAAGCGGTTGGAAATAATTTCAACAATGGCGTTTCAGCAGGAATGTCAAAGGCGGTCTCTACGGCCGGAACAATGTCAAATTCGATTGTAATTACCATGCGATCATCGGCAGGCGGTGCCTATAACAGCGGCGCATACATCGGAATGGGACTTGCAAATGGTATGGCAAGCCAGGTTGGACATGTAAGAGCAGTGGCGGCACAGCTTGCGGCGGCTGCAGAGGCGGCGATCCGGGCGAGAGCACAGATCCACAGCCCATCACGGGTGACAGATAAACTCGGCAATTATTTCGGTATCGGCTGGGTCAACGGCATTATGGATCATGTGCAGGAGGCGAGGCAGGCCGCCATGGAATTGATACAGGTTCCGGAACTTACACCTGCGCCGGAAATCGGAATGAGCCTCCGGTCTGGCTATGAAGATCTGAACGACGACAGCTACCAGTACAGCAGCAATGGAAAATATACCATCTATGTACCTGTTAATCTGGACGGAAGAGAGATTGGAAAAGCGACTGCAACGTATACACGAGAAGAAATTGAGAAACAGGAGACAAGGGAGAACCGAAAGAAAGGCAGGCGAATAAATGTATAACTTTGTAGATACCACAGAGCGATACCCAGGGCAGAACCTGCCTTCGGAGGCTCTCATGTTTAATGGAAGTTATCTTGAGAACGTAATTCCCGGCTATCGGACACTTTATGTGTCCGGCCGGGAAATTTTGGGTACGGAGATTACAGATCTGGAAACAGGCGTGTCTGACGGTACAAAGTATCGACGAAAGCGTTATCAGCCAAGGACTATTGTGGTGGGATATCAGCTGGTAGCCAAAGATAATGCAGCTTTTCGCAGTGCTTACAACAAACTGAATGCTCTTCTGGATGCAGAACAGGCAACCCTTATTTTTGCAGATGAACCGGACAAATATTATATCGGAACAAAGCAGGGAACGAGTGAAGTGCCGGCGGGAAGAAATGCGATCACTGCGGAGCTGGAATTTTACTGCGCGGATCCATTCAAGTATTCGGTGGAAGAATTTACGGTGAATCCGACTGCGGATGACGGAAAAACGTTCATTGTGTCGTACAACGGCACTTATCGGGCCTTTCCAAAGCTTCAGGCAGTAATGCACAGTGAAAATGGAGTAGTAGGTTTTGTAAATGACTCCAAGAAAATTCTTCAGTTCGGTGATCCGGATGAGTTGAACGGAGAAACATACAAAAAAAGCGAACTGATAACAAGCTATGCTGACCAATATGTCTGGTCACAGGATGCGGCGTGGAAAGATGATACAGGGAGCAACTTCTTATACAGTAACAGCAAGACGGCTGGAAAGCTGGGTGTCATGAGCGTAGACAGCATCAAAGGTCTGTATCTGGCCAGCAGTGGATATGTAAGTCCAAACACAAACGGCTGGAATGGAGCTATGAAATCTATTGATGTGGTAGATTCCAATGGAGCAAAGGGAGCGACGCACCTCTATTGTTACATGAACAGCTGGTTTGAAACTGGTCTTATGGGGCAGACGGGCTGCCAGGCGATTGCTTTCTGCGATGCGAACGGAAAAATGATCTGCTGCCAGGAGATATACAAAACCGATACGATCGGAAACACAGCGCACATGAATATGTGGGTAGGTGGAAACAACCCGCGTATCGTCAAAACATATACTTTTGAACCTTGCCATCGAAAAGATGCAAACCCATACAGCCAAACGTATGGCGCAAGCGACATGATGAAACATGGAGAGAAAATACGTTTTTTCTGGAAGGGCAGTTATCCGGAATTTACAGTTCCAGAATTAAAAAATGTGAAAGTGGCAACAGTGAAATTGTATTTGGGACAGTGGGGAAGTCGAAATACAGGAAATCAGCTTGTCACCAGAAATTATTTCCGCGGCATCTTCGTGAGAATTGACAATGTAGAAAAATGGCGTGATATTCCGAATAAATTTTCGGTAAATCAGGTTTTGACAGCTGACTGTAGCAATGGAGAGGTCATGTTACAGGGACTTCCGAGACAGGATCTTGGTGCGTTGGGCAACGATTGGGAGAACTTTTGCCTGCAGCCTGGAATGAATCAGATCCAATGCATTGCATCGGACTGGGCAACACAGCCAACATACACAATGAAATACAGGGAGGTGTTTCTATGATTTTATATTTTGCGGACCGACATATGAATGTCCTTGGGCAGGCAAGCACAGAGCTACCGAAGGGATTGTACATTTCTGATGATCTGAAAACAGAAGAGGTGGAAGCAGGTGTTGCTACACTAGAATTTACGCTGAATTACACGGCGAGCACGCGGAATGATGCGAAACAGTATGGTTCTGTTGGCAATTATATTCTTCGGAAGAATGGCGATGAGCAGGAATTTTATACGATCATTACCAGCGAAGAAAATATTTTCAAACAGGAAGTAGAAATCTATGCCGAGGATGCCGGTATGGATCTCCTGAACGAGACAGTTGGCGAATACAAAGCAGACAAGGCATATCCAGCGAGCTACTATGTTGAAAAATTCAGCGACGATTCCGGCTTTGAAATTGGAATCAATGAGGTCAGCAATTATAACCGGAAACTGTCCTGGGAGGGTGAGACCACCGCTTCTGAGCGTATTTTGAGCGTTGCCACGCAGTTTGACGCGGAAGTTTCCTATACTTTTGAAATCGACCGGTTGAAAATCAAGCACAAATATATCAACCTGCATAAGAAGCGCGGCGTAGATCAGGGGCGAGAACTTCGGATCAACCGGGAAGTGAAAAATATCATTGTAAAAAGTTCAGTAGAAGATCTGGCTACGGCACTTTCCGTTACCGGCGGATATCCGGAAGACAGTGAAACGCCGATCAATCTGAAAGGGTATAAGTATGATGACGGCGATATATATCTGTCCGGCAGTACGATTTATTCCCGGAGCGCAGTGGCCAAATGGAGCCGGTATCTTTCCGAAAAAGGAAGTGGTACGGGACATATCGTCCAGTCGTACACTTACGATACTACCAGCAAGTCAGAACTCTGCAACAGGGCAGTTTCAAAGCTGAAAAAGATCTACGATGCGGCTGTTTCCTATGAAGTAGAGCTGGCGTATCTGCCGGATGGGATTAAAATCGGCGATACGGTGAATATTGTAGACGATACCGGAGAACTGTATTTGTCTGCAAGAATCATGAAACTGGAGTCCTCCATTTGCAATGATGAGTACACGGCAACGCTGGGCGAATACAAGCTGAAATCGAGTGGAATTTCAGAAAAGATGGAGAGCCTGGCTGCACAGTTTGAAAAACTGGCAAAGAACCGGACGTTTTACACTTGGGTTGTGTTTGCTGATACGGAAACGGGCGGCGGAATATCGCTCAAATCAGCTGGAAAGACATACATGGGTATCGCATACAATCAGACGACAAAACAGCCGGTACTTACAGACCCGAGCATCTATACCTGGGTAAAGGTTGTTGGAGAGCAGGGAATTGCGGGAGAGCCCGGAAAGAATGGTCTGACTAGTTTCTTCCATGTGAGATATGCTGATGTTCCGAACCCGACAGCAAATCAGTTGCGGAAGGATACAGGAAAATATATCGGTACCTACGTGGACTATATATTGGAGGACAGTACAGATCTGACCAAGTACACCTGGCGAAAATTTCAGGGCGATGACGGAGAGGACGGCGCCGATGGAACCCCTGGAGAAAACGGTGCGAATGGTGAAACCAGTTATCTGCATATCGCTTATGCAACAAGCGCGGATGGAAAGACAGGCTTTTCGACAACCAACGCCGTCGATAAAACGTATATAGGCCAATACGTGGATTTTACCAAGGCTGACAGCGCCAATCCGGCGAAGTATCATTGGAGCAAATTTCAGGGGCCGAAAGGAGATAAGGGAGATCCGGGCGAGCAAGGACTGCGCGGCCTGCAGGGTGAAAAAGGTGACCAGGGAATTCAGGGACCCAAAGGCGCTGACGGAAAAGATGGAAAAACGACGTATTTTCACATCAAATATTCTGCGGTTTCGAATCCGACCTCTGCGTCTCAGATGACAGAGACACCGTCAAAATACATTGGAACGTATGTGGATTTTACACAGACGGATTCGGATGATCCGAAGAAGTACAGCTGGCAGCAGCTGGAAGGTTCGCAGGGGCCACAGGGAAAACAGGGAATTTCAGGTACCAATGGAGCAGACGGGAAAACCAGTTATCTGCACATCAAATATAGCAATGACGGTGGGAAGACATTCACCGGGAACAGTGGTGAGGATATTGGCGCTTATATCGGAACATGCGTGGACTATGCAAAAGATGATCCTACAAGTGTCGGAACGTATAAGTGGGCGAAAATCAAAGGCGAGGCTGGAGCCAAAGGTGATAAGGGTGATACGGGTAAGGGGGTTAAATCGACATCTGTTGCATACCAGGTTTCAACTTCCGGAACAACAGTTCCAACTGGCACATGGTCTGGGTCTGTGCCATCTGCATCCGCGGGGCAGTATCTGTGGACACGTACAATCATCACTTACACTGACGACACAACATCCACGATATATAGTGTCGGCCGTATGGGAACCAATGGTGCAAATGGCACCAATGGAAAGAGTATTGGATCAGTAGTCAATTATTACCTGGCAACGGCATCTTCCAGCGGAGTTACAACGGCGACGAGTGGATGGACAACAGCTGTCCAGTCGGTGTCTGCGGCTAAGAAGTATCTTTGGAATTATGAGGTTGTGAAGTATACCGACGGAACCGTGGCGAGTACAACTGCGCCTTGCATCATTGGATCATACGGTGATCGGGGAAGTAAAGGGGATAAAGGTGATACCGGATCAACCGGAAATGGTATTAAGAGTATTACCGAGCATTATGCAGTCTCCGCGTCAAATTCGACTGTTCCTACCTCATGGTCGTCTACGGTTCCGACAATGACAGAGAGCAATAAATATCTCTGGAACTACGAGACAATTACTTATACAAATGGGACAACTGTAGACACAACAAAACGAGTTATCGGTGTATATGGTAACAAAGGTGCTACTGGTGCCACTGGTTCACATGGATATAGTCTTGTAGCAAATGTAGTCAGAGATGCCTTCACCGAGTCTCAGTGGACGGCATACGGAACTATTAATCACGAAGAAACTTGGTCTAGTACATCTGGTATCCGTAATGGCTGCCGAATCGGGGATATGTTCGCGATCGTTGGAACGGCAACAGATACAAAAAATGCTCATGTTGCTTATTATCGGAGTAATACTGCATCTGGAGATCTGAAAGGTTTATGCATAAGCCATACAATTATCCCGAGGGGTGCAACAGGAGCTACAGGTAGTAAGGGGGATAAAGGTGATACCGGCGCAACAGGTCCTCAAGGTCCACAGGGCGCTGCAGGTAAGGACGCAAATCAGGTAGTGCATACGGTAAATGGAAACGGTGAGTCAAATCTTTATGTCGAATTTGCTACAATAAAGATCACAGGTTCGTATGCAAATCAACCAACAACATTTAAACTTGGTGGCAGAGGTTTTGAGACAACAGATGTCCAGTTTAGTTTTATCTCTGCAAATAACTCAAATCCTGGATTGGATTTCCTAAGATCTTCAGGCGGATGGTCGTTATGGATTTATAAAAAGACTACTTCAACGTGGGGCCTTATAACAAGATTAAATGAACCGCATGGGCAGCTGAGAGTATTTAACTATACTCAAGGTTCTGGTCCATATACAGTGACGTGGACATCAACCAAATTAGCTTCTTTACCATCTGGTTCAATTAATGCGAATCCTTTACAAGCAGCAAAAACAGCCACCAACTTTATGCAGTTTACTGATGGGACCGGATTGGAAGTTGGTAATAAAACCAGCGGATCTTGGTCTGGCTATCGGACTAAGATTTCAGCATCAGCATTTGAGATTCTTAACCGGGCAGGAACGACACTCGCATATTATGGTGATAAGTTGATCCAGCTTGGAAAGAACGCAAAAGATGCGGTTATTGAGTTATGTGGCGGTGTCGGTAAGATTTTGGTTGAAACAAAATCCGGCAATGCGGCTCTGTCAATCCAGAGCGAATATGTAGATATTAAAGGTGTCCACGAATCTGTATTGGAGACATCAAGTTCTTCTGGAAGCTGTATAGCCGGAGCTGTTGACGATTCTTTTGTTGTAAATACTTACTCGGATGCCAACAACAAAGCAAACTTCGATATTGGTAACGGTAGCATTATTCTTGAATCAAAGAAGAAAGGTTATCAGGCAGAGGTCGAATTTTATGGCTGTGGCTGGTCTGGAGGAGTGTATACTGGAGCGTTCGCACCGACCAAGGCGTACTCCGAAAAGATTATGTTAGGAGATAGTGGAAGAGTATGGGAGCGTTTGATTGTTAAAAACTCCCCACAGGTCACATCCGATCGCCGCGCCAAAACAAACATATTTCCACTCGGTGAGAGCAAGATCAATAAGACGGATATTCATTCAGAGCTGTTCGATCGCTTAAAACCAGTTCAGTATCGGATGATTGACGGCGATGGACGCATTTGCTATGGATTTGTCGCACAGGATGTTGTGGAAGCCATGCGAGAACTCGGAATCCGAGAAGACGAACTGGATCTGGTACACCACGACAGAAAGAACACAGAGGATGGCTATATTGATACCTATAGTATGGTATATACCAATTTGATCGCTGTAATAACGCATGAACTACAGCTTGAAAAAGAAAGGAGATCCAAACTCGAATTGGAGGTTGTAGGTCTCAGAAGTGAACTTGATACCATGAGAGATAATCTCTCTGGAAATAATTAATTTAAAGGAGGACATACATTATGTCAGAAGTAAAAGCAACTTACACAAAGGATATCCACTATTCAGGAATCATCACAGTAGACGGTGAAACAGTAGTATCCATGGATGCGAACATGGATGCAAAACATCCGGATGTGCCGATTATCAATCGGTATATCAATAACGGAAGAAAATACAGATCGGACAAGGCAGCAATTGATGACATTGTTGATAAGTTCGAAAATGACATCTGGGATGAGTATGATAAGTATACCGCTGAATTAGAAGAAAAGGAGAAAGCTGAGTAGGGCCGGAAACGGTCCTGCTTTTTTGAATCAAGAAGAAAGAGAGACGGTGCAGTGAGCGAAATATTAATGCAGACATATACTGTAGTACTTCCAGTGCTTCTTGGGTACATCGTCTGGCTTCTGAAGAACCAGAAAAGAGACCGGGACGCAAACAGCAAGGGAACCATGCTGCTGCTCAGAGTCCAGCTGATCGAGTACCATAGCAAGTATACACAGTTGGGAGACATCCCATCCTATGCATACCAGAATTTTTGTGAAATGTACGAAGCCTATCATGCATTAGGTGGAAATGGTATGGTAACGAAAATGAAGCAGGAAATTGATGAATTACATATCAAAAAGAAAGGTGATTAATATGGAACAGATTATGAATTATGTGAAACCGGAACTTATTGTGGTGGCAGTTGCCCTGTATTTCTTTGGTATGGCACTCAAACAGGCGCAGGCTGTAAAGGATAAATATATCCCTCTGATTCTCGGCGGCGTGAGCATCGTACTGTGCGCCATCTGGGTGCTGGCTACCAGTGAGGTGTGCACCGGTCAGCAGGCGGCGATGGCAGTCTTTACGGCGGTCACGCAGGGCATCCTCGTGGCTGGGTTGAGTAACTATGTAAATCAGATTATCAAACAGGGACAGAAATCAGAGTGAGGGCGGCTAACAACCGTCCTCTTTTGCGCCGGCGCAATTCGCCTGGCAGAAGGAGAGACAATGAAGATTGATAGATCATACATCAGCAGCCAGAATACCTATCCGTACAACAATCCACAGTGTATCGTTGTGCACAACACCGATAACTTCGAGCCAACAGCCAACGCCCGCGCTCACGCCAGAGCGCAGCATGATGGAAATTTTTCGAGCATGTCAGCTCATTACTACACAGATGACAGTGACATCGCCTATCAGGCCGCACCGCACAACCTCGGATGCTGGCACGTTGGTATCAATTACGGAAATGGCAATCTGTTCGGCAGCTACGGCAATCGAAACAGCATCGGCGTGGAAATGTGTGTGCAGGGCGGATATAACTATGAGAAGGCTTTTCAGAACACCGTGGAGCTTGTAAGGAAGCTCATGAAAGAAACAGGCATCCCGGCATCCAGAGTCTATCGACATCTCGACATTTGCAGCAAAAACTGCCCGTCGCAGATCATTGCAAAAGGCGACTGGACGAGATTCAAGAAGCTGATCAGCGGCGGAAGCTCAGAGTCTTCCGGAAACAATACATCCGGCGAGGAGATCTATAAGCCAGGAGTTTACAAGGTTAATGACACGGCATTAAATATCCGTATCGCGCCGAATGCAGACAGTAAGATCGTCGGAGTAATCCGGGATCAGGGCAGCTATACTATCACCAAAATCCAGAATGGAAGCTGGGGAAAACTGCTCTCGGGCGCAGGATGGATCAATTGTCATACGAAATACTGCACCTACGGCGGTACAGCAACACCGCAGAATGACGCTAAAAAGCAGACCATTGCAGTTGATGGCGTTTGGGGCTCAGAATTGACACTGCGCCTGCAGGAAATCTTCGGGACACCAAAGGATGGCAGGATCAGCAACCAGCCAACATCCAATCGGGAATACTGTGCCGGCATTACAGTGGTTGAGTGGTCCACAAAACTGTCTGGCGGATCCACACTGATCAAGAAAATGCAGGAATGGGCAGAAACCACGGCGGATGGCTACATCGGACCGCAGACCATCCGCGCACTCCAGCGTAAGATCGGCACGCCGATTGACGGTGTGATCAGTAATCCATCTGCAATGGTTCGCGCCCTGCAGGAGTGGTGTAATCGGCAGTAATAAAAAAGCCCTGGGAAGTTCCCAGGGCAAAAAGAAACGCCGCAGCTACGCGGCGAAAAGAATTGTTCTTTTTTGCGGCCATTTTGGATGTTCTGACCATGTGTTATGATAACATGTATATAGAAGAAATGCAATAAAAATTCCCGGGCAAATTACCCGGGAAAACATATTGTATCATCGAATTGTTTGTAGTTACAGCATACCATCTGGTATTGCATTCCGGTGGACCGGATGGAGAGATGGGCGCATCCATGCGGTATCTCTCTCAGCGTTTCACAGCACCGAACCGAATTGTAGCGGGGGTGTTGAATGATGTTGGGACAGAAGAACTCGCACACCTTGAGATGGTTTCAACGATCGTTCATCAGCTCACCTGCAATCTTTCTCTGGAAGAAATTCAGAACTCTGGTTTTGCCAATTACTATGTAGACCACACAACTGGCATCTGGCCGCAGGCGGCTGGCGGAGTTCCGTTTAATTCTTGTGAGTTCCAGTCGAAAGGTGATCCTTTGACAGATTTGTTCGAAGACCTCGCTGCGGAGCAGAAAGCCCGGTCAACGTATGATAACATCCTTCGTTTGGTAAAAGATCCTGAAGTTGCAGATCCGATTCGTTTCCTGCGGGCGCGTGAAGTTGTGCATTTCCAGCGTTTTGGTGAAGCACTGCGTTCTGTACAGGATGAATTGAATTCGAAGAACTTTTATGCGTTTAATCCGTCGTTTGATGCAAAGACTTTCTGTGCGGCACCGCAGCCAGGGGCAGGTCAGGGGAATTGCTGCACAAGATAGTAAATTAAAAATCAAAGAACAGCACACCACTGGAAAATCCCATCTGAAAAACAGGTGGGATTTTTTGGGTTTACAGTAAGAAAATCTTATCCAGTCGTAAATCATTATCCCATCATAATATAGAAAAAAGACTTTCAAAAACAGAAAAGTCAGAAAGGATGTTCCATGGAAGCAATGAATTATGTAAAGCCCGAACTCATCGTCGTTGCGTTCGTGCTGTATTTTTTCGGTGTTGCTTTGCGGCAGGCGCAGGCGGTGAAGAATAAGTACATTCCGCTGATCTTAGGCGGCATCAGCATGGTGCTGTGTGCGGTTTGGGTGATGGCGACGAGTGAGATTGAGACGGCGAAGGAAGGGGCGCAGGCGGTTTTTACGGCGGTCACGCAGGGGATTCTGGTGGCAGGGCTGAGCAATTATGTGAATCAGATTATCAAGCAGATCCATAAGCCGGAGTGAACGGCGTTTCAAAAAATCTGTGTTATGCCGGAGCAGTCTGAACCGTCAGAAAGGGGAGAATATGAGAATTGATCGGTCGTATCTTGGCAATCAGAATACGTATGCGGAAAACAATCCCAAATGTATCGTAGTCCACAACACCGACAACTTCGCAGCAGGTGCCGATGCGCGGGCACATGCGAGAGCACAGCATGACGGGAATTTCCAGAACATTTCCGCACACTATTACGTCGATGACGGTGACACAGCCTACCAGGCGGCACCGCACAGCCGGGGGTGCTGGCATGTCGGCATTAATTACGGCGGAAAAAATCTGTTTCAGCAGTACGGCAACAAGAACAGCATCGGTGTGGAGATGTGTGTGCAGGCCGGGTATAATTATGAAAAAGCATTTGAGAATACTGCGGCACTGGTGCGGGAGATCATGCGGGAGACGGGG
>OFRZ01002035.1_pt1 | contig 10781 bp, 7 predicted proteins | sample 1543181 | NCBI WGS metagenome assembly OFRZ01 (sample SAMN04209245, study PRJEB22552) | human gut metagenome | biome: gut; material: feces | host: Homo sapiens | place: USA: Oklahoma | reverse complement strand
ACTGACTTTGAAGAATATGACTACAGGCGAGCAGTCACTGGTTACACCGGATGAGCTGCTGGCGGTGGTGAAAGCTTGATGTTTACTAATTATCTGCAATCATACCATAAAAGCTTCATTGATGGATGATTGCATCACATGGGAATGCCCGATAACGTTTGCTTTATACGTTATTTGTATTGAAATATAAATGCTGGATTACCTATGTGGATAATCAGATTGTTTTTTCTTCCGTCACTACATCTTACTGATTCTAAAAGAGATGTAGTGACGGAAATTTTTGTATCCCGCCGAAATGGTTTGTTCTCTTTTTTCTGCGTAGAGGCGACAAAGCGGAATGCCTGTTCTTGTCGTTGTTGGTTGTATTTCTTGTTTTAAGGATGAAAACTGATGGAGCTGACTTGAAATATGATTTTCTTTTGCGAGAGTCTGATATTATTCACTATATTTGTGGAATGCTAGCCTTATAAATTTAATCAGATGATAGAGGAAAATCAGTTGATATCCCATTTGTATCAAAATAGGGATAATGGTCAATGGATGATACAAACCAATGATGAACATCAAAAGGGGGTTGCTGATATGGCGGCATCCTTCGCCGGGCAGTTCGGACTTCCTTCTTGGGGGCGTGCGCTCGGCCTACTTCATGACAAAGGAAAGGAACGGGCGGCATTCCAGCAATACATACGCAAGATGAATGGTTTGCCTACGAGTGACAAGAAGCGCTATGATGATCATACCCATGCTTTTGTGGGTGGAATATTGGCAAAAGAACTTATGGGAAAGGATGTTTCCCATCTTCTTGTAAACCAAATTATTTCTCATCACACAGGGTTACATGATTTCGGGGATGTGGAAAACATATTGAAAGAGAGGCTATTGTCCAAAGAAATAAACGAGGGTGACATTAGCATAAACAAACCTTTATTATTCCAAGAATTTATTGATTCACCTTTTTCTAAATCAAAGGTTGAATGGAAACACTTTCATCACCTTTCCCGTATGCTTTTTTCCTGTCTTGTAGATGCCGACCGGCTCGATACAGAACGGTTTATGGATGTAGAGTCATGGCGGAAGCGGGGAAATTCGGCTACGCTTGCCGATTTGCTTCCACAGCTGGAGGCATATATGCAAAAACTGCAATCGAATGCAGCCGATACGAAAGTGAACCGCATCCGCCAGCAAGTGAAAGAACAATGCAGTAGAACTTCTTCAAGCGAAAAAGGATTTTATAGTCTTACAGTTCCGACGGGAGGCGGTAAAACACTTTCTTCTTTGTTATGGGCCATGAAGCATGCTGTAAGCCATTCAATGAATCGTATCATCATCGCCATCCCATATACCAGTATCATTGTGCAAACGGCAGGGCTTTTGAAGGAAATCTTTGGTGAAGAAAATGTATTGGAGCATCATAGTAATTTCGACCCCGATGATATTAAGGACGAGGAAAATAGGGAAAAAGCAAAATTGGCTACAGAGAATTGGGACTATCCCATTATTGTCACTACCAATGTACAGCTTTTTGAATCTATGTTTAGCAATAAAACATCTGATTGCCGCAAACTGCACAACATGGCAAATTCAATTCTTGTTTTGGATGAGGTTCAGATGTTGCCAACCGGCTTCTTGCGGCCGATAGTCGATGCGCTGAAAGCGTATCAGGAAATGTTCGGGGTTTCGGTATTGTTTACCACGGCAAGCCAGCCGGTACTGAGTGGTCTGATAGAAGGAACAAATCCTAAAGCTGATTTTAAGGGAATAGAACATATCAAGGAAATTATTCCGGAAGAATTTGCTTTGCATGACCAGCTTCGCCGTGTGAAGTTGTCAATCGATGATACAGGAAAAACATACGATGAGATAGCTGCAAAGGTGTCTGAATATAATAAGGTGTTGTGCATAGTGAACACTCGTAAAGATGCCAAAGAGCTGTATGACCGTTTGCCCAATGACGGAGTGAAATTGCATTTGTCTAGAATGATGTGCCCTGCCCACTTACACGAAACTATTGGTAAAATAAAAACTTTATTGAAGGATGAGTCGCAGCCGATTGTCAGGGTCATTGCAACCCAGCTTGTGGAGGCCGGTGTGGATATAGACTTTCCGGTTGTGTTCCGTCAAGAAGCAGGACTCGATTCTGTATTGCAAGCAGCGGGACGGTGCAATCGGGAAGGACGAAGTGCCATGGGACATACATTTGTGTTCAGTCTGGCGGCAGAGAAGCGAAAGCTCTTCGGTTCAATGGCTGACTCCAACAATGCTCGGTTGAATTTGCCGGAAGATAGTGATTGGTTTGCTCCTTCTACCATGAAAGCCTATTTTTGTCAATTGTATAGCAGAAAACAAACATTTGATGAAAAGGATATAAAGCACTGGCTCTACAAACCTACTGAGTTATGTTTTGAAACTGCATCAAAAGAATTTCACCTGATTGATGATACGAGTATAAATGTTATCATAAATTGGGAAAACAGCATGGAACTTATAGAGCAGTTGAAAGAATCGGGGTGTACCTACTCGTTGGTGAAGCAATTGGCGAAATTTACTGTAGGCATCCGTTCCTATGATTTTAAGCAACTGAAAGGCTATGGGCTTGTCGAAGAAATATTGGAAGGAATATATGTATTGGCAGACAGGTCTCAGTATAATAAAGCCACAGGTCTCAGCCTTGATAACCATTGGCTGGAGGAAGTATTAATGATATAAAGAAACGGATATGACAAAGAAAGAAACATTGAAATTGTTTGAAGAACGTAAAGTCCGCACCGTGTGGGATGATGAAAAGGAAAAATGGTATTTTTCGATAGTTGATGTGGTGTCAGTTTTAACAGACAGTGTTGATGCAACTGCTTATTGGCGTAAGTTAAAGCAAAGACTTAAAGAAGAGGGAAATGAAACCGTGACAAATTGTCACGGTTTGAAAATGAAAGCCACAGACGGTAAGATGCGACTTACAGATGTGGCTGATACAGAACAACTACTACGTATCATTCAGTCTATCCCATCTCCCAAGGCAGAACCGTTCAAGCAATGGATGGCACATGTAGCATCCGAACGTCTTGATCAGATGCAAGACCCTGAGTTGAGTATTGAGCAAGCTATGATGGACTACAAGCGACTTGGTTACTCTGACAACTGGATAAACCAACGCTTGAAGAGCATTGAAATCCGTAAAGATCTTACAGATCAATGGAAACTACATAATGTAGAGGAAGGTGTTCAATATGCTACTCTTACAGACATTATCTATCAGCAATGGACCGGAAAGTCGGCAAAGGAGTACAAACAGTTCAAGGGCTTGAAGAAAGAAAATCTCCGGGACAATATGACCAATGAAGAATTGGTTCTTAATATGCTGGCCGAACTCTCTACGACAAGTATTACTAAAGCTAAAAATCCTCAGACATTGGGTGAAAATATGCAGTGTGCGGCTGACGGTGGTGATGTGGCTCGTGTGGCACGCGAACAGTTGGAGCAAAAAACCGGTCGTGAAGTGGTAACTCCCTTGTCGGCAAAAAGGTTTTTTGAAGGTCAGAAGCCGGAAGATTTATTGGAAAACAAGGAAAACGATGAATGATATGGAATATACAGATAAAGAATATTGTCTGGAGGTGTGGGGCGATTGGGCTTGTTTCACTCGTCCGGAATTGAAAGTAGAGCGTGTGAGTTACGATGTCATAACGCCATCGGCGGCACGCGCCATCTTTGAAGCGATACTGTTTAAACGCTATGCCATGCGTTGGCAGGTAACAAAGATTGAGGTACTCAGACCTATTAAATGGGCTACCATTAGACGGAATGAGGTGGGGGCAGTTGCCAGTAAATCACCTATCATTATTGAAGATAAACGTCAGCAGAAGAACACGTTGCTTCTGTTGGATGTGCGTTACCGAATTTATGCTAAGTTAGTATTTATTCCGGTAAAAGACCGTCCGAAAGAGGCTTTTGCCAAGCATCAGCCAAGTGCCGACGAGAATCCTATGAAGTATTATCAGATGTTCGAACGCAGGGCATCACAAGGGCAATGTTTTACGCAGCCCTATCTCGGATGTCGTGAGTTTTCTGCAAACTGGAAGTATATTGAAAGTACTGATAATCTTGATTATCCCTTAGCCGAAGACAGGGATTTCGGCATTATGCTTTATGATATGGACTTTGAGGAAAATCCACAAAAACCGAATGCTATGTTTTATAGAGCCCAAATGAAAAAGGGAGTGATTGTTGTACCGGATAAAGATAGTGAGGAGGTGTTGAGATGATACTGAAAGCATTATATGATTACTATCATCGAAGTGGAGATGATGTGGCCCCTTTTGGTTTAGAATACAAAGAGATTGGATTTATTATTGTTATTGATAGATGTGGAAAATTTCTGCGCTTTGAAGACAGGCGCATAGATAAGAAGTCGGCACAGCGGTTTCTTGTTAAGAAAAGTGTTAGCCGGTCAAGTGCCCCTGTTGCAAACTATTTGTATGACAATTGTAAATATGTATTTGGTTATTCCGATAAGGGGGATATGGAAAAGATACGTAAGTACTTTGAAGTATTTAAGGCGAAAGTAAAAGATATATATGATGCTTTTCCGGATAATGAGGACATAAAAGCTGTTTATGCATTTTATCAGCAAGACCATTCTTTTATAGTTGGGGCTATGCAGAAAGATTCTTTATGGGATGATATAGCCAAAAATCTTAATAAGAAATATTCTACCTTTTCTTTCCTTATAGAAGGGGATACGAAAATAGTGGCTTCGAAAAGGGAATTGATAAATTTGTTTGACGAGAATCATGGCGTGGCAGGAAATCTTTGTTTGATAACAGGGAGATATTCAAAAGTTGTAGAGATTACAACTGCTACAAAGATACTTGGAAGCCAAGAAACAGCTAAACTAGTTGCATTTCAAGTTAATTCCGGGTATGATTCGTATGGGAAATCTAAAGGATACAATGCTCCAATATCAGAAGAAGCTGAATTTGCATATACAACCGCATTGAATCATTTGCTGCGTTCGGATTCTCACAATAAGTTTATGGTGGGCTCACGTACTTATCTTTTCTGGGCTTCCTCCAATAGCGAGGCTTCAAAAGAGTCCGAAAATAGTCTATTTTCTTTGTTGGGGCGGATTGAAGAAGAAAATGACGACTCAAACAGGCGCATAAAGTTAGTATATGATACTTTCCAGTCTATCTATAACGGAAAATTATCGGCAAACGATGATGACAAATTCTTCATTTTGGGTTTGGCTCCTAATTCGGCAAGAATTGCGGTAGTATATTGGAATGAGATGCCTTTGCGTGAATTTGCAGGTTTGATAAGTAAACATTTTACGGATATGGAGATGGTTGACACTCGCAAAGATAAGAAGCCGTACGTGGGAATGCATTCCATTCTTGGAAATGTTACTCTTGGAGGAAAGTCAAGTGATGCGACTCCCAACCTTACTGATGCTGTGGTGAGAAGCATATTTCAAGGGTTGCCGTATCCGGCTTCTCTCTTTCAAGCATGTATTCGTCGCATACGTGCAGAACAATCCGTCAATATAGTGCGTGCTGCTATCATCAAGGCATATCTCAACAGACTAAACGAAAATAACAACCATAAAAAATTAGATATTATGTTAGACAAAGAAAATCAAAATCAAGGGTATCTTTGTGGAAGGCTGTTTGCCGTGTTGGAAAACCTACAATATGCAGCAAATAAACAAGATTCCATTCGTTCAAGTTACATGAACGCGGCTTCATCTACGCCATCTACAGTATTTTCAACAGTTCTCAAATTATCAAACAGTCATTATGCTAAATTGGCTAAAGAGAAGAAAGGCCTTGCTAATTTCTTTGATAATCAAAAGAAAGAGATAATAGTTTTAATTCAAAATTTTCCTAATACATTGAGTTTGGAAGATCAAGGACGATTCTTCCTCGGCTATTATCATCAGAAAGCTCACAGAGAGAATCAAGAAACTGAAGAATAATTTTTAAAAATATACAATTATGTCAGAATTAAAGAATAGAATTGATTTCGTTTACATTTTTGATGTACAAGATGGTAATCCAAATGGTGACCCGGATGCAGGTAATCTTCCTCGGATAGATGCTGAAACTGGTATAGGCCTTGTTACAGATGTTTGTTTGAAACGCAAGGTACGTAATTATGTACAAATAGCCCAAGCAGGAAAAGCAGGTAACGATATTCTTGTCAAATCCAAAGAAATTTCTGGAGAAGAGGTCTTTATTAATGAAGAAATCCGCAAAATGTACAAAGAAGATTTAGGAATAGAACTAAAAATCAAAGAAAAAGCTCCTGCCGATAAGAGTTCAGCTGGTAAAATTGCTATGTGCAGACGCTTCTTTGACGTTAGGACTTTTGGAGCAGTACTCTCAACCGGACCTAACGCAGGACAAGTGAGGGGGCCGATTCAAATGACTTTTGCCCGTTCGCAAGATATGATTGTTTCAGCAGAGCATGCATTAACCGTATGTGTAGCTCGTGATGAAGAAAAGACCTATGAATCACAAGTGGGAATACAGGGACGTAAAGCGACCATTCCTTATGGCCTCTATGTCTGTCACGGCTTCATCTCCGCTAACTTGGCACAACAGACAGGATTTTCTGAAGAAGACCTTGAACTATTTTGGGAAGCTTTAAAGAACATGTTCGATGTGGATCGTTCGGCGGCACGTGGATTGATGAGTGCTCAAAAACTGATAGTCTTCAAGCATGACTCCATATTGGGTAATGCTCCCGCCAACAAGTTGTTTGAATTGGTAAAAGTGGAGAAAGTCTGCGATGGAGCACCACGCTCATTCATCGACTATTCAGTTACTATAGATAAGGAGAATGCTCCATCAAATGTAACTATTGAGGAACTGATATAATTCCATCGTATGTACAATGAAGACGATATGCTCATGTTGTCGGGGATTCAGCACTTTAGGTTCTGTCCCCGGCAATGGGCTTTGATACACATTGAGCAGCAATGGGATGATAATCGTCTCACCATCGAAGGACAGATTCTGCACAAGCATGTAGATGATCCGTTTTATAGACAAAAGTGTGGTGACCAGATAACATTGCGTGCGGTGAATATCGCTTCGCGTGAACTTGGACTCTATGGAATCTCTGATGCCATAGAGTTACTTCCTTCCTCATCTTTTGAAAATACGATTTTGCATCCCAACTATCCGGGGCGATGGCAACCGGTTGCTGTGGAGTATAAGCATGGCAAACCGAAAAGAAACGAGGTGGATGAAGTGCAGTTGGCAGCACAAATCATGTGCATAGAAGAAATGTATGCTATCCATATACCATACGGCTCTTTCTTTTATGGGGAGCTTCGCCATCGGGTTAATGTGGATATAACGGAGGAGCTGCGAAATATAGTCAGACAATGTGCCCGGGATATGCACGATATATTTAGTAAAGCGGTTATCCCGAAGGCTGAATATGGGAAACATTGTGACAAGTGCTCGCTGAAAGATATCTGCATGCCGGAAATGGTAAATAATTGTACTTCGGTAGATAATTACCTTACTAAAAATCTGTATCTATGAGAAAACTATTGAATACTTTGTATGTGACGACACCGGAAGCGTATCTTAGTAAGGATGGGCTGAATGTCGTTATATCTGTTCAGCAGGAGGAGGTGTTTCGTATTCCTGTCATAAATATAGAGGGCATCGTTACGTTCGGATATATGGGCGCAAGTCCCGGTGTGATGAAATTGTGTAGTGACAATGGTATATCACTCACATTTCTTTCTCCACAAGGCAGATTTATCAGCAGGGTTCAAGGTGCTACGAAAGGGAATGTTCTGTTACGCAAAAAGCAGTACCAATTGTCGGACGATGCATCTTGGTCGTTGCATGTGGTTAGGTTGATGATTGGTGGTAAGATTCAAAACTATCGCAATATATTGAGGAGATATATTCGTGATTATGGTGAGAATGAAGACATTAATAGGGCGGTGCAAGTATTGGAACGTGCCAAGCGTGATGCTTTGAAGGCTCAAGATAAGACGGAATTAATTGGTTATGAGGGGATGGCTTCGAATGCCTATTTTGAGGTATTGCCAATCTTGATACTTAATCAGAAGACTGATTTCCCATTTCATGGTCGCAATCGTCGTCCTCCCAAGGATGCGGTGAATGCCATGTTGTCTTTTGCATATACGTTGATAGCCAATGATGTTGCGGCCGCTCTCGAAACTGTTGGCCTTGATCCATACGTCGGGTTTCTCCATACACTCCGTCCGGGGCGCACATCGTTGGCCTTAGATATGATGGAAGAGTTACGTGCTTACCTTGGCGACCGTTTTATTTTGTCGTTGATTAATAAAAGACAGATTTCAGTAAAAGACTTCTTGTTCCAAGGTGATAATGGGGTTGTTATGACAGATAAAGGGAAAAAGACTTTTATTACTGCATGGCAGGCAAGGAAAAGGGAAGTGATAATTCATCCTTATCTTAATGAAAAAGTTGAAATAGGGCTTCTGCCTTATGTGCAGGCTATGTTAATGGCAAGATATATCAGGCAGGATATTGACGATTATCCGGTATTTCTTATAAAATGATTTTTAATTATGTACATTCTTGTGACTTACGATGTGGATACTACAAGCAAAGAGGGGGCTCGCCGTTTACGATGTGTGGCCAAGGCTTGTCTGGATTATGGACAGAGGGTGCAGAACTCAGTCTTTGAGTGTGTAGTGACGGAAGCGCAATATTCTCTTCTAAAAGGGAGAGTTAGGGATATTATTGATATGTCTCTTGATAGTGTTCGTTTTTATATTCTTAGTAAAAATGAGAATAAGAGGGTGGAAGTAATAGGTGTTGAAACGGCGTATAAACTTGAGGAGGCTCTTATAATATAATGCGAATGTGGTGTGTTACAAAAAAAGTAGTATCTTCGCATGTGTTAATAATCAGTAGATTAAATTATTTGTAGGGTATTTCTTTGTTATGAAGTTGAATAATAATGATGATTCGCATAACAGTGGATTAAATTTGCTGATTTATAATATGTTATTAGATATAGAGTCACACCCTGCGTGGGTGTGTGGATTGAAACGTGATAAAAGAACGATGCTGACAATGATCAGCAGTCACACCCTGCGTGGGTGTGTGGATTGAAACTTATGGATACAGTAATCGCATTGACCACAATCCAGTCACACCCTGCGTGGGTGTGTGGATTGAAACTAATGACCAGACTAATACTCGTGACGATGCAGGACGTCACACCCTGCGTGGGTGTGTGGATTGAAACAGCGGTGTCTGTGTTCGGTCAACTCCACCCATGTGTCACACCCTGCGTGGGTGTGTGGATTGAAACAGCAATTGGCTAGTGAGAAGTCTGAACTTACTGTCACACCCTGCGTGGGTGTGTGGATTGAAACTCGATTCTGAAGCTCAACAGGTTTTGAATAAATGTCACACCCTGCGTGGGTGTGTGGATTGAAACTTAGAATCCCATAATGAACCTAAACCACGAGCAGTCACACCCTGCGTGGGTGTGTGGATTGAAACTCCTACTTCTTGTCTATAAACGCACAACTCACAGTCACACCCTGCGTGGGTGTGTGGATTGAAACATAACCATAATGAATATCTCCCGAATCATTTAAGTCACACCCTGCGTGGGTGTGTGGATTGAAACCGGTCGTATTGATTTTATCATTAAGAAAGGCATAGTCACACCCTGCGTGGGTGTGTGGATTGAAACTGGTAAGCGAGGAATGGAAGAGCATTGACTGTCTGGTCACACCCTGCGTGGGTGTGTGGATTGAAACGTCCAATGTTATTCAAACTTCTGTCCAGAATGGAGTCACACCCTGCGTGGGTGTGTGGATTGAAACGATTATGCACCCTCGTCAAACGGGGCAAGGGATTGTCACACCCTGCGTGGGTGTGTGGATTGAAACATATTCTGAACACATTGCAAATGTACAAAAAGGTCACACCCTGCGTGGGTGTGTGGATTGAAACTGGGAAGCTTGCGCCGGATACATTATGGACGTTGTCACACCCTGCGTGGGTGTGTGGATTGAAACAATGACGAGGTGAATACGTGTATAGACAACCATAGTCACACCCTGCGTGGGTGTATATGGATTGAAGCATTGTTCACTCGTTGGTCAAGTTTATGGAAGAATTGTAAGCATTCGGCCTCTTGTGTATTTCTCTTCAAGCTGTTATAAAATCAAAAGCCAAACGAAGTACGTTAGGCTTTTGACTTTGTTATGACTGGAAAAAACACGCACAATCCCGGATGCTTATCTTTTGTCTGTCTTCTTTTGTGGTTTCACCTAGGTGACAATACATTGGCATCTAAGTGGAGAGGCGTAGTCACCCAAGTGATACGCTTGCTTCACCTTGGTGAAACTATAAATTCAACTAAGCGTTCCAGAGTAAATATATTATATTTTTTACTATACTATTCCTTGTTGTTTATTTGTTATATTGTTGATTATTAATGTGTTATTGTCTGTTTGTGTCGATTGTTTTTCTTGTCTTTATAAGATATATTAAAACATAAACTAACATGGAAATTGGTATAATTGACCTTTGTAAACAAATAGAAGATCCTAGTATGAACCGCAAGAAAGTCCATAAAATGGAAACTAGTATCTATATATCCATTGCTGCTGTAATCTGTGAGGTCCAGTCCTGGAATGAAATTGAGGAATTTGGCAATTCGAAAATTGCTTTTTTCAAGAGTCGCATACCCGGCCTGGAGTTCATCCCCAGTCATGATACTTTTAACAGATTCTTCAGTATGATAAA
>OFRZ01002029.1_pt1 | contig 10808 bp, 4 predicted proteins | sample 1543181 | NCBI WGS metagenome assembly OFRZ01 (sample SAMN04209245, study PRJEB22552) | human gut metagenome | biome: gut; material: feces | host: Homo sapiens | place: USA: Oklahoma | reverse complement strand
AGAAATTTAAAACAGGATGGCACCTGGAAAAAGCATCAGTCATAATACTGATCCCCCACATCCCTGCCAAGATTGCAGGTATAACGCCATTCTACCGTATCGCCGTCCTCCAGCGTATATTTCGAGCAGCCATAATTCGGATACCAGCCGTTGACACAGTACATCCATCCGGAATCCTTGCCACAGTCAAACTCATACAGGTTATTGATACCGGATACATAATAACTGTTATACATAGGTGTCCACTCCGACTCCATCTGAATACCGGCCTGATTACATACACGCTTCAGCACATCAAATACCGTCTCCCCCTCATAGAACTCCACCTCCGAAGGATACAGGATCCAGCCGTCCGCAGGCACAAATTCTGCCTTGGACTCTTTCAGATCATCCCAGTTATTCAGGATCGTAGAACACTCGATAGAGAAAGTACAGGTCATGGCTGTATCTGAGCTGTCATCGCCACCGGAAGTGTCTGTATTGCCTGTTCCATCGCCGGAAGAGTCTGTCTGTCCGGAACTGGTATTTCCATCTGTGCTGGACTGACCGCCAGAACTTCCAGTGGAATTTTCACCGTTTTGTGTATCCTTATTATTAGCAGTGCCCTTGGATTTGTCATCGGATTCATCCGTAGATTCATCTGTGGTAGAACCGCCGATCAGATAGAAATCTCCTCCTGTCTTAGTCACGTTAAAGGTAAGTGTTGTGCGCTCTGTTTTTTTCTTTCCGGTTTCTCTGGTAGTAATCTTTGCAGTATCAAGCTGATAAAGCTTTCCATCTTCTTCCAGACAGTAAAGAACCTTATCCGCGTCCCATTTTTCTTTCAGATTCAGGGTCAGCTTCGCAGGCGCTGCCAGATTCATCTTCTCCAGTGTGACTTTCAACGCATAAGGCGCATCATTGGCAAGCTTCTTTACCTCTTCTGTTCCATCTTCACTGCACTGTACCAGAAGTTTTTGCTCCACCGGATTCTGAATCTGGCTTCCATTGTAAGTCCATTTATAACTGATCCCGCTGTCCGTTTTTCCGGTAAAATAATACTTTTCGTCCTTTCCGGCGATCGTTTCCATCTGTGCCTGGGTGATGATTCCGTCCTCAGGAAGCTTTGTTTTCTGCTTCAAAGGTTCCACATCTGTATCAGAATCTTCCTCCGTGCTGTTTAAGATCTCAGCTCCTTTTTCGGAAAGCTGTGTCATGCCGTCATCCCCGCCGCCACAACCTGAGAGCGAACTTACCCCCAGAAACAGTGCAAGCCACAGGGCAAGTCCCTTTTTCTTTATCCTCATTTCTTCTTCCTCCGCTTCTTAATAAGAGCCCTCACTCCGGCCTTAATGCCGCTGCCTGCCAGTCCTCCCGCCAGAGCACCGCCTGCCGCAAAACCAAAGATCATACCATATTCTTTCTTCTTTGAGGTCAGACTTCCGGTTCCACTCTCCCCGGCAGTTTCCTGATATCCATCCTCACCGGTATCCATCTGTGAAGTCTCTTCCGACTCTGTATAAGGCTCTGCTTCGAAATCCCAGCCGCCGGAATTCTTATCCTTTGATGACTTACTGTTCTTTGATTTACTGTTTTTAGAATCCTTTGAACCGGAGCCACTATCCTTTCCTGAGCTTTCGGAACCCGTGGAGCTTTTGCTGCCGGAAGACTTACCACCCAGAGATTTCCCGGATCCACCCGGCGTTTTCGTATTGCCGCCTGACGGTGTTGTGGCAGGAACCGGCGTCGGGGTAGGAATCGGCGTGGGTTCTTTCAGACCGGTACCGGAACCATCTCCCTTGCCACCTTTTTTGATACTCACATCTGACATATCATAAAGGCTCGTCTTGCCATCCTTCAGGCGCTGGTAGGCAACCAGTGCGTAATATCCCTGCTCCGTAGCCATCCCGTCCAGAGTGCCTGCTGCCGCCCCGCCGTTATTTCCGGCACCCGCCTTTACATGCATAAATCCACTTCCATCGATATGATAGGAAAGAAGATTCTCTATTGTCCAGTGGCCGCCCTTGATGAAACGCGAATCCGTCTCCGGGTCAATCCCAAGGCTGCATAAAGCCGTGATGATCTGTGCACAGGACTCCTCTGTCTCCACACCCATCGTGGAATATCCACCGCTGTCGTTCTGCATTTCCGACAATTTATTCAGCCCTCTGTCAATGGCAGCAGTCACATTCTCATAACCTGATTTATGATAATACGGTGCCAGCGCCTGCAGTGTCATGCCGGTAATATCAGAATCCGCATTACTTCCCATCAGCGTCCATCCGCCACCCGGGAGTTCACTCTGCAGCAGGAAATTCACCAGCGCAGATTCCGAATTCTGCTCCTTCGCAGACGGGTTCTCCGGGAAAGAATATTCCGGGTGGCAGTTAAGGGCAAGGAGTGCCCAGATCGGACCGTTTAATCCCTGTTCCTTCACAAGGCTGAAATCAGAGATATATTGAAATAGATTGTAACCACCCACATTGCGGGCATCCTTCCCCTCTGAGGTCAGGACCAGGATTCTCTTGGAATACTCTGTATATTTGGAAGTATTGGTAAGGATTCCCTTCTTTTCCTCGATATAATTTGCCGTGTGATTATAATAGGTAGAGAAATATTTCTCCTTCAGGCTTAAACCGCCTCTCGCCAGTCCAAGCACATACCATTCGCTGCCAACAGAAGGATTGGTATCTGTTGCACGCATATAGGCGCTGGTCTCTGCCATAACCTGACTGACCGATTTCTTCAGGGCATTTGCTCCCTGCATGACCGTTACCTTACAGGAGGCCGTCATTTCCGGATGTTGTGTTACAGAAGCGGTAATCGTAGCTTTGCCATTCTTTACTGCTGTGACAACTCCCTTTTTGCTTACTTTCGCAACAGAAGTGTCACTGCTTTTCCATGTCACTGTATACTCTTCCGTAACCGATTCCGGTATCGGAACCACCTTCAGGGTGTATTTCTGCCCCCGGTTGATCTTAACGGATTTACTGTTAAGAGAGATTCCCTGAAGTCCTGCGGGGAAGTCAGCAATGATCAGATGGTTTAAAGTTCTGGCACTGTCCAGATAGAAGCGGTTATCTTCTGTCGTCTGAGGGGTCAGTTCCATAAACGAATCCCCGGTACTTCTAAGAACCCTCGGTTTCGTCAGACTCTCATATCCATCCGGGACAAGAAATGTCAGAGAGATCATCGTCATTGGCTGATAGTTTTCTCCTGTACGGATATCCGTATAGGAAATATTTATATCATAAAGAAGCTGTGGAAGAGTCCCCGGATATGCTTCGGAGAGCTCCTGTATAGTCTGTTCCTGATCCGGGTTCTCCTGCACATGGGTCTGCACATACCAGGGATTTCCCGTGGCGGTCACTCCACTGTCAGAAGAAATCAGTGCCGCAATACGGTTTCGGACAGTTTCAAGAGCCTCTTTGACTCCGGCATCAATTTCTGCCTGCTCCTCTTCTGTCAGACTGTCATAGGTGTCACTGGCAAGAAAGAACTTCGAGACCGTTTCTGAGGACAGATCAATTTCTTCGAGCGCCGCTGCTTCCTGAATACAGGAAATCATGGCTGGTATATCCAGCTTTTCTTCACCGGCTTCATTATTTTCTTCTTCATTTCCGGCCGCGCCATCGTCTGTCTCTGACTGAGATGGTTCGGTGTCAGACTGGAATTCATTCGCAGTTTCTCTGTCGTCAGAATCATCATGCTGTACAGGGACAGAAGTTTCTTCTGCCTCCCCGTGTATCTGCTCAGCCGGTGGCATCTGGGCTGCGGGTACAGGACATGCGGTCACAGCAATTCCTGTACTGAGAAGCAGTGCCATCCATTGTTTATTCATTTGTTTCCTCCGCGTTTTTAATCTAAAAAATTACATCCGGGTAAAATAGCACCCGCAATTCCTGAAATTACAAAATGACAGATGACTCTCCCCCTGTCATATAGCAGGTAGAAAGGACATCTGCCTTATTTTTTTGTATCATTCTTTCCAAATTTTGCAGCAATTATCAGAGCGATTATTACATTTATCAGAAAATTCCATCCATAAGTATCTTTCCATATGTTTAACAGGCAGCTCAAATCTGAAATTTTATTGTGGAATATAAATTCTCTTGATATAAATATAGCTGCCAGGCTCGCCAAAAACATTAATGAAATAGTCAGCAAAAATATTTTTATTTTATTCATATATATAAATTATACAGGATAGGAATCTGTAGACATTTTATATTCAGAAACTAATTTTGTTCTTGCTGAATCTGAATATATCGATATAATCACGCGCAATTTTGAACCATACATAGCTGTAATTGAAGTACCATATCCCTTTTTTTTGAATTTACTGTAATGTTCCTCTATACAATCACTCGCATAAGAAGAAATTCCCGCTCCAATTGCACTTCCTGCTATAGCTGCTCCTTCACCTCCGCAAGATCCAATTGCTGTTCCAGTTGCAGTTAACACAGCACTACATAATGCCTTTATAGTTTTCTTTTCGGTAGATACATTAAATGAAAAATTATACTTAGCGCGCTTCCATTGATTAAATTCCCGTGATTCATAATTATCAGCGCTTACAATATTTACATTGCTATCATTTGCATATACAGTAACTGTAAAAATTTGCAAAATCATACATAAAATTATAATTATAAATGCTTTTTTCATTCTCTTATCTTCTTTTGGGGTATGCAGTGTGTTGATAACACACTGCATACTGATTTTATTATTTAACAGTTACTTTTTTAATCTTTGAGAAAGAGCCATAAACTGCTTTTCCGTTTACTTTTCTGTAAGCACGTACTTTATAGTAACGGGTCTTTCCGGTGAGGAGGCTCTCGTCTGTCGCACCTGTACCTTTGGTGATCTTTATGCGGGTATAGGTACCATTTTGGGAATCGCTGGCATATACCTGATAGCCATCGGCACCCTTTACCTTACTCCATTCAAGCACTGCTGTCTTTGAAGTTGAGCCTGCGGACAGGGTCGGAGCAGAAAGTACTGCCTTTGCTTTCTCTGTTGCTGAATAGCTTCCGTATACTTTCTTTCCGCTTACATTGCGGTAAGCACGTACTTTGTAATAATAAGTCTTACCGGTAACTGCTTTCTTATCTAGGAATGTAACTGCGCTGTTCTTTGCAGTGGAACCAATCGCTGTATACTTGCCATCCTTTGAAGTGGAACGGTATACTCTGTATCCATTTGCACCGGAAACCTTATTCCATGTTACGCGGATCGTACTGTAGCTTTCAGAATTTGCCGTAGCAATCTTTACTTTGCCAAGTCTGGCTTTTCCTGCAACACCATCTTTGTCATAGCTGCTTACAGTCATCTCGCCCCATGCGTAAGAGTACGCCTTAACAGTATAATAATAGGTTGTTCCTGTAACTGCTTTCTGATCCTTATAGGAAATATCTGTTACCCGGGATGCGATCTTCTTCCATCCGCTGTCTGCTGTTCTGCGGTATACCATGTATCCGTCTGCGTTATCCACGCTGCTCCAGCTGATCTGGACAGTCTTATAGTTGATTGCCTTTGTCTGAAGATCTGCAGGCATATCTGCCTTAAATGCACCCTGTTTGCCCGCAAGTTCAATGTGGTAATCTGCCACGATCGTCTTGATCAGCCCTAACTGCTTCGCATTCCACATATAGGACTTGCCTTCCACACTCATGCCGTCGATCAGCTTCTGAAGTGCTGCAAGCTCTGCTTCTACATTTGCAATGTTCTCTTTGGTAACAGCAGTCGGAAGATTGCTGATCCACTCATCTGCCTGCTGTGCATCTGAAATGTCCTTACCTGCCTTGTCAGCCTGTGCCGTCAGTGCTGCGATAACCTCTGCAAAAGTCATCTCCTGACTGCCGACTTTGACTTTCAGGCCTGCCATGGCATCTTCCTGTCCCTGATAATCCTTAGCATAACGGTCAAGGAAAGCCTTAACATCTGCGTAGGAATCTCTGTCTACCGGGTGATCTTTTACTGTTGCATAAATCTGTGCTGCTTCATCTGCGAAGAACTGCTGATATGCACTCTGGCCTTTCTCATAAGTCAGTGCCATGGCAAGAAGCTTCTCCATATTCTCAACCAGTGCGGTGTTCTCGCTTCTGAATTTCTTCTCTTCTGTTTCTGTTAATCTGTCATAAGCATTCTTGGCTTCTGCAATCTGTTTCAGCTCTGCTTCTGTAAGTTCACGCTTAGAGGTATCACCTGCTGCCGGAACTTCTTCATCAGAGGAGAAATCAACATCTGTCTGGACATCTTCAGTATCTTCAGCTGATTCTGCCTGAGGGATATCCACTGTCTCAGCTGCCTGCTCATCAACTTCATCACTGCTGAATGCGTCCGCACTTCCATCTGAGAAATCAGATCCCTCAGACTGTGCCGGTACCGCCTGTTCCTCTTCAACAGAAGCTGCCTCCTGTGCTGATGGAACTGTAGTCGGCTGAGGTGCCTCATATCCTCGTACTGTCTGCGCATCCGGGAGTGCTTTAAGCATTGCCTTGAGCGCATCGGCTTTCAGCTGGTAAATATAACCTTCTGCTTTCTCCAGAGAAGCTGTATTTGTAACCTGGGCTTTCTGCTGGTCATCAAGCGTATCATACAATGCTCTTGCATTTACCACATAAGCCTTCCAGTCATTCCAGATTTTCTCTGTCGGAACATTGTTATTCTTCTCTGTCAGTCTCAGAGGTCCGTCAGAAAGAGCACCTGAAGATGAAGTAGTGATATTCAGTTCATCGATAAAGGAGATCACATAAGCAACCTTCTCATCCGTACTCTGTCTGCTGATAAACAACTCCGCTTTTTCAAGCTCTGCATAGTTTGTCACACGCTTCTTCTGATCTGCTGTCAGGGCATCATAAGCCGTTCTGGCTTCCACTACAAGAGCCTGTTTCTTCAGATAATTATCGGAAGTAACCTCGCCGATTGCCTTGATCTTATCAACAACTGCAGCCGCAGCCTTCAGATCAGGAATCAGATTTCTCAGATACTGTAACGTACTGTAATTCGTAACCAGAGCTTTCTGCGCATCTGTAAGAGCATTGTACTCTGCCTGTACGCGGTCAAGAAGCTGCAGAACATACGGATCAAGAGTCAGTTCAGAAGAAGAAGGAAGCGCATCAATATCAGCGATAACCTTCTCTACTGCTTTCTTATCCTTATCTTTCTGCTCCTGCTGTTTCTCAAGTTCTCTGATCTTAGCCTCTGCTTCAGTCAGCTTAGAGTAATTTGTAATTACAGATTTCTCTTCATCATTCAGTGAATCATAAAGAGTTCTTGCCTTCTCTACAGCCGCCTTGTCATCCAGTGTCAGCTTATCCGCTGCCGGAATCGCATTAATGGCTGCCATAGCTTTTTCAATAGAATTACCTGAACCAGTCTCTGCTGCAAGAAGCTTTCTAAGTGTATCCTTGTTAAAGATTGCCTTGTGAGTTTCGTCTAATGCTTCGTAAGCGTCTCTCGCTTCTTTGATCTGCTTTTTCGTACTGTCATCGTTAAGGGCAAGGATCATGTTGTTAACTTTTTTTGTTGGAACAGTTACGTCTGTAAATTCCCAGAAGCTGGATGTTTTTTCATATTGTCTGATAAATGCATCCAGACCACGTGCAATCTGCGGAACATCATAATTTGTGAATCCATGAATACTTCCGTCAAAAACACCATCTACATCTACCAGATCAAAGAATGCATCAAGAATATTGTTTCCATTCTTAGTATATCCACTGGAAGAATCTAAAACATTTACACCAAACGTTCCTGCAAAAAGCATTGCCTGTGCATCATTCCATGCGTTGTTTCCATAAGACATACATCCTGTTTCAAATCCTGGTGTACAGAATGAACCTGTTGAACGTTGTGCAATTGCTGGAAGCTTATGTAATGCCTTGTCTACAGCTTCTGTTACATCATCGTAACCAGGCTTTTTGTACCAGAAAATAAGTGGCTGCCATCCCATGGTATTGTCGGCATTTGCAAAAATTTTGTCTTCGGCATTTGACAAAGCTTTTGCTGTATCATGTGCCCATTGGTTAAGTTCTGTATCTTTAAAAGTGTCAGCGGTATACCCACCTGCTTTTATTGCATTAATAGCATATACAGTTGTATAAGTAAGTTCTGTGCTTTTTCTTGATCCAACTGCCGAAAGAAGGTCTACAGACGAAATGTCCCTTGGATCATATCCAATAGCTTCAATAGCTAAAATTAATTTTGAAAGTTCTGTTGTCTTCCATTGAGAAACATCAGTTCCCTGATTTTTAAGTAACTGCAAATACTCTTTGGTATTTGCAAACCATTTGTCAAAATAATTTGTATCTCCATATGGAATATAGCCGCATCTAGCTGCTGTAAAAATGGCCCAAATATCTGTATTTTCATAGGATGGGGATTCTTTAGATCCAAAGGCATTTTTATTTTGGCAATAGTTCATAATAATGTTACAAGCCTTTTTAGCTTTTTCATAGTAAGATGGCCAATTACTTGGATTACTTGAGTTTCCCTTAGCTCCATTGTCTACAACTTCACCAGTACCGTCAACTACTTCAACTTTGAAACTATACCCATCTTCTTCTGCTTGTGCTTCTTTTCCATCTTTAAATTTCAAAATAGGCATATTAATCCATTCTACGCTTAATGGACGTTCGCCTAAAAAACTCGTATCAATTGTAGCAGATTTTATATCTTTCTTTACATCATCAGATGGCAAAACTACTTCTATACCATATTTTTCAATAATAGATTGTTGTTCATCAGTTAAATCTGTAAATTTTACACCTATCACATTTACAACATTATTATTACCGTCATCGTAAATATTCTTTTTTTCACCATTTATAATATCTACTTGATATGGGAAATGATAATTTTTAGCATAATCAACAAAACGATTATAATCTCTGGGTACGCTTGTACTCCATACTTTAGGTTCAGTGGAAGCCTGAACTTTAAGAGTTATTTCTTCGGTTTGTGGATTATAATATGGATAGCCATTATTATCTTCTGGGGAAATAGTCCATTTTTTATTAAAGTCAAACCCTTCATAAGTTCCCTGGTTTTTCATTTCAGACGTAGTTTTGCCAAAATCAGCATAATTAGGAAACTCTTTATTATTATCTCTATTTGTAATATATTCAGACATGATTTTAATGTCTGGCATATTTTCTTTATCATAATAACAATTGGTTGCACTTGCTGACGTACTAAAAAAACTTTTTCGTGTAAATGAAACACATAGATATCCCCATGTATTATCTTTTATTTTGGGTTCCAGTTCATCTGCTAATGACTTTATTGCTTCCGAATACTGTCCATATCCTATACAATTTTGGTAAGTTATTCCAGTATTAATTGTTCCTAATTGACAAAATTCAAATGATAAATCATTATCAACAATATCGTCAGCTATTTCTTCGATTGTTTTTTCACTCTGCAAATCGTAAGTTATTGCTATGGAAGAATCCATTAAAGTTCCGTTTCCCTCGATTGCACCTATATAAACATCTGTATCTTCATCGTCATAAATACAAGTTACGTTTCCTTTAATTGTTATTCCTTTTGCAATTCCATCACATCGCGAAAAGACAGTTTGAAATTCATCTGTTTCGCTATTATATGCATATGATTCATCAATTTGTACATTTATATTTTCTACAATTCCATTGTCATTTATACGAAAAGGAAATACAGCAATGTTTTCTTTTGCTTCTTTTGAAGCATATGTAATGGTGTGTCCTTTTCCGTTCAATATGCCGCCAAAACTAGATGTTGCTTCTGGAACATCTGAAATGTCAATGTCATTACATAGCATAACCGTTTTATTATTATAATTTTGTATATTTTCGATAAAATTATAATAATCTTGTTCTGTATTAATACAGTATTTCCCTGTTGAATCTTGTGATAATATATCTGAATTAGCTTTTACAAGATAGGCATTACTAAATAATAGAAAAGCTGAGAATATTAACTGATATAAGATTTTTTTTTCTTTTTTCTTTTTCTTCATATCTATTTACACCCTAAAATTAAAATAATATGAAAAAGACGAAGAACTAATGCTTTATAAAGTGAAACTTTATAAAGCATTAGTATCTTCATCTTTTTATTTGCTATTAAAATTTACTTTATTTCCAACCCGGAACCTGAATCCACTGATCTCCCTGCTGAACATAACTGGAAAATCCAAGATCTAATCCCATCATCATAGAAAAATCTAAGCATACAGTGTGTTCTTTAGTGTCGGAAAGTACAGTATCAACACCTAAGTTATCTGTATTACCATCAATAATAGTCATCCAACCTGAATAATTATTATAGTCTTTCTCAGAAAGCCAATCTGTTTTATGTACTATATTGTTCCAGGTTGAATTTTTTGTAACCTTCATGCTTTCTGTTTCTGTTGTATTAAGATTTGATAATTTGAAATATTTTCCTCTTCCGTTAGCAAGAGAGTTTGCTGTTTTATTTGCTGTACCATCATCTGCAAATACTTTCCCTAAATCGCTATTAGCATGATTTTCCATTTTAACAGCTGGAATATAATTTCCATACTGACTATCATACCAACTTAAAACTCCTTGATAATGATAAGTTTTACCATTTAAAGTCTCTTTTGTTTCAGTATCAGATCCCGAAACTGCTTTCAGAACATCTAGTGCAGTAACAGAACCGTTGGAATTTGTTACTGTAACAACTTTTTCTGGCACAATGTCTGGTGACGCACTATTTTTTCCTGTTAAACCAGTTGTCTTTATAGACACTTTTGCAGTTACTGTATCTGCCATAGCCGGTACTGCTGTGCTTCCTACCATTGTTGTTGCCATTAAGAATGC
>OFRZ01001970.1_pt1 | contig 11112 bp, 9 predicted proteins | sample 1543181 | NCBI WGS metagenome assembly OFRZ01 (sample SAMN04209245, study PRJEB22552) | human gut metagenome | biome: gut; material: feces | host: Homo sapiens | place: USA: Oklahoma | reverse complement strand
GTAAAGTTCGTCGCGCTAAATTGTACTACCTGCGTGCTCTTACCGGTAAGAAAGCTAGAATCAAAGAAAAAAGAGCTAACTAATCCTAGTTACTTTTCGATTCGAAATAAAAAAGGGAACTTCCATTGCAGGAAGTTCCCTTTTTTATTGTCATTCCTCCCTCTGATCTTCCACTCTGAAACATAAAGCCCCGAGAGTCATAAACTCCCGAGGCCTCATTACCTTTACTACAATAATGATATATTATTCTTTCAGATCCTTCAATTCCCAAGCCAATGCACTGGCACCCAGTACGGCGGCATCAGAATCCTTCAGTTCGGAAACGAGCAATTTCGTCTTACCTTTATAGATATTCAGGATATTCCTATCGATTGATTCCTGAATCGGTTTCATGATATAGTCACCGGACTTAGCCAAACCGCCGAACAATACAATTGCTTCGGGACTGGAGAATGCGATAGCGTCCGCCAAAGCTTCACCCAAAATATTTCCGGTAAATTCGAAGATTTCCTGTGCCAGTTTATCGCCTTGAACGGCTGCGTCATATACATCCTTTGAAGTAATGTTTTCTGCAGGAATATTACGGAGCAGACTTGCATCCGTGCGGGCAGCCAAAAATTCGCGAGCAGTACGGGCTACACCGGTAGCCGAACAATAAGTTTCCAGACAACCTTTACGGCCACAACCACAAAGACGACCATCGCGACGAGCGATAACATGTCCCAACTCACCGGCAAAACCATCATGACCATACACCATCTGACCGTTGATAACGATACCGCTACCTACACCTGTACCTAGTGTAATCATGATAAAGTCTTTCATGCCACGGGCGGCGCCGTATGTCATTTCACCGATAGCGGCAGCATTAGCATCGTTTGTCAGGGCTGTAGGAATGCCCAGTCTTTCTTCAAACATAGCAGCCAACGGAAGAATACCTTTCCAAGGCAAATTCGGAGCGAACTCGATAGTTCCCGTATAGTAGTTACCATTCGGAGCACCCACACCGATACCTCTGATTTTATCCACACCGCCATTGGCGATAATCAATGGAAGAAGATTTTTGCACACTTCATCTGCATATTCTTCTACCGTAGGATAACCGGATGTTTTGATAGAACTGCTTGCTATAATAGTTCCGCGTGCGTCTACAATTCCAAAGACGGTATTTGTTCCGCCTATGTCAATACCTACTACGTAGGGTTTCTCCATGTTTGAATTCATGATACTTTTATTTAAAAGGGTTAGTTAATCATTAAGTTTACTGCACACAAATTACGTAAAGAAGATTGAGTCTACAAAATGTTTTTCAAAAAAAGTTCAACCTCTTTGCAACTTTTCTTATCTCGCTACCGTCTAATAGAAGAAATTCATAAGAAAACTGAAACAAAATAAAGGAAACTGTGATACAACTGACAAATATCAATAAGACCTATAATAACGGAGCACCTCTTCATGTGCTCAAGGGTATCGACCTCCACATCGGGCAAGGTGAATTTGTTTCCATCATGGGAGCGTCAGGGTCAGGAAAATCGACTTTACTTAACATATTAGGTATTCTTGATAATTACGATACCGGAGATTATTATCTGAACAACGTACTCATCAAAAATCTAAGCGAAACCAAAGCCTCCGAATACCGGAACCGCATGATCGGATTTATCTTCCAATCATTCAATCTGATATCGTTCAAAGACGCAGTAGAGAATGTAGCACTTCCTTTATTCTATCAAGGAGTAAGCCGTAAAAAGCGCAATGCCCTTGCTTTGGAATACCTCGACCGTCTGGGGTTGAAGGATTGGGCGCATCATATGCCGAACGAGATGAGCGGCGGACAGAAACAGCGTGTAGCCATCGCCCGCGCACTCATCACCCGACCGCAGATTATTCTGGCGGACGAGCCCACAGGAGCATTGGACAGTAAGACCTCCGTAGAAGTGATGCAAATACTGAAAGACTTGCACCGGACGGGGATGACCATCGTAGTCGTCACACACGAAAGCGGAGTTGCCAACCAGACCGACAAGATAATACACATTAAGGACGGTATCATTGAACGAATCGAAGACAACATTGCCCATGACGCTTCTCCTTTCGGTAAAAACGGATTCATGAAATAAAGACCAATCAGACATGATCGACATCTGGCAAGAAATATACAGCACCATTAAGCGCAACAAGCTAAGGACTTTCCTCACAGGGTTCGCTGTGGCATGGGGAATATTCATGCTTATCGTCCTCTTAGGGGCCGGCAACGGACTGATTCATGCTTTCGAAGAGTCTTCTTCGGAACGTGCACTGAACAGTATTAAAATCTATCCGGGATGGACTTCCAAGTCTTACGACGGACTCAAAGAGGGACGGAAAATTCAGCTAGACAACAAGGACTTACGGATCACCGACACTCGTTTTCCGGATTATGTAATTAAGGCCGGAGCTTCCATCTGGCAAGGTACCGTCACCATCAGTTTCGGCTCGGAATATGCCAGTGTCGGGTTGGCAGGCGTCTTTCCCAATCATATAGAAATAGAAACCATAAAGCTCTTTAAAGGACGTTTCATTAATGAGACGGATATTAAAGAAAGACGGAAAGTAATCGTCCTACATAAAAAAACGGCTGAGATTCTTTTTCATAAGACACATACCGAACCTATCGGGCAGTTTGTCAATATAGGAAATGTTACCTATCGGGTAGTGGGACTTTGCAACGACAAAGGAGATAGTGGTGAAAAACCTGCCCTCATACCTTTCTCTACCCTGCAAACGATCTATAATAAAGGAGACAAGCTGAGCTGTCTGACCATCGCTACGAAGAATCTGGAGACGATTGAAGCGAATAATAATTTTGAAAAAGAGTATCGGAAAGCGTTGGGAGCCAACCACCGTTTCGATCCTACCGACAACAGCGCCTTATGGATATGGAATCAGTTCACCAATTATCTGCAACAACAAAAAGGTATGGCCATTCTACGTACCGGAATTTGGGTGATCGGCATTTTCACTCTTTTAAGCGGCATTGTAGGAGTATCCAATATCATGCTGATCACCGTTAAAGAACGTACACGCGAATTCGGTATCCGCAAAGCGTTGGGAGCCAGACCGGGCTCGATCCTTTGGCTGATTATTGTAGAAAGTGTAATCATCACTACTTTATTCGGCTACATAGGTATGGTGGCGGGCATCGGAGTGACCGAATGGATGAATGCCGCTTTCGGCAATCAAGTCATGGATACCGGCGGATGGACAACAACCGTCTTCCTGAATCCGACCGTCGATATAAAAATAGCTATTCAAGCTACACTTACATTAATAATCGCCGGAACGTTAGCCGGATTGTTCCCTGCCCGCAAGGCTGTCAGCATCCGTCCGATTGAAGCACTTAGAGCAGATTAAGATTATGAAAATAGACATGGACACCTGTGAGGAAATCCTCATTACCATCACAAGAAATAAAACAAGAAGCCTGCTGACCGCATTCGGCGTGTTCTGGGGAATCTTCATGCTCGTAGCCCTTATCGGAGGCGGACAAGGATTGGAAGAGATGATGAAGAAAAACTTTGAAGGATTTGCCACCAACTCCGGTTTCCTTGCCGCGCAAAGAACGGGCGAGGCTTACAAAGGTTTCCGCAAAGGAAGATGGTGGGATCTGGAAGCAACAGATATCAACCGCCTCCGGTCACAAGTCAAAGAAGCGGAAGTGATTACTCCTTCCGCAGCCCGCTGGGGCTCCAAAGCCGTATACGAAGATAAAAAATACGATTGCAGTGTGAAAGGACTGTATCCGGACTATCTCCATATCGAATCACAGGAGATAGCATACGGCAGGTTTATCAATGATGTAGATATAAAGGAAGCACGCAAAGTGTGCGTTATCGGGAAAAGAATCTACGAGAGTCTTTTCAAGCCGGACGAAGATCCGTGTGGCAAATACATACGTGTGGATGGGATCTATTACCAAGTCATCGGAATGTCTGCTTCCGAAGGAAACATAAGCATACAAGGGCGGTCTTCGGAGGCGGTCATCCTTCCTTTTACTACCATGCAACAGACTTACAATCTGGGAGGGCAGATTGACGTGATCTGTTTCACCGCGAAACATGGAGTCAAGGTATCCGACATACACCCCCGAATGGAACAGATCATTAAAGCTGCGCATTATATCGCTCCCAACGACAAACAGGCACTTATGTATCTGAATGCCGAAGCGATGTTTTCTATGATCGATAACTTGTTTACCGGTATCCATATACTCATCTGGATGGTAGGATTGGGAACTTTGCTGGCGGGTGCTATCGGCGTGTCCAATATCATGATGGTCACCGTAAAAGAGCGTACCACTGAAATCGGTATCCGCCGGGCAATCGGAGCACGTCCGAAAGATATCCTGCAACAGATTCTGTCTGAAAGCATAGTGCTGACCGCCCTTGCAGGAATGTGCGGAATCTCCTTTGCCGTCATAGTGCTGCAACTAACAGAAATGGCAGCTAACTCAAATGGAGGTGATATCCGTTTCCAAGTTACCTTCGGACTGGCAGTCGGAACGTGTATCTTACTGATTGCGTTGGGTATGCTAGCCGGACTGGCACCCGCTTACCGGGCTATGGCTATCAAACCGATTGAAGCGATCCGGGAGGAGTAGAAGTTGAGAATGGAGAGTTGAGAGTTGAGAATTAGAAATTAAACATATATATCCAAGATGAAAAAATATCTGAAAATCACATTATTGGTAGTCATTGCTATCATTCTTGTCGGAACATTCGTATTCCTTTATCAGAAGTCTAAACCCAAGGTAATCACTTACGAAATAGTAAAACCGGAAGTCACTGACCTCCAAAAGACCACAGTAGCTACCGGAAAGGTGGAACCGAGAGACGAAATCTTAATCAAGCCGCAGATTTCGGGTATTATCGACGAAGTGTACAAAGAAGCCGGACAAGCTGTGAAGAAAAGGGAAGTTATCGCCAAAGTAAAAGTAATCCCTGAACTCGGACAACTGAATTCTGCGGAAAGTCGTGTGCGCCTGGCAGAGATTAATGCAACACAGGCAGAAACGGATTTTGCCCGCGTAAAGAAGTTGTACGAAGATCAGCTGATTAGCCGGGAAGAATATGAGAAAAGTGAAGTAGCTTTGAAGCAGGCTCGCGAAGAGAGACAGACGGCTAAAGATAATCTGGAAATCGTAAAAGAAGGGATTACCAAAAACAGTGCCTCTTTCAGCAGTACCCTGATTCGTTCCACTATCGACGGGCTGATTCTGGATATACCTGTCAAGGCTGGAAACTCCGTTATCATGAGCAACACTTTCAACGACGGAACCACTATCGCCACAGTAGCCAATATGAACGACATGATTTTCCGTGGTAATATTGATGAAACGGAAGTGGGACGTATCCATGAACAGATGCCGATCAAACTGACAATCGGAGCTTTGCAGAATCTGACTTTCAACGCCATTCTGGAATATATCTCTCCGAAAGGGGTAGAAACCAATGGTGCCAACCAATTTGAAATCAAGGCTGCAATTACCATTCCGGATTCCATACTGATCCGTTCCGGATATTCGGCTAATGCGGAAATCGTATTACAAAGAGCCAATCAGGTATTGGCAGTACCCGAAAGCACTGTTGAATTTAGTGGTGACTCTACATTTGTGTACATCATGACAGATTCAGTGCCCGAACAAAAGTTCCAGCGTACACAGGTGACTGCCGGTATGAGTGATGGGATCAAGATAGAAATCAAGAAAGGGGTAACCATTCAGGACAAAATACGTGGTGCAGAGAAAAAAGATAAATAATTGAATCCGATGAAAATAATTCGTAAAACCATATCAGCCTTTCTGCTTGCCGGAGTCGGAATCATCTCCATCCAGGCACAGAACAACCCTTCGCAAGCGTGGACGCTGCGGCAATGTATCGACTATGCCATTGAGCATAATATAGAAATCCGTCAATCGGCCAATAATGTCGAAGCAGGCAAAGTGAGCGTAAACACCACTAAATGGGCACGCCTTCCGAATTTGAGTGGTAGTGCCAGTCAAAACTGGAGTTGGGGGCGTACTGCTTCTCCGATAGACAACTCGTATAGTGACATCAACAGCGCCAATACCAGTTTCAGCTTGGGAACAAACGTACCTATATTTACCGGTTTGCAATTGCCCAACCAATATTCACTTGCCAAACTGGATTTAAAAGCTGCTATAGAAGATTTGAATAAAGCCAAAGAAGACATTGCAATCAATGTCACTTCCGCTTATTTGCAGGTTTTATTCAACCAAGAATTAAGTAAGGTTGCTCATAATCAGGTAGATTTAAGCAAAGACCAGTTAAAGCGCATCCAAGGGCTCCACGGAGTGGGTAAGGCATCCCCTTCTGAAGTGGCCGAAGCACAAGCCCGTGTTGCACAGGATGAAATGACTGCTGTACAATCAGACAATACATACAAGTTGTCATTATTAGACCTCACCCAACTTTTGGAATTACCTACGCCTGAAGGATTCGTGCTCGAAGGTCCTAAGGAAGAACTAGAGTTCGAATCTCTCACTCCGCCGGATGACATATATACACAGGCACTTGCTTACAAACCAAGCATTAAGGCTGCAGAATATCGTTTGCAAGGTAGTCTTAATAGCATTCGTATTGCTCAAAGTGCGTTTTATCCACAACTCTCTTTCAGCGCCGGTTTGGGTAGCAATTATTATACGGTGAGCGGAAGATCAGAAAACAGCTTCGGCAGTCAGATAAAGAACAACTTGAATAAGTATGTAGGATTCAATTTGAGCGTTCCGATCTTTAATCGTTTTTCTACACGAAACCGAGTACGCACCGCTCGTTTACAACAAATAGACTTATCTTTGAGATTGGATAACGCAAAGAAAGTACTCTACAAAGAGATTCAGCAGGCTTGGTATAATGCTCTAGCTGCTGAAAGCAAGTACAACTCCAGTGAAGTGGCAGTGAAAGCTAACGAGGAGTCTTTCCGCTTGATGAGTGAGAAATTCAATAACGGCAAAGCTACCTTTGTAGAATATAATGAAGCCAAACTTAATCTGACGAAAGCTCTTTCGGATAAGTTGCAAGCAAAATACGACTATCTGTTCCGGACTAAAATTCTGGATTTCTACAAAGGACAAGTCATTGAATAAAAAGAAATATATTTGAGTTTAGTATAGTAGTTCCTTAAAACATATCCGTTGGTTCATTCGTTATTATAGAAAGAACTAACGGATATGAAGTATTTTATCATCATAGTGATCGTAGTGATTAGTAATACATTTTTAGGAGTTGCTAAACCAATGAAAAATCAAGCAGAAATTTATTTTGCAGGAGGATGCTTCTGGGGAACAGAACATTTCCTGAAACAAATTCGAGGAGTAGAAAGTACTCAAGTAGGATATGCCAACAGTAATGTTGCCAACCCGAGTTATGAACAGGTCTGTTCAGGAAAAACCAATGCTGCGGAAACAGTAAAGGTGGTTTATGATCCTAAAACGGTAGATTTAAATTTGCTGCTCGATCTGTATTTCAAGACAATTGACCCTACCAGCCTCAACCGTCAGGGTAATGACCGGGGAACACAGTATAGAACCGGAATTTATTATGTAGATAAAGAAGATCTTCCTGTCATTAACCAGGCTATTAAACTATTGTCTGCACAATATAAGACTCCTATCGCTATAGAAGTAAAGCCATTGACTAATTTCTATCCGGCAGAGACTTACCATCAGGACTATCTGGATAAAAATCCGGGAGGATATTGCCATATCAATCCCGCTTTATTTGAAATGGCACGCAAAGCCAATGCACCGAAAACAAAAGTGTATCAAAAACCGGATGACTCAACCCTCCGCAAGGAACTGTCGGCGGAACAATATGCAGTAACCCAGAAGAATGCCACCGAACCGGCCTTCCACAATGAATACTGGAATGAGCATCGCCCAGGCATTTATGTTGATATTACCACCGGAGAGCCTTTGTTTGTTTCTACCGACAAGTTCGATTCGGGTTGCGGGTGGCCAAGTTTTTCCCAACCGATTCAAAAAGATCTAATCACAGAGAAGAAAGATACTTCGCATGGCATGATACGTACAGAAGTGCGCAGTAGAACCGGAGATGCCCATTTGGGACACGTATTTACAGATGGTACGAAAGAGAAAGGCGGATTACGTTATTGCATCAATAGCGCCTCCCTTCGTTTTATCCCGAAAGAGAAAATGCAAGAGGAAGGTTATGGAGAATATCTACCACTCGTCAAATAGATATTGAAGAGTTACAAAAGCTAATCGTAATTGTTCATTAGAAAAACAGAATGGTGTACGAAAACGAACGAGGTTGTGTCAAAATGCTGACACAACCTCATCCAAGTTACGGGCGTTGCCCGGAATAGTCTAGCCGGTGAAAACCCGGAGTCTAGTTCTCCTCCCGCTGAGGAGTAATGAGATTGATATAAATAATAAAGGAATAGGTTATCTTCTTGAACCGCTGCTGTTTCTTTCAGAGGAACGGGAAGAGCTTTGAGTGCTATTGCTTCTCTCACTTCCGGAAGAAGAGCGTCTTTCTGTTTGTCCACTAGAGACATTGCTCCGGGTAGATCTACTGCGACCAGAATCACTGCGACTGGAGCTACTACGACTGGAACTACCGCGCCTGGAACTGGAAGAGCTGTTATTTCTCTCAGAACTGTTATTTCTATTATAGGAACTACTATCGTTTCGTTTACTTGAACTTCCTCTCGAACTACTACTTGTTTTTCCACTTTCACGATTGGAGGAACTGAAGCCAGTTGAACTTCCGCTTGTTGGTCTGCGATTAGAGCTTGAAGAACCGGAACCTGTTTCCGGACGGTAAGAATTACCCGGACGAGTCGGTGCATTATGCGGACGTACTGAAGAATTCGGACGGATCCGAACCGAGCCAAAATCCGAACGGCGGTAAGAGTGATACACTCTTTGATCTCTTACCCGATGAGGTGTAGAATGATGGTGAAAATTATTGTATCTACCCCGATAATAGCTGGTATGATGAATATGCGGACGATAGTGCGCTCCACAATAGGTATGATAATGATAAGGCACACCGAAATAGAACAAGCCGCGATTCGGATAATTGATATAAACCCGTAAACTCCATCTTCCTCCGGTCACATAAATCGGCCGATAAAAATAATCGGCTCCCATGAACCGGCGATATTGTCCATCACTCAATACCCAACGAAGATCGTCATTACGGATGTCCAACGCTTCATAATAGTCATCCATCGCCCATTCATAACCACGTGCCACGTAATCCATGATATTACGGACCGAATAAATAAAGTCGTAATTAATCTCATACGCATCATTATATTGTTGAGTGGTCAGATTCAGTTCATACGCCATCTTATCTGTAAGAAAACGTGTTTCCTTACGTATCTTGCTAGTACTCATTCCTGCCATCACAGTCATACCGGCACCCAAACCGATAGCAAAAAGTAAAAATAATATCCGCTTCATAATTCAACCTCCTATCATTTATTATTTCAATCCCCCCACACACTTAATCATTTATCACTATCGACGTCTGCCGTAGCTTTGCACAAACTTATTCATCTCATCCCTATTAGACGAAAATGTCAGCGTAGCAATGACTGTAAAGAAAGCCCCTTTATCAACAATACGCGGATACATCATCTTCATAATCTCCATCCGGTCATCATCAAAAGTATAAAGTCGCGTCAATTCAAGACATTGCCCGGAAGTAAAATCCGAACCGGCCAACGCCGTCTTAATCATCTCCATGCGGTCATCCTTAAAAGGTTCTTTCTTCACCTCACTGAGAAACTTCTTAAAAAGTTGCTCACTCATCACTCTATCATATTGACTATCCGGACAATATTCCTCTTGTCCGGGGCGGCCAGGACTACCAGGACGAATCTCTCCACGTCCATCCACGTAAATCTCTTTCACACTATTCCCATCAAAATAAATACGTTCATTATATAACCGCCTCCCTTTCCATACTCTCTCTCCCGGACGGGCAGAGCGCGTAGCATACACTTCAACGGTGTAATATCCTGATTTCAAGTTAGCGACAAAACATGTTGTAGTCGGCAGACACATCTGGTTTCCTCCAAAATACACAAGAATCGGGGTATCTCCGCCATCAATACGAATTCCACTTACAGTCTGCGCCTTTAAAGAGAGAGCAGCGAGTAGGATACAGAAACTTATTACAATCTTACGCATACTTATCCAGTTTTTATTATTAATATCTCTAATCTGATAGTACAAAAATAGGGTGAGAAAACTCCCCACCCCAATGATTCCCTCTATTCGTGCATAGGGATTTCCCTATTCTATTTAGGATTCCACCAAAGCAATGCCATCCTCATGCAAGGTAATCAGACGTTTCTTATACAAATCGCCTACTCCTTTCTTAAAGGTTTTCTTACTCACACCGAACGTATCATAAATATCTTCCGCAGGACTCTTGTCGTTCAGATGAATCCGTCCTCCCTGCTCTTTGATATAATCAAGTAATGTCTTCGCAAAATCATCGACCTTTTCAAAGCCCGGTTTCTGAAGAATCAAATCCACCTTTCCATCCTCACGCACCTGTTTCACAAAAGCCTTCATCTCCATTCCGGTCTCTATCGAACTGAATATTTCATTCTCATACAGTAAGCCGCTATATTTATTATCTATAATTGCCTTAAAGCCTAAATCCGTCTTCTGCCAGATAAGAATATTCACCTCTGCTCCCGGAGCATATTCCGGCTTTTCTTTCGACAGATAACGTTCCACTTTTGCTGAAGCTACAATACGGTAACTCTCTTCATCCACATGTGCATGAACCACGTATTTCCGTCCAACCTGCATTTTCATCTTCTGCTCACGGAACGGCACAAACAGGTCTTTCATCAATCCCCAGTTCAGGAAAGCTCCGTATTGATTTACCCAGGAGACTTCCAGACAAGCAAACTGTCCGACCTGCACTAACGGGGTTAGTGTCGTAGCAATCAGCCTCTCATCCATATCCAGGTAAAGAAACACATTCAAAAAATCTCCTATCTTACAATTCTCGGGCACATAGCGGGTAGGCAACAAAATCTCACCTTCTTCCCCACCATCGAGAT
>OFRZ01001946.1_pt1 | contig 11257 bp, 10 predicted proteins | sample 1543181 | NCBI WGS metagenome assembly OFRZ01 (sample SAMN04209245, study PRJEB22552) | human gut metagenome | biome: gut; material: feces | host: Homo sapiens | place: USA: Oklahoma | reverse complement strand
TCGCTCATGCAAGCATGGCTCATTCGCGGCTGCCGTCCGGGACTTTCATAGTAAAATGCACCAATAGCGCATTTGAAGATTTTTTGGATTTATCAGATCACATAATTGCTCCATTGTTCATCTGGCTGGACCAGGTCGGCGAGAGTGATATTGTCCAGATAATTGTTGATCAGTTTGTCCAGTTCTCTCCACATGGGAAGAGTGCGGCAGCTGTCTATCCGGTCACAGGAAACTGCTTCAGGGGATTCCAGGCAAGATACAGGTGCAAGTGAGCCTTCTGTCAGACGCAGGATGCTTCCTACAGTATACTGGTCAGGGGTTTTGGTAAGTTTGTATCCGCCGCCTTTTCCGCGGACTCCGGCAAGCATTTTATCTTTTACAAGAATTTTAATGATCCCTTCCAGATATTTTTCAGAGATCCCCTGACGTGCGGCTGTTTCCTTAAGCGGTGTATAGCCGTCTTTCTGGTGCTCTGCCAGGTCGATCATAATACGCAGTGCGTAACGCCCTTTTGTTGAAACTAACATAGTCATTCTCCATTTCGTGTTATAAACCTATTATACAGCAAGGTTAGTGGCAGAGCAATGGAAATTATAGTTTCGCAGTAATGAAAATCAGTTTAATAGTAATGAAAATAACAGTTGACAAATGCGTATATTATGTTTAGAATGGCAGAATGCTTACGAAAAATGGCTTAAATACGTTAAAAATAAGACAAAATGTAAAAAGCATACAATGGAGAAAATGTGGGAAAAAGAAAGGAGAAATGAATGAAAACCAATACGGATCTGTTTGAAAAAGTTCCGGTACCTAAAGCAGTGGCTACTATGGCTGTTCCTACCATGATATCTATGCTAGTAGTTGTCATTTATAACATGGCAGATACCTTTTTTATTGGTCAGACCCAGGATCCGCTGCAGGTTGCTGCTGTATCTTTAGCAACACCGGTATTTATGATTTTTATGGCACTTGGAAACCTGTTTGGCATCGGTGGAAGTTCGGCTATTTCCAGGGCACTGGGAGAAAAGCATAAGGAGCGTGCCTGGCATATCAGTTCATTCTGCTGCTATGGTGCACTGGGACTGGGCGTGATCGTGGCAATTTTTTCTGTACTTGGGATGGAAGTGATTTTGAGACTGATCGGAGCCAGTGAAAATACCATTGGTTTTGCCAGAAAATATCTGCTGATCATTTCCATTGGTGCGCCAACGATCCTGTTTTCCACTGCATTTGCCAATATCTTAAGAGGAGAAGGCGCGGCCAGAGAGTCTATGGTGGGAAACCTGCTTGGAACTATTGTAAATATTGTGCTGGATCCGGTTATGATCCTGATGTTAGGCTGGGGAGTAACAGGCGCAGCATTGGCTACGATCATTGGAAATATTGCAGCATGCCTGTTTTATCTGCAGTATTTTCTCAGGAAAAAATCCACTTTGTCTATCAGCTGGAAATATTTTAAAGTGGGAGAAGGAATTGCAAAGAGCGTAGTAGCGATTGGAATTCCTGCATCTTTAAACAATATTTTAATGAGTTTTGCAAACATTGTCCTGAATCAGGCATTAGTAGGTTATGGAGATACGCCGGTAGCGGCAATGGGCGTTGCCATGAAATCGAATATGTTGGTAGTGTTATTACAGATCGGGCTTTGCGTAGGTATCCAGCCGCTGATCGGATATAATTATGGCGCAGGAAATAAGAAACGTCTGATGCAGGTATTTAAATTTACAGGTATTGTGTCTGTGGTTATGGGAACGATCCTGACCCTGCTTATGATGGCAGCAAGAAAAACACTGGTACAGGTATTTATCAATGATGCCCAGGTTATTGCCTATGGTATCCAGATGGTCATTGCATTGCAGCTGTCAGCACCGTTTTTGGGGATCTTGTTCCTGTGTATCAATACGATCCAGGGAATGGGAAAAGCGATCCCGTCGCTGGTCCTGACTGTCTGTCGTCAGGGATTGATCTTTATCCCGCTGATCTTTATTTTAAATCATATGTTTGGACTGGAAGGCGTTATCTATGCACAGCCTGCAGCAGACTATCTGTCTATTGTGGTAGCGATCCTGATCTGTATCCATTTGTTCAGGAATATGGAGCATAGAAATGAGAGCGTTGAGGAATAAAAGGTACAAATAAGTAAGACAGGATTTGGGAGTGAGTATATGAAATGGTATGCTCACTCCTTTTCTGTTATATGTCCTCTCGGGATCTTTCATGCACCTGCCTGACAAAAAATCTTCTCGCAAAGTCAGGTACAGAAAGATTCTGAGAGAACATTTAAGAAGTTTTTGGATTTGCAGGTGAAAAATATTGATAATTTAATATTTTTTCGATAGAATCTATATGATGATGCCAGGGGCAAAAGAGTGGAAATCCAGAACAGGCTTGCTAGCAGGAGGATTTTTGGACTTGGGACTTGCTAAAAACATGAGTAAGAAGCCAGTATTTAAAGAAAAATAAGCGGATTAGGGATGTTTTTAGAATTGCGGAAGTGCAAAGCATACAGCAATTCGGTATCATCTGGAACGGTGATCAAAAAAATAAGAGCTTCTGATGACTAAAATCATCAAAAACCCTTAATAAAAAAAGAAAATCGGAGTAACAGGATTTGAACCTGCGACCTCTCGGCCCCCAGCCGAGCGCGCTACCAAGCTACGCCATACTCCGATGTTCATAACTATTATAGTATAACAGAAAAGAGGCTGTTTGAAAAGCCCCGATTTTGTTTTTTTAATGTATACCGCAATGAGGAGTTTTTCAGATGATCAATAAAAAGACAGGCAGCAAAACAGATAAGAAAAGGATCGTAAGTTTTGATCTGGATATGACACTTTTAGATCAGGCTACATGGAAGATACCGGACAGTGCCATAGAAGCGGTGGAGATGCTGCGAAAAGACAGTATTATCGTCATTGCCAGCGGCAGAAATATGGATGGAATGGTCAGTGTGGGCTACAAAGAACAGATAAGGCCAGATGCAGTGATCCATATGAATGGAACCCGTGTGGTTGCCGGGGATGAACTGCTGTATGAGCATTTTATGGATAAAGAGCTTTTAAAACGCCTGCTTTCCTATGGGGAAGAAAGGGAAATTGCCGTGGGGCTGACGATTGATGATAAGGATTACTTTGTGAATCCGGCAGAGGTAGAACGGATCGACAAGATCCGCTGGGGAGAGAGCATGCGTGATTTTCAGGATCCCTGGAAAATGCTGGAACTGCCGGTACGCACGTTAGCTTATATTGGAGAAGCTGGTCCGGTGTCTGATATGGAGGCACATTTTCCGGAACTTAAATTTCCATTATTTTCCAGCCGGTTAGGGGCAGATATTATAGAAATACAAGCATCCAAGGCAAATGGACTGGTACGTTTATGTGAATACTATGGAATGGATATAAGCCAGACGGTGGCATTTGGAGACAGCATGAATGATTATGAGATCGTTCAGGCAGCAGGAACCGGGATCGCCATGGGAAATTCAGTCCAGAAGCTGAAAGATGTGGCTGATTATGTGACAGATGATATTGCCCGGGATGGAGTATGGAAGGCATGCAGACACTTTGGATGGATATAGATGAAAATATGCAGCCATGTGAGTACAGGAGAAGGAGATAGAATATGAATACAATGAATGGCGGATCAGCGGAGAAAATGACCGTGGATCAGAAATTAGAATTGCTCAGAACAAAGATGAAGGAACGTGGCATGGATGCCTATATGGTGCCTACTGCTGATTTTCATGAGTCTGAATATGTGGGAGATCATTTTAAATGCAGACAGTTCCTGACCGGTTTTACCGGTTCTGCGGGAATTGCAGTAGTGACCATGAAGGAAGCATGCCTGTGGATAGATGGAAGATATTTTGTCCAGGCGGCAGTACAGCTTCAGGGAACTTCTGTAAAAATGATGAAAATGGGGCAGGAAGGAGTGCCTTCTGTAGCCGGATATCTGGAAGCAGAAGTGCCGGAAAATGGCTGTCTGGGTTTTGACGGAAGAGTAGTCAATGCATTGACCGGCATTGATCTGGAAAAGCGCCTGAAAGAAAAGAATGCAAGGATCCTTTGCAGTGATGATCTGGTGGGTGAGATCTGGGAAGACCGTCCGGCGCTGTCCATGGAGCCGGCATGGGCATTACATGAGAAATATGCAGGAAAGACAGCAGAAGAAAAATTAAAAGAGCTTCGTGCAAAAATGAAGAAGGAACATACGGATATGTATGTCCTGACATCGCTGGATGATATTGCATGGCTGTTAAATATCAGGGGAAATGATATTGCTTATAATCCGGTAGTGCTTTCTTATGTGATCGTAACAGAGGATAAATTGTATCTGTTTGTAAATGAAGAAGTGCTTCACGGAGAAGCATATCCATATATGGATAATTATCATGATATAGATATGGTTAAATACCTGAAAAATTTAGGAACAGAAATACTGCCTTATGATGATATTTATAAAATGGCAAAAGATATTACCGGACATAAGATTCTTATGGAGAAGCAGCATATCAATTATGCGTTGTATAACGTGCTAAAGGATAAGAATGAACTGGTTGATAAGATGAATCCCACTTCTGATGCGAAAGCAGTGAAGAATGCGGTTGAGATTGAAAATGAGAAGAGGGCTCATATTAAGGACGGCGTAGCTGTTACCCGTTTTATCTACTGGTTAAAGCACCATATTGGAAAAGAACGTCTTACAGAGCTGAGTGTCCAGGATAAGTTAGAGGAATTCAGGAAGGAGCAGGAAGGCTATATTGAGCCAAGCTTTGCTACGATCTCTGCTTATGGGGCGAATGCGGCTATGTGTCACTATTCTGCAACAAAGGAAAGTGATACGGTACTGGAAGATCATGGATTTTATCTGGTAGATTCCGGTGGCCAGTATTATGAGGGAACTACAGATATTACCCGTACCATTGCGTTAGGAGAGCTGACAGAGGAAGAAAAAGAGCATTTTACTCTGGTCCTTATAAGCATGCTGCGATTAAAAGAAGTGAAATTTTTATATGGGTGCAGAGGCTTAAGCCTTGATTATGTGGCAAGAGAGCCATTTTGGAGCAGAGGATTGAATTTTGACCATGGAACTGGTCATGGTGTGGGCTATCTGTTAAATGTTCACGAAAGACCAAATGGTATCCGCTTCCGTATGGTGCCGGAGCGGCATGATAATGGTGTTCTGGAAGCTGGAATGATCACTTCTGATGAGCCGGGACTTTATATTGAAGGAAGCCATGGTATCCGTACAGAGAACCTGATCCTTTGCGTAAAGGATGAGAAGAACCAGTATGGCCAGTTTATGAAGTTTGAGTTTCTTACCTTTGTACCGGTTGATAAGGATGCGGTAGTGAAGGAGCTGATGACAGAGAGAGATATTGCTCTTTTTAACGCATATCACAAAGAGGTGTTTGAGAAGATCAGTCCATATATGGATGACCAGGAGAAAGAGTGGTTAAGAAAGGCAACGGCCCCGATCTAAGGGACCGCTGCGGCCAGCTTCAGGTATCTGTGCAGGTTGGGAATGCATTAAAGATGTATCTGCTAAGTTTGCTGGATTATTCTGCGTATGGAAGATCTACCATGGTATAGTCATGGTGGATAGCAGGGAGGATCTTGTTTAACAGGTCTTCTGTGCGGAATTTCAGGCTGGAGGTGTTGATGCATGGATGACATCCGAAGTAAGGATGATTCTTTAGGATATCTTTGTCTATGAGCAGCCGGACTTTGTTTTCTGGATCGTTCATCAGACCGAGAACACTGACAGAACCGGGAGTGATGTTAAGGTACTGTTCCATAAATTCCGGTTCGGCAAAGGAAAGGCGGGCGCTGCCGATTTGCTTGGAGAGAGCGGCTGTTTTGAACTTTTTGCTGCCTGGAAGGATCAGCAGATAGAAGGCAGTTTTCTGGGTATTGCGAAGAAACAGGTTTTTGCAGATTTCAATGCCTAAAAGATTACCTACTTCCTGGCATGCTTCCATAGTGGGAAGTGTGTCATGGTCTGCACGGGCATAGGCGATTCCAAGGGAGTCTAACAGGTCATAGGTGCGTATCTCCTTTGGAAGACGGCTGGTAGTATCTGCCGGGCGGCCAGTGTATATAGTATGGTCAATATAGTAAGAAACAGGATCTTGTGATGTGGATGTTTCGCTCATAAATGTCACCTCGTTGTTTTAGGATGTTTGGATGTTAATAAGTACGATTATAAGAGCGAAGAAATAAATTGTCGATAGAATATGAATAAAAAAGGTGTAAAAATGCAGGAAAAAAACGTGCAGGGAAAGAAAAAACAGGAAAAGAAAGTTCAAGGGAATAAATCCCAGGAAAATAGAATACAGGGAAAACGAGTACAGGAAGGAAAAAAACAGGGAAGCCCCAAAAGGGAAAATAAAAGACCGGAAAGCAGAGCTGTGAAAGGGGTAAAGCCAGAGCAGAAGCAAAGGCCAGAGCAGAAGCAAAGGTTAGAGCAGAAGCAGAGAACAGAGCAGAAACAGAAGGCGGCAAAGTTTGGAAAGCCGGTTCTGAAACAGCAGTCTGGCCAGAACGTGGAAAAGGGAAAGAAGAACGCTAAAAAGAGCATGTGTCCTGTTATGCGTCAGTGTGGCGGATGTCAGATGCTGGATATGCCTTATGCAGAGCAGTTAAAGACGAAAAGAAAGCGTCTGGAAACGTTGTTGAAGGGGATCTGTCCTGTAAAAGACATGATAGGAATGGAAGATCCGTTTTATTATAGAAACAAAGTTCATGCTGTATTTGACAGGGATAGAAGGGGCAATATTATTTCCGGTATTTATCAGGAAAATACCCATAATGTAGTACCTGTGGAGAAGTGCATGATCGAGGACCAGAAGGCAGATGAGATCATTGGCACTATTCGCGGTATGTTAAAGTCCTTTAAGATCCGTACATTTGATGAAGATACTGGTTATGGCTTGCTGCGCCATGTGCTGATCCGCAGAGGCTTTGAAAGTGGGGAGATCATGGTGGTACTGGTAACAGCTTCCCCTGTATTTCCGTCAAAGAATAATTTCGTAAAGGCATTAAGAGAGAAACATCCGGAGATCACCACCATTGTCCAGAATATCAATGGACGGGGAACCAGCATGGTACTGGGGGAAAAGGAGCATGTGCTGTATGGAAAAGGATATATTGTGGATACGCTGTGCGGCTGTAGCTTCCGTATTTCTTCCCGTTCTTTCTATCAGGTAAATCCGGTCCAGACGGAGAAATTGTATACAAAGGCTCTGGAGCTGGCTGGACTGACTGGAAAAGAGACGGTTGTGGATGCGTATTGTGGTATAGGAACTATTGGTATTATTGCAAGCAAAAAGGCCGGAAATGTGATCGGCGTGGAATTAAACCAGGATGCAGTCCGGGATGCCATCAACAACGCCAAAATGAACCAGATATCCAATATCCGTTTCTTCTGCAATGATGCCGGCCGTTTCCTGGTCAATATGGCAGAGGCTGGTGAAAAAGCCGACGTAGTCATCATGGATCCACCGAGAAGCGGAAGTACCGAAGAGTTCATGGATTCCATTGCAAAGATGGGAGCGAAAAAAGTAGTTTATGTTTCCTGCAACCCAGAGACATTGGCAAGAGATCTGGCTTATATGAAGAAGCTGGGGTATAAGGCGAAGGAAGCAGTAGGATTTGATATGTTTCCGGCGACGGAGCATGTGGAGACGGTTGTCTTGCTTTCCAAGGGTGAGGTCGACTCGAAAAAGATTCGGGTTGAGTTCTCTTTGGAAGATATGGATATGTCCGAATTTCAGGATGGGGCAACCTATCCGCAGATCAAGGAGTATGTGTTGGAGCATACCGGGTTAAAGGTGTCCAACCTCTATATCTCACAGATTAAACGAAAATGTGGGATTGGGGTTGGTAAGAACTATAATCTGCCGAAGTCCGAGGATTCCAGACAGCCCCAGTGTCCGCAGGAAAAAGAGAAAGCAATCCGAGAAGCATTCAAATATTTTGGGATGATCTAACATCCCGCAAAATGGAGGTTTCTTATGGATAGATTGATTTCTTGTGAGTTCAACATGGATAACGCCTGTGTGGAGCTGAAATTCCTTGATGGCAGCATGATTTCTATTGATACCATCGCAGTGGAGAACGAGGTTGCCGACAATATGTATCAGCGGTCAGAACTGGACTATCTGATCTACAATGATCCGATTGGATATGCTGATTTGATACTGAACGGTAATCCCGAAACCTATTTGAAAACTGTAACTGAATACAAACCGCTTGATAGCTAACCAACACTTTGCCCGTGGGAAAAATTCTGCGGGCAATTTTTTTGTATCTTTTCTGTGAACTCTATTGATTTTGGCTGTCTAATGTGGTAGACTATGTGCGAAGTCTAATGGTGTAGACAAGGAGGGCGTGAATATGGATTTTCCGAAGATTCACGAAAGTGAATATCGTTTTTGTTTGATTATGTGGGAGCATGAGCCGGTTACTGCTGTCGAGCTTGTAAAGCTGTGCCAGGATCAACTCGGATGGAAAAGGACTACGACTTATACCGTTATCAAGCGTCTTGGAGAGCGTGGTGTGCTGAAGAACGACAATGGCACTGTTACTTCTCTCGTTTCCAAAGATGAAGCCCAGGCGTGTGAGATCGATGAACTGGTTGAGAAAAAATTCGAGGGTTCTCTGCCTGCCTTTATCGCTGCTTTTACAAAGCATCAGGCTATGTCCGAAGATGAGCTTGATGAGGTACAGCGCATGATCGACCGCATCAGGAAAGGAGGTTCACAATGAACGAACTCTTTTTGAAAATTATCAACATGAGTATATCTGCAAGCTGGCTTATCCTGGCTGTGCTGATACTCAGGCTTGTTTTGAAGAAAGCTCCCAAGTGGGTCAATGTTCTGCTTTGGGGTATCGTGGCTGTCAGATTGATTTGCCCGCTCTCTTTTGAGAGCGCATTAAGCCTTATCCCAAGTTCAGAAACAATTCCGTTGGATATTGAAATGGCGGCCAAACCCACAATAGACAGCGGTGTTCCGGCGATCAATAGTGTGGTCAATCCTGTTCTATCCTCATTTGCCCCACCACAGCATGTATTGACGAGTGCAAACCCGCTTCAGATTTGGATTCCGATTTTGAATATTATCTGGTTGATTGGTGTCGGCGCCCTTCTCTTGTATACCGCAGTTAGTTATTGGCGCCTATGTCGTAAAGTGGATACCGCTGTTCGCTACAAGGGCAACATTTTCCAGAGTGAGAATGTAAGTTCTCCGTTTGTCCTGGGCATTATCAAACCGAGAATCTATCTCCCGTTCAACATGAATGGTCAGGATCTGGAGCACGTTGTTGCCCACGAACAGGCGCACATTCGCCGCAAAGACCATTGGTGGAAGCCTCTTGGTTTTCTCCTGCTGACGATTCATTGGTTCAATCCTCTCATGTGGTTGGCTTATGTTCTGCTGTGTCGTGACATTGAGCTTGCCTGCGATGAAAAAGTCATCAAGGAACTTGGCAATGAGCAGAGAGCCGATTATATGCAAGCACTTGTTGCCTGTAGTGTAAACCGCCGCATGATCGCCGCTTGTCCTCTTGCCTTTGGCGAGGTAGGTGTAAAGGAGCGCGTGAAGTCTGTGATGAATTATAAGAAGCCTGCGTTCTGGGTTATTATTATTGCAGTCATTATTTGCGTGGGCGTTGCGGCCTGCTTCCTGACGAATCCTAAACAAGACCGCTATACATTGCGAATTGTTGTTCCCGCAGGAAGTCAAGAGGAATTTGTATATACGGAGGAGGAAGTCAGCACAGTCAGAAATTCAATCAAAATATGGTCTGGTGATGGATTGGGTGATACAGAAGTTCTTTTGTTCCCCGTTAATAAAACAGCAGAAACCGGATACACAGCCACTTATCTTACGCATGGTATGTCTGTGGAATTTGATGCAGAAAATGATACGTGGTTTAAGATTGGTGTGAATATGCAGAACCCCACCAATGAGGACATTATTGTTTATGTTGAAGTAGAAAATGTAGAAGTGCGTATTGTGGACGAGATAAATTCCGTAATAGAGTGGTTTGATTACCTTGAAACCCCTGATGAAATGAAATGGGACGGTAGTCTTGAAATCAGCCTCACCGAGTTTCCAGATGTGACCTTCCGTTGGACTTACGGAGAGATGCTGGCTGTTAAGGGTAGTAAAAGCACTTCACTTTATACGGGGATGCCAATCTGGAACGCCTATTTCTGCGACCTCACTGGCGACGGTTTGCCTGAGTTGTGTTCTTCAATCAGTTGGGGCTCAGGCATGATTGACAACCGTGTCATTATCTATGACTATGCAAACGGAGTAAGCTATGAGCTGTCTGACAGAGGGTATTTTGATTTCACTCTCAGACAGGATCATCAAGATGGCCGCTTGTATGTAGATAAAACAAAATATCATACTGATGAACTGGTAGAAACCGGCCGACTGGTTTTCAAGAATCATTGCATTCAGATTGAAGGTTTTTCCAACGAAGCGCATCAGGTGTTCCAAGCTGAAATTCTGGAAATTCATAATGGCAATTATCTTGTGAAGCCTGTTGAAGGTAGCTGGGAATTGAGTAGTGCAGACCGAATTGAAGTGTCGATCAGAAATGTGCATCCATCACCGGAACCTGAAATCGGAGATGTGATCGAAATTGAATACGCTGGTGAAATCCTTGAAACCTATCCTGCACAAATTGCAGATGTTTATGGTATCAAGGTTATTGAGAAAAACAAAGGCTTTACCCATCTGGCAAACGATGATTAGAAAATCACAAATATCGAATAATTAGTTTCAAGCAGATAAACCGCTGCAATTCTCATTCCAAAGGGGGGATGAATGTTGTAGCGGTTTTTTCTTTTTATGGTTCAAATGCCAGCATTGTTTTCGTTGGCAGTTTCTCGTTTTCACAGTTCAGAAGATACGCTATCACCTTGTTCGCAAAGCGATTTGTTTTCATGGTATCCCAATCAGCAAGCCGGATGATCTCTGCTGTGCCGTTCTCAAAATCCAATGATATTTCGCCCCATTCGCCATCGCAGTCTGCTTGGTATTCGTAGATTGCGGCGGCGATTTTCTTTTTGCGCTTAGTTTTGGATTTCTGTTTTAACCGGACAGCATGGATTGCATCCTCGGCAACCAGAAGTTCCGTCAGTTTGTCTACTGCTTTCCGATAGGCTCGTTCTGCACCGCTGGCTGTGCTGCCCTCAAACATAACCGCCAGTTCTTCAAAGGTGGGGCGGTCTTTCCATGAGC
>OFRZ01001943.1_pt1 | contig 11284 bp, 10 predicted proteins | sample 1543181 | NCBI WGS metagenome assembly OFRZ01 (sample SAMN04209245, study PRJEB22552) | human gut metagenome | biome: gut; material: feces | host: Homo sapiens | place: USA: Oklahoma | reverse complement strand
TACTGGGTCACATTTTGGCCTCAGAAGCCATCTCCGCTAGAGGGGAAAAACGAAAATTCTGACTTCTATGTTGGCTGCTCTTTTCGTTCTTCTTGATTCGTTTTTTCATAGGCCAGATAATAAAAGTACTCTTATGCGGGCATTCGAAAGGAAGATTTACTTATGTCCGTCAATTATGTTGCTTTGGGAAAACGTATTGGTTATTTCAGAATGCAGTGTGGCAATATCACCCAGGAAGCCTTAGCCTCTAAAATCAATCGCAGTCGTGAATTTCTGGCCAAAATTGAAAAAGGCACAGAACACCCCAGCGTTGCCACTCTGGTCGATATTGCCGACGCCCTCTGCATTTCCGTTGATGATTTGTTGATAGACAGTCTTCACTATTCCGTTTCAACTTCCAACACCGAATTGCATCGTCTGTTATTGGACTGCAACGAAACTGAGCAGGAAATCATTATCCGCACGGCGAAGGAGTTAAAGGCCACTCTTGTCAGCCTAGGAATTTAACATCCATCCGTATTAAAATCACAAAATAAAAAAAGCCCGCATAAGCTGCAGACGCACCCTCGAATCCTCCTGGGTGCTGTCTGTGGTTTATGTGGGCCTTCGTTTTTAAATTCTGAAACTCGCTATGTACCTTAGTTCAAGAAGTCGCTGCAATCACTTTTCCTCATAGCTGTTCAATGTGTCCTCAAATGTAAAATGAATTTTCACGCGCTCATCGTTGAAAACCTCGATGCGGTCAATAAAGGTTTCTACCACATTCTGCGATAAGTGCATCACATCGCCTGCTTCTTCTACAGTACTTATGACAGTCTGCAAATGATCGGTGTCCCTCTTCACAGGCTGGAAAGCTTGATTTTTCTCGGTACGCAGCCTTTGAATCTGCTCCATCTTTTCATCTTCTTGCGCTCTGTAGGCGTCTCTCTGCCGGACGAATTCTTCCTTGCTTATATTTCCGTCGGCATACTGCTCATACAGTGCAACGCGCTGTTTTACGATCTCTGCCTTTTCTGCACTCAGCTTTTCTTCCTGCCGTTCCAGTGCGGAAAAGCAAATCAACGCTTTGCGTTCCCGTTCGCGCAGGATTTCCAGTATATGCTCCGCCTGTTTTATTTGCGCTGTCAGTGCATTTCGGACAATCTCTTCCAGCAGTTCCTCAGAGATTGGGATTCGCTTGCAGGGACTGTCCACCGCTGTGGCTGAGAATCTGCAGTTAAACGAGGGGCCAAGCTTCTTGAGAACACGATATTTCATCAGTTTCTGGCAGTAGCCGCAGTAGACCTTGCCCTTCAAGGGATACTGGTGCTTTGTGTAGTTCCCGGCCTGGTGTTTTCCATGCTGCAGCATGATGACCATTTGTGCCTGTTCAAATTCCTCCGGGGTCACAATGGCGGCATGGCTGTCCTCAATACGTACCTGCTGTTCCAAAGGAGCGCGTAGAACCCGATGCTTACAGGGAACCGGCATAATGAATTTCGCGCCCACATAAGTTCCCTTATACTTCTCATTTTTCAGAACATGGTAAACCGTTCCACTTGTCCAATGGCTGCGCTGCAGATCCCATGCTTTCTGCTCACTGTACACATGGTTTTCCGCCACATGATACGCTGCCGGGGTCGGGATCTGATTTTTATTCAGGATTTTTGCGATGGTGCCTGTTCTGTTGCCCTGCAATGCCAGTTCAAAAATCAACCGCACATATCGACTGGCTACCGGGTCGAGGATTAGCTTATGACAGTCGTTCGGGTCCGACAGGAATCCAAATGGACGGTATCCTCCGAGATACATTCCTTTTTTCTGCATCACATGGTCTGCTGCCACGATTTTGGCAGAAAGATCCCGGCTGTAGGATGCGTTGATGATGTTCTTGATGGCTACTTCCAGTCCGCGTACATCGTTCCCGGCCTGCATTCCACTGTCATACCCATCGTTGACAGAGATGAATCGAACGCCCAGCAATGGAAAAATGCGCTCCATATAATCGCCTGCTTCGATATAATCGCGGACAAACCGGGAAAAGTCCTTTACGATGATTGTTTTTATCTTGCCATCCTGTGCGTCCTGAATCAGCCTCTGGAACGCAGGACGGCTTGTGGATGTGCCGGAATAACCATCGTCCACATACTCCTGACGCGGCTCTGTTGCCAGTTCGGGGCGGGCCATGATGTACCCCTCTACCAGTCCGCGCTGGCCCTGAATGCTGTTGCTTTCTGCCTTATCCGCACCCACATCTTCGTCCGCAAGGGAAAGTCTGTAGTAGGTTCCAATCATCTGCTGTTCACCTTCCTTCAAACGTATAGATCAATTCTGCCTTTACGATTTCCTCTGCACGATTTTCCAGATTTCTCATACGGCGTACCCACTCCATCTGATTTTCTTCTTTCAGTTTTTCCGATACGTGCTCCCGCCGGCTCAGCTGCTCGATCAAAACCTCATATCGTTCCACTGCCTGCTCTTCCACATTTGCTAAAACAGTATCCAGTTTTCCGCTCAGCAGCAAGCTCTGGTAATAGGCTGGTTTTCGCAGTTTCAGGTACGCCTTGTGCAGCATCCCCCAGCGGCCAATCGGACGGGTCCGTGGCAGTTTCAAGGCTGGCAGATAATAATCACCCACCAAAACATATTCCATTCCTGTCCGGGCATCATAGATTTTCTCTTTCATTGTCTGTTCTCCTTTTTCATTAAAACACAAATTCCGTATAAGTCATTTTCCTGCGGTCCACTTCAATTTTCTTTACATACTGCAGCAGATTATCTACCGTCAAAAGGACTTCGGTGTTTCCTGCGATCTGCTTTTTCTGCTGCAATTCTTCTTGAACAACGACCAGTTCTTTCTCGTTTTCAGCTTTTGTCTTTCTGAATGCCTCAATTTCATTCTCTGCATCCTGCTTCAATTTCAAGAACTTTTCTTTTGAAATTTTTCCAAGGACATACTGCTCGTAGCCGCTGCGCTTCTGTGATTCCAGTCGAACGATATTGCCTGACGCCTGTTCAATTTCACGTTTTGTAGCTATTTCTTTTAATTGGAGTTTGCTTTTTCCAGAGCTTTTCCGTACCAGCTTCTGCAAATCACGGTGTTCTTCCATCCGCTGGTGCAACTCCTTGTTAATGCCGTTCCAGAGGTCTTTCTCTGAAATTGAAACATGGCAAGATGCACAGTAAAAATACAGCGTACCATCACTTTGCCAATGACAAACCAATTTTTCTCCACACTTTTTGCAAAAGATTCTGCCTTTGAAGATGTTCGGATTGTTCTTTCTGCGCTGTTTGCACCATGTTTTCCGTTCCTCCCTGACCGCTTGCTCAGCTTCCCGCAACGCGGAAACTTCATCAAACAGTTCCCAGCTGATAATCGCCGGGTGGCTGTCCGGCACCATCCGCCAGTCTTCCCGTGGATTCTGCCCGATTTTCCGATACGTTTCATCGTAGGCAATACGGTTGTAGACCATTGCTCCTGTGTAGATTGGATTTTCCAGCACCTTTGTCACGAAAACAGTCTTCCATGCTGGGTCCTTTACCCGCAAGGTGTTTTTCAGGTATCCCAGCTGACAGCGGCGTGTAAAAGGTGTCTGGGTTCCCTGCGCAGACAGCTTCTTTGCAATCTCGCGCTCTTTCATGCCGGATTTCTTCCAGAGGAAAATCCGAACTACCACATCGCTGACTTCCTCATCCAGAACCAAATGATTCTTTTGATCCTTTTTGTAGCCGAATGGAACCGGGGTATAGATTTCTCCCCGCGCTTCCTTAGAGCGAAAGCACGACTGGATCTTCTGGGACAGGTCTTTCGAGTACATCTCATTGATCATGCTCTTGATCGGCACCAGCATCCCATCCCGGCTCTGGCTGTTCAGGCTGTCATAATTATCATTGATGGCGATAAATCTTACGCCGAACAATGGAAACACCTGTTCCAGATACTGACCAGTTTCCACGAAATTGCGGCCCAGTCGGGAGAAGTCCTTTACCACGATGCAGTCGATTTTTCGTTCCTGCAGTGCTTTCAGCAGCCTCTCAAATTCCGGGCGGTCAAAGTTCATCCCTGTGCACCGCTTGTCCGCAAATACATCCAGCAGCATCAAATCATCCCGGTGATTGATGTACTCCTTGATATAGGAAATCTGCACTTCCAGTGATTCCGTATCCCGAAGTACATCATCAAAATCGGACAGTCGTGCGTAAATTGCGGTTTTCCAGATACGGTGCGGTGCGTTCTCAGCTTCCCGCTGCGCCGCACTTACTTTCTTGCTTACTCTCGCCATAAGTCGGCTTCTCCTTTCATGCAGATACTTCATGCTGCCTCATCTGCTTTTGATGCAGTTCTTCCAGCAGGTCCGCAATTTCATCGTGGAATCGGAACGTAATTTCTACCCGATTGCCCTCATACACTTCGATTTTCTCAATCAGTTCCACGACCATCGGACGGGTAATTTCTTCCAATTTTCGATACTTACGGTACACATCCAGAAACAGATAAGCGTTTGGAGCAGTCTGTAGGTTTTGCCGTTCTGCTTCCAGTTCTGTGATTTTGCGGTCATACTCTTCGATCCGCTTGCTGTACAGTTCGTTGTAGTTCAGGAAATCCTCCCGTGTGAGGATTTCCTCTGCGTAATCCCCATACAATTTTTCCTTAATGCCCTGTGTATGGGCCTTTTCTGCAGTCAGCTGCCGAATCTGCCGTTCAATGCGCCGCACACGGTAGGATTCCTGCTGGGCCTGCCGGATGCTTTCCACAAATTCCGCTTCCTCCATCACAATCTGGATCTGCATCTGGAGCGCATTCCGCACAATGTTATGGAGCTTTTCATCCCGTAGGTTATGGCTCGTGCAGCTGCCCTTGTTCTGCTTGCTGCCGGAGCACTGATAATAGATATACCGCTTTCCCTTATAGCTGGCCGACCTGCGCACCAGCCGGCTGCCGCAGTCCCCACAGTAAAGAAATCCTGCAAACAGGGCCACCGTTTCGGCATCGTTCGGCCTGCGGGTCTCGGTTTCCAGAATCCGCTGCACCAGTTCAAACTGCTCCGCCGGAACGATTGCTTCATGGGTGTTGTCCACGACCGTCCAGTCCCGCATCGGCACGTTCATTTTCTTTTTGGAGCGATAATCCAGTCGTCGTGTCTTTCCCTGCACCAGCTTCCCAGTATAGACCTCATTGTGCAGGATGCGGTCCACTGCTTTGGCGGACCATGGAGGCTCATCGCTCTTGCGGAAATGCAGGCTCAGCTTTGCACCGCTCTGCAGCTTTCGTGCAGCTGGGGACGGTACCTTTTTCGCATTCAAACGATTTGCGATGCCCTGATTGCTCATGCCATTGATCTTCCAGTGAAAAATGTTCTGCACTGTTTCCGCTGCCAGTTCGTCCACGATCAGCTTGGTATGATTGCTGGGGTCCTTCTGGTATCCATAGGTTGCAAAACTTCCCACAAAATCGCCGCGCTTCCGCTTTACCGCAAGCTGGCTCTTGATCTTGACGGAAATATCCCGGCAGTAGGCATCGTTGAGCAAATTCCGCATCGGGACCATGATGGAATCGCTGGTCTTCCACGCAGATTGACTGTCATAGTTGTCTGTCACAGCAATCAGCCGGACTCGCATGACCGGGAAAATACGTTCCAGATAACGTCCCACTTCAATATAGTTTCGCCCGAATCGGGATAAATCTTTGACCAGAATGCAGTTGATGGTTCCTTGCTCCAGCTCCTGAAACAGCCTTTGAAACGCAGGCCGCTCAAAGTTCGAGCCGGAGTAGCCATCGTCCACAAACTCATCCACGATGCACAGTTCCGGGTGGTCTGCAGTATAGGCTTCCAGCAAGGTACGCTGGTTTGCAATACTGTCGCTCTCTGTCTTATCGCCATCCTCACGAGATAAGCGTAAGTACAAGGCTGTACGGTATCGGGTTGTATTTTGCTGTGTTCTCTTCTGCAAATTTATATCCGGGTATAACAAAAGCCTTCCACCTCCTTAACGAATCGGCAATACTGTTCGTCAGAGAAGCGAAAGGCTCCACATTTTCTATGTAGAACAAGCCTACCGAGCAAGTTCTGCTCAGTTGGCACATTCCTATTTTCTTACCCACAAACAGCTTACCAGAATCATCATCTTTTGTCCAGTGCTTTATCGCATTAAAGTGTGAAATTTTTCTGCGTGTTTTTTCAGCAGCTTGCCGAAAGTTTCTCTGCCTTTTCAGCTGGCAGACTGAAAGCACCTGCCAATGCGCTCAGACAGTGTGCTGCTCCCTCTTGGTGCAAAATTCAGCTTTACAATAATTCCATTGTCCAGATAGCAGTAAGGATTTCGGACCTTATCCAGCAGATTTTTCAGCCTTTCCTCCTGCGGCAATCCGTGTTCCACTGCATCCTGCTGCAGTTCCTGCAGTTCAGACTGTTCAATCGTGCGGATGTCCCGGTTCTTCATCTGGCGGATCTGCGCCAGCCAATTCATTGTACCGTTTTCTTTCAATTGCGTTCCTCCCATTCAGGCCAGAAGTGCTTTCAGCAAGTTCAATTTTGCCTGTCCTATATCCTTTCTCATGCTGGGGCCTGTGCAGGCAATCGGTGTACACAGTTCCAGCAGACGGTCATAGATACGGGCGTGTGCGGTATCCTGCGGGTTCTTCAACTCCGTCAGGGTCAGGTTCGTGGTAACGATCAGTGGTTTCCTGCTGCGGTAACGGCTGTCGATAATGTTGTAAATCTGCTCCAGCGCATATTCCGTGCCCCGCTCCATGCCGAAATCGTCAATGACAAGCAACGGATAGCCGCAGAGCCTGTCCACGACTTCATTCCGCCCGGAAAAGGCATTATTCAGTTCATTCATGATTCGGGCAAAATTCGTCATGCAGACGGCCACTTCCTGTTCCATCAGGGCATTGGCAATGCAGCCCGCCATAAAACTCTTGCCTGTACCAACACCGCCCCAGAGCAGCAGCCCCACATTCTTTTCCTGCATTTCCGGCCAGTGGGCCACATACCGCTGTGCCAGCTGCATCTGTGGATTTTGCCCGTGATCGTTTGCAAATGTCCAGTGCTGCATCGCCCAGTCGGTAAAGCCCTGCAGCTTCAGCCGCTGCACTTTCTCGTAATGCAGCCTTGCACGTTCTTCTTTCTCTTGCTTTTCCCTTGTAGCCTGCCTGCACCGGCATTCAGCCGGATGGCGGTCACGCCCAAACAGTTTTTTGCCATTCGGAAAGAACGCTTCCTTGGGAGTTTTGCAGCTGCCGCAGTACAGCAGCCCATCTTCTGCAACATAGTCCTGCGGTTCCACAGAGATCGTCATAAGCCTGTCCATCGCTGTCTGGATCGTTTCCGTCATAAACTTTCCTCCTTGTTGTAGGTATAGTCCGGGATGCCTGCTCCCGGTTTCTGTTGTCTTTTCTTCCGTGCTGACCAGCTACGCAGGGTCGCCGCATGGTCTGCGTACTTCCTGCCTGTAGACTGCATATAGGCTGAAAGGTCTTCGATCAGAGTATCCAACTCTGCAATTTCCATTTCCAGTTCCGAATAATCTTCCAGAAAAACATTCCGATAACGCCCATATGCTTCTTTGGTTCTACTCAGTTGGTTCAATCTTAGGTTGTTCTTATTTATTTGGTTAGGTGTGCAGTTTTGCGCAATCGTATTGCTCACTTTTGAGCAATCAGGCTGCTCATTTTTGACCATCTTGACTGTGCATTTCTGCGCAGCAGATGGGAAGCTTAGAAACACCTGGTTTGGCTTGGAAAAGCCATTGGACCGCCGTTCGATCAGCTGTGCGGCTTCCAGTTCCCGCAGGGCACGGGTGACACTGGAAATGCTGCTCTGAAGATCTTCCGCCAGCCCTGCCAACGGATAGAGCACATATGCCCGGCCCTGCACATCCACCCAGCCGTTCTTCTGCGAAAGGGTCATGCGGTCCAGCAGCAAAACATACGTCAATCGTGCCGTATGGGAAAGGCTCATCTGCAGCAGAAATTTCGGATAAGGGAAATACGCGGGCAGTGGGGTCTGTGCTTTGATGTACTCTTTACTCAAACTTCCTCCTAATCGTTTTCAAAAGTCCCTGCCGAATGGGAAAGCCCTGCACGGGCTTACGCATCCGGCAGGGTTCCGGGGTGCGGGGTGGAAGACCCTGCTGCTTACAGGCTCATATCATAGCTGCGCTTCTTGCGTTTCGGTTGACGCTCGCGCTGTTCCTTTCGAGCCTGCTCCTGCCTTGACTTTTCGCGGACTTTGGCCTCCCACTCGCGTTTCCATGCAAGGTCGGATTTCATCTCATTGGTTTTTCGGAAGATGCTGTACACATTATCCGATGCAATTTCCAGACACCGGGATTCTTCTTTTAGGGGAGCATATGCCTTTTTCCTCTCCGCGATTTCTTTCGTCAGTTCTTCTTTCCGCTGTTTCAAGGATTTCAGCGATGGCAGCTTTCCATCGTTTTCTTCCCGGAAATATTTCACGGATTCTGCATAGGCGTCCAATTCCTTGGAATGCTCTGCACGGAATTTTTTCTTAAAAATCGCTTTCGCAAATTGCTGCTGAACCTCTTTGGTAGAAAGGTACTGTCCCGCATAATGAATCTGCTCATTGGTTTTATACAGTTCATCCTCTGCCTGTGACAGCCGTTCATACGCTGCCTGCGCATTGGACTGTGCTGTCTTACACAGATCGTTCAGTTCCGTCAGGTCGTTGATGTTGTTTTCCTGTACCCATACCAGCGTTTCAGCCATTTTCTGCAAATTGCTGATTTTGACCTTTAGCGCATACGCCAGATTTTCCTGTGCCTTGACATTCTCCTGCAGGTCCACAACGAGCCGCAGTCTGGTTCTGGTCGTAAAGATCAGTATGGGGTCTTCCTTGTACCGCAGATTCTTCTCGGCGTTCTGAACAAAGAATCCTTCCAGACATTCTCTTTTGCAGCTTTCTCCCAGAGAACGCTCCGATATGAACTTGTTCCGTTCCGGCGGCAGATAGCTGTAACGTCCACGTTGTGTTTTGACGAAAACGTCATATTCATCCTGCAAGATATTTTGAAAGTCCTCATACGAGATTGCTCTCTCACAAGCAGTGGCAACGGCATCCCGGATAAGCTGTTTCTGTGTTTGAAACTTTGTCGAGTTGGGCGTAAATCCTTCCTTTTCGATTTCCTGTTTTTTCTCATCCAGCCGCCGCTGTGCCCAATACTCTGCCTCGGTCACGCCCATTCTGGATGGTGACAGTAAATCGACCTGATGCAGAAATTCGCAGCGGCACAAATCCATGAGGGATTTCTGCAGATGCTTCAGGTACTCGTTCGTCACATGGTGCTTGTACCCTGCCTTGCAGTCGATGGGTCGCTCCATGAAGGGCTGCTGAGGCACATCCAATTTTCGCAAGCTGTTGATTACAATATGTACATGAATGTTGCCGCTGCCATTGTGACCGTCCATATGCGTACAGACCAAAGCCTGATGCCCCGGAAAATTCGCTTTTGCATATTCCAGTCCAAGCTCCTGCGCCCATTTCCCCGTCAAGCAATTTTCTGTGCTGTCCCGTGGGTCAAAGCTGATGATGTAATGATGGCTTTTGATTTCATTCTTGTTTTTGTTTTTCTGGTACTCGCGGTTCAGCTGCTGGCAGGCCGCATCGAAGGAATAGGGTTCACAGTTCAGGCCGTCCAGATAAAACTCATCCCGCATGATGCGATTTCCGTTTTGATCAAGGATCGGAGTTTTCCGAAACTCGTCATGCTTAAAAATCAGGTACTCCAGTGCAGCACCATAGTTGGAACTCTTACTTGCGATATGCTTTAAGATTGCCATAGTTCTTTCCTGCCATTTCTGCGACCTGCTCCCGCATTTCAAAAATGCAGGAAATCGCATGGTTGATGTTTTCGAGCATAGCGCGCGACTGGATACCGCCGCTATTGAAGAACGCCGCGATCTGGTTCAGGTTGTTTCCGATGGCGGCAAACTCCCGTGTGATTGCTTCGATCTCGTCCGGGTGAACGTAGAACACATACGAGGTATTCACGCGGCCTTTCATCAGCATCTGCGCTGCAAACTCAGAGAGGGTCATTCCTGCATCTTCTGCCTGCTGGTGTAAAAGTTCATGTGTTGTTTCTGTAACTCGTGCGGAGATTACTTTTGTCTTTACGATAGATTTCACTTTTTTCTTCGTTCTTGGCATGGGGTCTCCTTTCCAAAATCAAGAATTTGATTTTCCCGGCAGTGCATCTGCACTCCGGCTGTGACCTGCTGCGGCAGGCCACCAACAGGCAAAATTATGTGATTTTGCACGATGTGAGGGTATGGGGAGCGCAATCCCCATCAAGATGCCGCCGTGGAGAAACCGCCCGTAGGAGCGGTTTCGTATACAAAGGCGAATCTTGCTCTTAACTACCGTCCACTCTGTCCCAGCCCGTTCCTGCCCGATTCTCTCCGACGTTTTTTCTGGTAAGACGCGCAGAATGCACATTCAGTACCGGAGGTATCCTGCTGGGGTGGCTCATGAAATTTTCAAGGTGCGATGTGACTTTGTAAGGAATTAGGGATTTTCAGAAGTGATGCCGTAGCGAATTGGCTTACTTTTGAAAATAATTCCTATACCCTATACAAACTTTAAGGGGTGTTTTTAAACCGGGTCTTTTGAAAGTTCAAAGAAAATTCATTTTTCCAACGTTCCCCTCTACCTATAACAATCTAAAATGGCTGTTTGGCAACCAGATTTTCAAATTTTGTTGAACTACCTAATTTTAGAACATGGATTTTGTTTATTTTCCACTCATAAAACTAGAGGAAAGCCTTTTCACAAAAGATTTTGAAAGCCCCTACACTAATAGGAATCCGCAGAGCTGTTTTGGAATACAGTTTTGAAATTTTCACAAATTTGGACAAAACGAAAAACGGCAAAGCAGATGAAATCCACTTTACCGTTTTGTGTCGATGGCGCGATACGCGTAAATTACTGCCTTAGGCTTTTCTGATAATTTGCCTTATGAGAAGGTCGGCAAAAATGAGCCTGTCTGCATTGCAGATGAAGTGCCGTTTGACATCCCCGAGAGTTGGGAGTGGGTACGATTAGGCGAGATTTTTCAGCATAATACAGGTAAAGCGTTAAACTCATCGAACAAATCGGGTGTATTGTTGGAATATATCACAACATCCAACTTATACTGGGATAGATTTGAACTTGAAAATCTTAGGTCGATGTACTTTACTGAAAATGAAATAGAAAAATGTCAGGTATCAAAAGGTGATCTTTTAGTTTGTGAAGGTGGCGATATTGGACGTGCTGCTATTTGGTTAAAAGACTATAAAATTTGC
>OFRZ01001941.1_pt1 | contig 11297 bp, 8 predicted proteins | sample 1543181 | NCBI WGS metagenome assembly OFRZ01 (sample SAMN04209245, study PRJEB22552) | human gut metagenome | biome: gut; material: feces | host: Homo sapiens | place: USA: Oklahoma | reverse complement strand
TGTTTTTCCTAGTATGAACAGTATGCGTAACCCTGAGTCGGCGTTCCTGTACCATCCTTCTAACAAGCGACTTTCTAAAATAATATTTTCAGTTTTCGTCCTCATATCCGAAAAATGATTTCTACGATAAATCTTTATTTCGTCCCCTATATCCCTTGACATCTCCCTTTTTATTCTGCAAAATAGTAAGAAGAGTCTTTCGAGATTCTACTTTATTATATAAGAAAAAGAGGTCATTTAGATGGAAGAAATCATACAGTTTTTAGCTGGGATTTTGAATAGAGAGTTTATTCGTGCAGTGTTTAGTAACCCGCGAGTAAAGGATAATGTAGTTAAGGCAAAGCTTCGACCGATGGAACAGAAGGGGGAGCTTTTATTTCAGTTAGAGTCTTTCACAAAGACGCAGGCATTTCATAAGAATCTGACGGTAGAAGAGACAAAAGATGAGCTTGCGAAATTGTTGGAAGAGTTTCGTCAGGTTCAGGTTGAGACGGTGAGTGAGGATATCACGGTATTGATCAGTAAGAAAGGGAAAGCAACGATTAAGAGAAAGCGCAAGAAGGTGCAGGCGAAAGCTGCGGATCTGTCTCATAACAGGAAGAAAAAATATATTTTGGAAGAAGGGATTGTGGTTCCGTTTCTTCAGGATCTTGGAGTTATGACACAGGATGGAAAGATTGTGCGGACGAAGATGGATAAGTTCCGTCAGATCAATCGTTTTCTGGAATTTGTTGAGGACATTCTGCCGCAGCTTGACAAGGACAGAGAGCTTACACTTCTGGACTTCGGATGTGGAAAATCATATCTTACATTTGCAATGTATTATTACTTACACGAGTTAAAAGAATATGATATTCGTATTATCGGATTAGATCTGAAGACAGATGTGATTCTGCATTGTAATGAACTGGCAAAGAAGTATGGATATGAGAAGTTGACATTCCTTGTTGGAGATATTGCGGATTATGAAGGTGTGGATCAGGTTGACATGGTTGTGACGCTTCATGCGTGTGATACAGCTACAGATTATGCACTTGCGAAAGCGGTTGGCTGGAATGCGAAAGTGATTTTGTCTGTTCCATGTTGTCAGCATGAGGTGAACAAGCAGCTTGAAAAGCAGAGAAATCTGCATTCAGGCAAGATGAAATCGAAGACGGAAGTTATGGAAGTTTCAGAAATGCTGGGAGATCAACTAGCTTCCATGGAAGAAGTGCTCGGACCAATTATGGATTATGGATTGTTGCGAGAGCGTTTTGCAGCACTTGTGACAGATGGACTTAGAGCAAAGCGTCTGGAAAGCGAGGGATATGAAACTCAGGTATTAGAATTTATTGATATGGAGCATACGCCGAAGAATATTCTGCTGCGTGCAGTGAAAAAGGGGAGTCCTGCAGCAAAGAGCAGAAAAGAGGCAGAGGATTGTGAAAGATTTTTGAAGATTCAGCCAACGTTAGGTATGCTTCTGGCAGAGCAAAAGGGAGATAAATAATGAAAAAAAGGGTAATAAAGATTGCCGCACTGGTTGTTCTTTTTGCGGCTGTGCTGGTGATCAGTAATGTGATACTGAACCGTGGAAATGATGATCAGGTTGTGGATATGGGAGATGCCACGTTACCTAGAGTCTCATTTATGATGGGAGGACAGAAGATAAATGCGTTGCCAGGTTATGTAGATGATATGGATATTGCCGCAATGCGAGATACCATTACACCATTAGAGAGTGATGGTACACTGAAGATGCAGATTGAGAAAAATGATAACCAGATCCGGGAGATCAGTTACAGTGTATATTCTCTGGATGGAACAGAGACATATGATAAAGGAACTCTAAAGTCTGCAGAAAGCGAAGATGTCACATTAAAGCCGGGAAAATCACTTGGAGATAAAATCCAGGAGGCAGTACTTCAGGTTTCGCTTGTGATCGGCGAGGAGAAAGAGACAAGGAAAGTTAATTTTTATACAAGAATTGAGAAAGCAGATGATATTACAGCATCACAATGTCTTACATTTGCACAGGATTTTCATACGAAAGCATTTAATAAGACGGATGTAGATTCATTGAATATTTATCTGGAACCTGGAGATGAGAGTGATAATACAACTTATCAGACAGTCAATATCCATTCAGATATTTCTCATATTCAGTGGGGAACTATGCAGCCACAGTTGCTTGGTGATGTGCGTTGGAGTATAAAGGAAAGTAATAGTGTGTATACATCTCTTCTTGCGAATTACAGAGTTTCCTGCGTGGATGATGTCGGTGAGAATGCAGTTTATGACATTAAGGAATTTTTCCGTGTGAGAATCGCAGGAACTACAATTTACCTGTTGGATTACAATCGTGATATGCAGGAAGTATTCAGTGAGAATAGAAGTGTGATCGATGAAAACGGAATTCTGCTCGGCGTTACACCTTCAGATGTTCCGCATGAGACAAATGAGAAAGAAACGATTGCAGCATTTGTGGAGTCCAGAAACCTTTGGATGTACAATAAGAGTTCGAATGAATTATTAAATATTTTCGGATTTGCAGATGCAGATACGACAGATGAAAGGAATCTGAATGATCAACATGCAGTTCGTATCATCAGTATGGACAACAGTGGTAATCTTGCATTTGCTGTGTATGGATATATGAATCGTGGAGAACACGAAGGAGAAGTCGGTGTCGGAATCTATTATTTTGATGTAGAGAGAAATCTGATTCAGGAGAAAGCATTTATACCAAGTAAGAAGTCCTATGCAATCGCAGCGGATGAGCTTGGCAAGATGGTTTATTATAATCATGCGGAAGAGCAGTTATATGTTTTGGCAGACGGAACTTTGTATCAGGTAGATCTGAAAAAGAATAAACAGACAACACTTGCAGAGAATCTTAAAGAAGGACAATATGCGGTTTCTGATGATGGACATCTGATGGCTTATGAGTCAGAGGGGAACAAAAAAGGTGGAACAGAGATTCAGGTTATGAATTTGAGCAGTCTGCATACTTATATAGTCGAGGCCGCAGAAGGAGAACAGATCAGCCCATTAGGATTTGTCAATGGTGACTTTATTTATGGAAAAATGAAATCCGAGGACGCAGGAAAGAAAGCTTCCGGAGAATCGATCACTCCAATGTATGAATTGGAAATCCGTAATTCTAAGAACAAAAAAGTTGCCAGCTATTCCTTTGTTGATAAAGGCATTTATATTTCTGATATTTTAATTGATGATAATATGGTAACACTGAATCGTGTAGAGAAAAGCGGGGATATTTACAACGTTACTTCACAGGAGTTTATTACGAATAATGAGGAACGCAAAGATACGGCGATTAAAACAGAAGTATATACAACAGCACTGATGGAAAAACAGATGCGGATTACATTTGCAGAGGGAGCAGGAGATAAGAATGTGAAAGTGATCCGACCGAATCAGCTGGCATCAAAGAATGAACTTGAGATGGTTCTTGCTGATAGAAGCGAAAGTGTGAAATACTATGTCTATGGGGTCGGTGAACTGGCAGGAATTTACGATAAAGCTTCTTATGCCATTCAGAAAGCACAGCAGATTTCAGGAGTTGTGATCTCTTCTGACCAGAAATATGTATGGGAGAAAGGCAATCGAGATCTTGCGTATTCGATAGAGGATGTTGCTCTTTCGAAGGAAGGAGAAGAGACATCACTTGAAGCATGTGAGCGTTATATGAAGACATATGATGCTCAGAAAGTAGATCTGACAGGATGTACGCTGGATCAGGTACTCTATGTGATCAATAGAGGATGTCCGGTGATTGCACTTACAAGTGCAGATCATGCAATTCTTCTGACAGGATATACGAAGAATGATATTACTTATATCGATCCTGAAAATGGAGAGTCACAGACAGTTTCCATCAGTGAGATGGAAGGAATGATTTCCGGAAGCGGAAATACATTTATTGGTTATATCAAATAGAATATGGAATAAAAACGACAGGTTCTTCAATAGTTCAAATGAAGATCCTGTCGTTTTTAGGTTGCATTGATGTTGGGAGTGTGTGATACTTAAAAAAAGATAGTTGTAAATGTGATGTATGTGGGGGAATAGATATGTCATATTCGAAAAAGCAAAGAATGGCTTATGTGGTAGTTCTGCTGTGTGTGGCACTGGCTGCTATGTGTCGTCATATACCGAAAACAACAGATATTGAGAGTATCATCCTGGATCAGAGCCGCACCTGTCTCTATCTTGGATTGTACACGGCCTGGGGGATTTATCTGCAGAAGCGAGTTGTGAATCCTAAGATAAGAAGATGCCTTATTGAAATCGCCTGTCTGATGGTTTTCTGGATTTTTCTTCGAAGTATAAAATATCATATTATGACAGAAATACTCAGTTTGAGAATGTGCTGGTATTTATATTATATTCCATGTATGATGATTCCTACACTTGGACTTAATGCAGCAATATTAATGGGAGAAGAGGAAGAGAAGAATACGAAGAAACGTACGGCAGCACTTGTGATTCCTGCAATTCTATTTGTTGTTGCAGTTCTTACAAATGATTTTCATCAGCTTGTATTTTCATTTCCGAATGGGAAGCCGTTTATAGATCAAAATTATCAGTACGGACCGATTTTCTTTGGGATTCAGATATGGGCGATTTTTTGTCTGATCGCAATGGAAGTGATTTTGATCAGAAAAAGTAAAAGTCCGCAGAAAAGAAGATTTTGGCTTCCATTTTTTCCGGGAATAATGCTTCTGTATTGGAATTTTGGTAACGTTATCGGAACGCCACTCATAACGAAATATTTTGGGGATATGGCAGTATCTTGCTGTTTACTGATGTCAGCAATCTATCAAAGCTGTATTTATTGTGGGTTGATTGGGACAAATACACGATACACAGAATTATTTCAGGCGGGCGGCGGTATCACGGCAGAAATTACAGATGGGGACTGGAATGTGCGGTATCGTTCCGGAGATTTCCCGAAAATGACTGATCAGATGCGCAAGGACACAAAACAGGCACCACTGTTACTGGAACATGGAATCCAGATAAAGCACATTTCTTTGCGAGGCGGTCATGCATTTTGGGCAGAAGATGTTTCACAAGTATCGGATCAGTATAAAGAACTCGAGGAACTTCAGGAAGAATTAACAGAAAGAAATCATTTACTGCAGATTGCTTATGAAAAGGAAGCAGAGAAGAAGGCAATTGAGGAAAAGAACCGTCTGTTTAACATCATACAGAATCAAACATTTCATCAGATACGTCTGTTAGATCAATATCTCAATGAACTTCAGAAGACAGAATCGGAAGAAATTTATGACCGGATTCTTCGGAGGATTGTTGTGGTAGGAACTTATATGAAGCGTCGTAAGAATCTGATCCTGTCGCAGAAAGAAAAACAGGAGAAATTGACAGTAGAAGATTTGAGAAGAAGTCTGGAAGAATCCTGTGACAGCTTAAAGCTATGTGGAATCAACGGGAAATATTTTATTGATCCGGAAATAAACTTTCTTGAGGATGACAGTATTTTGAGCTGTTATGATTTCTTTGAGTGGATGGTGGAAGAATTAATTGATGTAATTCAATTTATTTTCTTGCGTGTTGCAGAGATTGACGGACAGAAGAAAGTCGCTGTAACAGTGAAAGGAGTAGAAAATCTGTCAGTGTTGACAGAGAAGAAACCAGAACTTTATGTAGAACAGGAAACAGAGGATGAATGGTTTGTTTCAATAAAAGTCTGAAAAGGTGCGAGGAGAAATCAGAATGTATAATTATGTAACAGATAGTGTAAAACTGCATAATACATTAATGGTTCTGATGGAAATAAGTCTGATCCTGGAATTGTGGATACTTTTTTCCAGAATAATGCGTGAGGAAAAACTGAAAAAAATGGTAAGCATAGGAGTATTGTTTTTTTCTTCTTTTTGTGTGATGTGTGTGTTCTTAAATGATCATAGATATCAGATTGGAGACAATGACCATCCGTCATGTATGATTGACGTCCCTGTATGGACACTTTTTGCCGGTATGTTTCTGTTGCTCATATTGCTTTGTCTGTTGATCAGAAAAGAAATTATTGTATGTTGAAAAAGTATTTCTTTCTGGTCGGTTAAGGAAACCATAGATAATGTTCCATGTGGTGTCTGTGTGTCGGATCCGTTGGGACGCATTGTGTTATCGAATAAAAAAATGAGAGAACTGGGCAGAAAGCTGACAGGAGAGGCACTCCAAAATTATGAAGACCTTAAGATCGTGCTGGGAGGCGGAAAAATAATTTCAGGGATTACGAAGCTTAGTGAAGAAAGCAGTGTCTTTTATCTGTCAGATAATACAGTGTGGATGTTTCAGGAATATATGTTGTCGGAATCAGAACTTGAAGGGTATATTCAGACAGTAGCATTTGATATTTCAGAGATTTATTATAATAGTGAAAAAATCCGTATGAATAATGAAAAGCTGGAAGTGTTAAATAAAAAATTGAAAAAAATGTATGCCCAGATTGATGACAGTATTCGCGAACAGGAAACTTTGAAGATGAAGATGCAGGTTCATGATAGTTTCGGACGAAGCCTTCTTACAATCCGTCGTATGCTGGAAAGTCATAAAGAAACAGATCACATGGAAAACCAGCTGGAAATTCTGAAACAATCGGTTTACATATTATCCGGAATCACGCAGGATGATCCGGATAAACAGTATCAGGAGACAATAAGACATGCACAGAAATTGGGAGTGTCTGTGGAGATTGAGGGAGAAATCTGCGAGGAAGCTAAAGTGGCATTAATCACAGATAAAGCAATCCGTGAGTGCGTTACGAACTGTATACGACATGCACATGGAAGTAAAGTGTATGTACAAAGTTATAAGATACTTGAAGGATGGAAGATACGTATAACAAATGACGGGGAAAATCCTAAAGAAGGAAGTAAAGAGGGCGGTGGTCTTTCCGCTTTGAGAGAAGCTGTTGAAAGAGAAGGAGGTCAAATGATTACAAGATTTGCTCCCAGGTTTTTATTGGTGTTAGAACTGCCACTTGGAGGAACGGAAGATTGAGAACTGCTGGGTACAGTCACTGTAGACAGTGACGATTGAGACGAGAGAGGGAGAGGAAAATGATTCGCATATTAATTGTAGAAGATCAGAAAATCATGCAGAAATATTTTGAATATCTGATTGAAAGTAATAAAGAATTTCAGCATGTACAGACAATTGCAGATGCCAATGATGCCATAAAAGTATGTAATTCTACAAAGGTAGATCTTGTACTGATGGACGTGCAGACATTTCATAATCATGATGGACTGGCAGCAGGGAAAGAAATCAGAGAAGCTCATCCTAAGACAAAAGTACTTATTATCACATCATTGATTGACCCGGAAGTACTTGCCAGAGCAAAAACAGGATGCGCAGACAGCCTCTGGTATAAAGATCACGGAGATGAGGAAATTCTTGATGTCATTCATCAGACACTGGAAGGGAAAAGGGTATTTCCGGACATTTCCCCGAATGTTCAGCTGAACTGGATTCAGAGTGATGAGATCAGTCCGAGGCAGCTGGAGATGCTTCGATTATATATCAAAGGGTTATCCTATTCAGAAATTGCAAAAAGAATGGGATGTTCCACTGCAGGGGTAAGGTGGAATTTTCAGGAAATGATTTCGAAGACAGGGTATTCCTGTAAAGAAGATTTGATCGCGGCGGCGTTGGAAAGTAAATTACTTGTTACGACATTGAAATAGAGAGGGCATTGCAGGTTTTCTGCAATGTTCTTTTGTTATACAGAAAATCACCTATCACAAGTGCTAGTGTCAGAAAACTTTAAAGGTGCAATAATAATTATAACAAATAGTGTACATAACAGTATGCGCAAGGGTATTTGAAATCGGAATCAAAAAAGGAAGGAGGCGTTATTATGAAGAAAAAAACCGTCGGAATTTTATTAATTGTAACGATGATTATAATCTCAGCTGCTGCGTGTGGAAAAGAAAAAACATCTGATGATAAGAAAGAATCTGCTAAAACGGAAAGTGTAAAGAAAACAGATAAAAAATCGAAAGAAGACTATGAACCAGCAGGAGTCACAAGAAAAGAATATCAGGACATGACAGCACAAGATTTGTTGGACAGAATTGAAGATCCGGAAAATATAACAGAGGAAGAAGCAATAGCACTTGTGTCAACCTATGCATATGTAGACTATGATGAAGAATTTGAAAGAGAGGAAAATATAACAGATGAAGCAGTAAGCACGATTTACGACGAGGGTGGATGGCTGCCGGATTCAGAAGGCTTTATTGAGACTCTTATAACCAGTGAAAATTCAAATGTACGTGCATATGGATTTTCAATAATGGACAGTAATCTGACGACATACGAAACACTGGAAAAAAAGGTAGAGGAAATATTAGAGAAAGAAACAGACCCGGTTGTTTTGTATATGGCGTTAGAGTCCTTTTCCAGCTGCGGCTCCGATCCATACTTTGCGAAGTTTTTTATAAAGATGGCAGAACATGAGAATCCGAAAGTTCGAGAGCAGGCAGCATATGCAATCGGGTCTCCTTGGTCAAAAGGTGTTGAAGGCATGGCTGAAGCAATCGTAAAATTAATGAACGATGAAGATGAATATGTGCGGGAAACAGCATGTAGCAGTGCTGGATATCTTGCAGATGATGATCTGATCGAACCGTTGGTTGAAATTTTAGATGATTCAGGTCAGGTAGAATTACATGATGCATGTATTGAAGGACTGACGAGGATGTGGCTCGATTATCCATTCTATCACAATACAAGTGAGGCTGCATACCGGGCAACATTGGGCTATCTGTCAAAGACACCGAGAACAGAAGAGGTTCCTTGTTGGACATGTATTTCTTATGTAAGTTACGTTGATGAAGACGAAGTGGACGAATGGAGAACAAGAGCAACCTACTTTGATCCGGATGAGATTTGTAATATTATGATAGATATTCTTACAGATTCAGATGCAAACTGGCTTGCAAGAAATGAAACGATAGAGGTAATTTTGAAACTTGGAGACGATGCACAGAAAGATAAATTGAAATCTACAATGGCAGGATTGAACGATGAGGATGCTTCTCATTTACAGGAAAGTTATGAAAGAGCAGTAGAGAAAGATTAGGAATGGAAAAATCAATTTAGGAAGGAGATGTGAGTATGGGATTATTTGATAAGAAAAATTGTGATATCTGTGGAGAAAAAATTGGTTTACTTGGAAACCGAAAGTTAGATGATGGTAATTTATGTAAAAACTGTGCGAGAAAACTATCCCCTTGGTTTGAGGAGCGCAGACACAGTACAGTAGAAGACATTAAACGTCAGTTGGCATACCGCGAGCAGAATAAACAGCTTGTACAGAGCTTTGTTGTAACTCGTCAGTTTGCTACAAACACATATAATGTATTTATTGACGATACAAAAGGCAACTTTACTGTAGCACATAATCTGGATACGACAGAGAATCCAGATATCGTACCATTGTCATCTATTGTAATGTGTAAGATGGAAGTACAACAGGACCGTAGAGAAGAGACTTACACAAAAGATGGAAAAACTGTCAGTTATCAGCCGCCGGTATATCGATACGAATATGATTATACAATGCGTATCAAAGTAAGAACAGAGTGGTTTGATGACATGGATTTCAGATTATGTAATTCACGTCTTGATGAGAAAGACCGTATGGAAATCATGGAAATTGAACAGGTAGCGAACCAGATTGTGGCTGCGCTTACCGGAAATCCTGTAATGAATAGCGGAATGTCAGGCATGTCAGGTATGGCAGGCGGAGCTATGGGAAATATGGGAGCTGCCGCTATGGGAGCTATGGGAATGAATAACGGAATGCCGGGAATGAACGGTGGAGCCCAGTACGGAAACATGGGAATGAATAATGGAATGCCGAACATGAACGGTGGAGCTCAGTACGGAAACATGGGAATGAATAACGGAATGCCGAACATGAACGGTGGAGCTCAGTACGGAAACATGGGAATGAATAATGGAATGCAGAACATGAACGGCACAGCCCAGTATGGAAATATGGGGATGAACAATGGAATGCAGAATATGAATGGCAACGTGCAGAATGGAAACATGGGAATGAACCAGAATATGAATGCTAACGCACAGCCGCAGACAGGCGGTACATGGATATGTCAGTGTGGAGCAGAGAATACCGGAGCATTCTGTGAATTCTGTGGTACGCCAAAACCGTGATGATAATATGAAAATCCCATCTTAGAAAAGGGGAGTGGCTATGTGAAACGAAATTATTCACATGGCCACTCCCTTTGTTACATAAGAAAAATCTATAAAGCTTTTTTAAAGATAATTCCTCGATATTTGTTAAGTGCTCCGTAAAGAATCAGACCAAGCACACCGGCGGAAATCACTTCTCCGACACCAACTGTCAGCATCATGAAAGGAATCGGAAGTGGAACCATATAAGCGTATTTTAATACAAATGGAACCACGATGATGTTGGCAACAACCGGAGGAACAGGGGCAAGGAATTTGCTCTTGTTTCTTAAAGACCATGTAAAGATGGCACCAATCAGTGTTGCAAGGCTGCCGAAGATAATGTCAGGCAGGATCGCACCTCCAAGTGTGTTTCCGATGAGGCATCCTACAAACAATCCAGGGATTGCAGCCGGAGTAAATACCGGGAGGATCGTCAGTGCTTCCGCAAAACGGATCTGCACCTCTCCAAAAGCCAGTGATGCACCGACAACAGTCAGTACGACATAGATGGCAGCAATCATGGCTGCCTGTGCCAGGTAAAGCACTTTGTTACTTGAGTTTTTCATTATTCAGTTCTCCTTTAGTTTTGTTTTACGAGTGGAAGGTCACGAACACTCGATTCATTTTCGCGCAGCAATGAGTCAGGCGGCCATGCTTGCATGGACATTTGACGAATGCCGCGGAAGGCATATACAGTAAGTATATGACCTTACGCCGGAAATCGGCGAAACCCTTGTAAGACCTTGGTTTTTTAGGGTTTTGTAACGGGTGATAGTATAGCATGAAAAGACAAGAAAAGCAAGGACATACCCACTTTCTATTAAAATTGCATATTGTATTGTTAAATTGCATATGCTATAATGCCAGTAGGCAAAAAGATAATGCTATTCCATAGTGAACAGCAACGAAAAACCCTCGGAGTGCCATCCGAGGGTTTTTCTATTCCTAATTCTTGTGTGGAAAGGTTTGAATCCACAGGCTAGTTACCGGCTATTTGTCGCCATCTAACCATTTGATGATGTAGTGGCAAACTACACCAGCCGCAACAGCGACAATAAAAG
>OFRZ01001939.1_pt1 | contig 11308 bp, 14 predicted proteins | sample 1543181 | NCBI WGS metagenome assembly OFRZ01 (sample SAMN04209245, study PRJEB22552) | human gut metagenome | biome: gut; material: feces | host: Homo sapiens | place: USA: Oklahoma | reverse complement strand
ATGACGCCGAACGCCTGGCTTACATCAACCGCGAACTCGCCATCCTCGACTATAACTCGGACCATCGCGATGCCTTTGAAGAAGGTAAGGCTGAAGGACGTGAAGAAGGAGAAAAAAGATTGGGACTGTTGATGAACCTTTTATTTAAAGAAAATCGTTACGACGATGCGAACAAAGCGGCTACTAATGCTGATTTTCGTGAAAAACTTTTTAAAGAATATAACATTTAGCAGAAAGTAAACAAGGACTGCCATATGAAGTTTTTTATCATCATAGGCAGTCCTTTTGAAATAAACACAGTTTGCAGACAGCAGACAGCTGGTTGCAAAAAAACTGCCTGGGGCCATAAAACTTCTATACTATTTTTTTCAAAAGCATAACTATAGCCAATAATAGTGAATATTTAAGAAAATAAAACATCTCTTTCCGATGCTTTTTATATGAATCTGCATTATGAACATGCTTATCTAAGTTACTTTCAGCATAAGAAAATAACATAAATCCTAGTCCAAACAATACAAAAAAAATTTCACCACTAATACCATCTAATATAATTGCTGCCGCAATACCCAATATGGATAGTCCTGAAACCACCCCTCCTAATAAATAAGGAACACTATATTTATAATAGTATAAATAAGTTTTATTAATACTTTTTAGGAAAAGCCATATTATATACCCAAAAGTTACTGTAAATACGATAACATTTAAGATATCCCTATGATTCAACATCACCTTATTCCTCCACAAATTAAGTGATTGGTCTTTTAAAATTCTCATCCTTATTATGTTTCCATAATAAGACAACACAAATTGTCGTAGTGAATAAAAAAAGGAAAAAAATTGGAATTCCTAAAATAAAGCGAGATAATATCCATAATATTATACAAGCATAGCCTAAACGTATTTTTTCCGACATGTAAAAACATCGCAACCACGAAGTTATTAATAAGATTTCAAATCCATAGCTAATGATGATTTGAAAAATCATTAAACTTCGGCTTAAAAACTCATTCTCCAAATATAAGTATCGAAAAAAATATATAGTTACATTCAATAAACCAAATAAAAATACCACGAAGATAGATTTTACAAAATTTAGAAAAGTAATACTTTCATGAATATCAAAAATATTTCTCTTATATTGCATCAAAAAAATATTAAAAAAAATAACTAAATAGATACCCGTTTTTATTATTGTATATTGATTAATCGAAATCATGTTTTCAACTTCCTTCAATGTGGCTAAAAGGATTGCACATGCTATTTCCATCCCATCAGAGCATGATTGTAAAAAATAGTAACAGACTATGCCGCGGTTTTCATAATATCATGGAAATAAGGTGTAATTTTGCATATAGCAATTTCCCAATTAATTTAATCAATCCCATACCTAAAAGATATTTTCCTACAAATGGGCTACCTATTCCTAGTAATGCCTTGCCATTTTCATTGCAATTATTATAAATAAGATAACCGCGTATTTTACAAACCTTATGGTTTCAGATTTAAAATAACTATATTTTTCCTCATTATTTGTATATTTAGCTAGATTGCTTTCACCTAAGAGAAAAAGTGCAAATCCAGCAACAAAGGAAGCGAAAAAAAGTTCCCCCAGTAATATCTATTGCAATATCGCATACTATCCCTATTGCAGAAATACTAATAACAATTCCACCTATGATATAAGGAACGCTATACTTATAATAATGTAAATACACTTTGTTGATTCCTCTAAAAAAAACATTCCAAACAATATAAATAGATGTCGCCAAAAATACGCCTATTACAATAATATCTTTTTGATTCATATACTCAGCTCCCGATATTACACCTTAAAATTTTGTATTGATAGTTTGCCGGGATTAGTAAGTGAGATTTTATAATAGATAGCGATAAAACAAAAAATTGCCATCAAATTAAACAATAATACAACGAATACTCTGAGCCATATAAAAAAACTCATCCCATGCTGTACCTGAGTAAGTTGTTGAATTAATATAGGCCTTTCATTACTATCCAATATGCCAACTCCTAAAATCCAACCGATATAGGCTAAGTAGGGTATTTTTACAAGAATTTTATTCATTCTATCACCTTATAGTTCAACAAATTCTATTATCTTTTTATCCATTACAACAACAGCCATACCCTTAATAAAACATATACCAGCAATATGATAATAAATCTCTTATGAAGTTTACGTATTTCCGACATGTCTTTATTTTCTTTGCGATAATATCGCCCTTTTGCTTGTATTCCTAAAAAAAGCCATAAGAATAACAAAGCCATCGTTATATCCCAGATAACAGATTGATAGAACCAAATACGAATTATCATTATTACATAAATTTCGCTCAATAGCCCTACTATCAGAAAACAATTTACCATAAAAAACAGTTTAGGTGGCGCATTATCTAATAATATTTTTCCTTTTTTTGAAGGCATTTTTAAAATAAAATTTTTAAAATTCCAAAGTGCAAAAACAAAACAACTTACGCAAAAAATCACATCTCTATCATTCATAGTATCCTTCAATATCCCTTTCGCTGTTCTTTTTAAGGTCGATAAAGAAAACATTTATTCTTTAAAAGATTTCGCCAATAACCGTCAGATTTCCTTTATTTTTCAGTAAACTTTTAGACTGAAACATTAAATTATCAATGCTCATCATAAATTCCAGCCATATACACCATGTTATCGCATACAGACGATAAAAAACAAAAATAGCCGCCCAGGACTCCAATCGTAAGCGACTATTTTTATGGTTCTTATGCTGTTGGTGCTAGTCATCCAAAGGTGGACGATAAGGCATGTCTATGATATACTAGCTTCGAGGTTCTGCCTAAAACGGTAGGCGGTTGGTCCCTTGCTTCCTAAGGAGGGATTTTGTGTGAACCCTCCAATCCATGGGAAAGGAGGGGATTTGTATGCTTCTGACTGTAGATACTTTTATTGGTATCCTCGGCCTCTGCTTAGGTGCTTTTGCGCTTGGGTATGCCATCGGATGCGCTTCAAATAGAACACAAAAATAGCCGCCCTCGATCCCACTCGTAAGCGGCTACTTTTGTAGTCATTATTTGGGGACCAACCGTCTATCGGCAGGACCTCTTTCACGTTTATTATACCGTTATCAGTTAATCTTCGTCAAGGACGAGGCTACATCTAATTATTTCCCATAAATTGAATGCTCTCATTCCCTTACCTCTCATCTATTCCCTTAAATTCTATATAAAAATAAGGGAATGGTCAATGGATTAAGGGAATCCATTGTCATAAATCTGAAGGAAAACGCGCTCTGCTTATTGGTAAAGCTGCCTACTCCAAACTATTGACTTCCCTTGATGAATCGTCATATCGGACTCAGATGCGGCTTTGCCGCGTCAAATTCATTATTTGATTGCGACCGCGTATCATCTGTCATAAATTCCGGCTGTCTACAGGATTCACGCGGGACGCCTTAACAGGACGTCCCCTACGATATCGCATAGAGGCGATGAAAATGAACGCAGGCCGCTGTTCGCAGGTAGCAGGCCGTAAAAAAATAACTACGCGGCTCATAAACCGCGTGGTTATCGTATTCTTTATGGTACAGATTTGTATTTTTCTTTCTGCAAAGTAGTGAAACCATTATATTTTTTGGTATAATAGATTAATAGAGCTGGAAGGAGGAGTCTTTTTGATTGATCTCAATACGCTGCGCACATATTATAATATGGATGCCGTCTTTATGACCCAACATTCTATAAGACGCTTCAGAGAACGAGGAATAAAAATGCAAGACATAAAAAATGCCTTGTTTACTGGAACAATTATCGAACAATATGAAGACGATTTTCCTTTTCCTAGTTGCTTAGTTTGTGGTTCATCCTCAAAGGGACTTCCTTTGCATGTTGTAATGAGTGACGAAGGCAGTGCTTCTAGAATCATAACTGCTTATTTTCCGGACCATAAAAACTGGGATGAAACATACTCTGTACGAAAAAAGGGGTGATACTATGAGATGTCTGGCTTGTAAATCCGATACGATGGTCGATGCTACAACAACTTATTTTGCACAGGTTTCCTCTGGCTATGTAATTATTGAGAACGTGCCTTGTAAGAAATGTACTCAATGCGGAGAAGAATTCTTTTCTGCTTCCGTTGTAGAATGTATCGAGCAAATTCTGGATAAAGCAGAACAAATTACCAGTAAAATTCTTATCCTGAATTATCATTCAGCAGCATGACACAGTAGAAACCACAAAAATAGCCGCCCACGACTCCAATCGTAAGCAGCTATTTTTGTGGTTCTTATTCTGTTAGTGCTAGTCACTCAAAGGTAGACGATAAGGTATGCCTATGATATACTAGCTTCGAGGTTCTGCCTAAAACGGTAGGCGGTTGGTCCCTTGCTTCCTAAGGAGGGATTTTGTGTGAACCCTCCAATCCATGGGAAAGGAGGGGATTTGTATGCTTCTGACTGTAGATACTTTTATTGGTATCCTCGGCCTCTGCTTAGGTGCTTTTGCGCTTGGGTATGCCATCGGATGCGCTTCAAATAGAACACAAAAATAGCCGCCCTCGATCCCACTCGTAAGCGGCTACTTTTGTAGTCATTATTTGGGGACCAACCGTCTATCGGCAGGACCTCTTTCACGTTTATTATACCGTTATCAGTTAATCTTCGTCAAGGACGAGGCTACATCTAATTATTTCCCATAAATTGAATGCTCTCATTCCCTTACCTCTCATCTATTCCCTTAAATTCTATATAAAAATAAGGGAATGGTCAATGGATTAAGGGAATCCATTGTCATAAATCTGAAGGAAAACGCGCTCTGCTTATTGGTAAAGCTGCCTACTCCAAACTATTGACTTCCCTTGATGAATCGTCATATCGGACTCAGATGCGGCTTTGCCGCGTCAAATTCATTATTTGATTGCGACCGCGTATCATCTGTCATAAATTCCGGCTGTCTACAGGATTCACGCGGGACGCCTTAACAGGACGTCCCCTACGATATCGCATAGAGGCGATGAAAAATGAACGCAGGCCGCTGTTCGCAGGTGGCAGGACGTAAAAAAATAACCACGCGGCTCATAAACCGCGTGGTTATCATATTCTTTATGGTGGAGATAAGGAGGATCGAACTCCTGACCTCTTGCATGCCATGCAAGCGCTCTCCCAGCTGAGCTATACCCCCATGTGTTTGGTACGAAAAATATTATAGCATGGGTTATGGATTGTTGTCAAGGTTTCTTTAAGGAAAAGGGACCGCGCATGGCAGTAAAAGTGCTATGCGACGGTCCCTTTGCATCTGACTATGTTACCGGAGTGGGATTCTGGTAAACGAATCAGGCAACCTTATCTGTTTGGGTACGGTAATAGGTGTTTGCGGCAAAGTCTTTGACCGATTCTACGTCGATCAATTCGTTTTCTCCCAACGGTGTCTTAGCCATGGCTTCGGCCACGTAATTGACGTGGGTCCCGGCGACCCATACGCCGCTGGGCAGGAGTTCGACGGCGCTGCGCAGGTTCTTCGAGATGTCGTCGGAGAAGAGGTCGCGGTGCATGATGGCAAAGAGGGCGACTTTTCCGGCTTTGAGCCGCGGCAGGACGGCTTGGGAGACGTTATCTAATTTCAGGTTCAGGAACCAGACGCCGGCAAAGACGATATCGTAATCGTCAAAGTTTTCCGGGGCTTGTTCCATGGGCAGGAAGTCCGTATCTTTCGGCAGGACCGAACGGATGGCTTCAGCTAATTTTTTGACTCTACCTGTCTGTGAGGAATACAATACCAGTGCTTTCATAGTTTCCACGCTCCTTTCACATGGATGAGCATCCCTTTTCTCTCTGGCTTTACTATATCATAGAAAAGAGGCGGACACTGTTGTATTTACAACATCTCACAAAAACTATCCCGTATGTGGCACAGGCTTGGCAAAATACGGTGCGGCCTTGAGTCTGATATTCAAAAAAATAACAATTTGCGGTATAATGAGGGTATCATTCCATGAAGGGCTTTTTGCGGGCCTCTTTTGAACGTGTTCAACATTTTTTCTCTGTAGTTGAACGCGTTCAACAAAAGGCGTTCCCCCCTGCCCTCTCAGAAAGGAGTTTAACTAAAAATGTTGACGAAAAAAATAATCTTCCTCGGGTGCTGCCTGGCCCTGTCTGCCAGCGCAGCGGCCTGGGCATCTGCCCCGAAAGAGGAAAAACAAACGGCTTCGCGCCAGCAGGTAGAAGTACAGGCAGAATTCGGCAAGCATCGCCTTTTCAGCAACCGCCACATCAATGATTATACGCTGCAGATTTATCAGCGCTTCCGTCAGAATGGCTCCGTGTCCCTCTATAAAGGGCTCACTTTCGAGCGCGGCGTCGGCTATACGACGGATGACGGCATCCGCCGCGACAGCAATGCCGTCGGCCTGGGGCCGGCTTTTATGTGGCGCTGGCAGCATGCCTTTGGACACAGTAAGTGGTACGGCGCCATCGAAGGCAAGGGCAGCATCCTGGCCTATAACCGGGCCTTCCCCGCCGATGGCCGGGCCTTTGGCTTCCAATGGGCTATCGGGCCGCGCATCGGCTATCAGTGGAACCCGCATCAATCACTGAGCCTCGCTTATTTGATGAAGCACAACTCCAACGGCTTCCACAGCCATAATCCCGGATATAATACGGTCGGCTTTTCCCTGGCCTATACGCATCAATGGTAATGAGAAGAGGTGACTTTCCTCACAGTTCTTCAAAGACGTGTTCGGCAATGTGGAGAGCCCGCAGCTGGGACGTTTTTTTGTATTGGTGCTGTTCCATGCGCTGCAGGATGTTGGTCAGGACGGTGACGGCTTCGACGATGTACGGGCCTTTATTGAGCATGACACATTCCGCCCGTTCGCCCATGGCGGCGTCGGTGATTTCTGCCCGTGACGGCAGGCCTGTCTTGACCAGGTTTTCCAGGACCTGTGTGGCCCAGATGACGGGGATATGCGCTGATTCGCAGACCCACATGATTTCTTCCTGGAGCTCGGCCAGGCGCCGATAACCGACTTCGACGGCCAGGTCGCCGCGGGCAATCATGATGCCCAAGGGCTGACGGGATGCAGCCTGGATGATGATGTCCGGCAAGTGGTCTACGGCTTCTTTATTTTCGATTTTGGCGACCAGGGCCAGGTGATGGAACGATTTGCCGCAGCGTTTCTTCAATTCTTTCTGCAAGAGGGCCACGTCGGCTGCGGACTTCACGAAGGAATAGCCGATGGCATCGGCATGTTGGACGACGAAGTCCAGGTCTTCTTTGTCCTTTTCCGTCAAAGGCGACAGGTTCATCGGCGTCTGCGGGAAGTTCAGGCTCTTCTGGTTCTTGATTTTCCCGCCTTTCGGCTTGGTGTAGGTAATCTTCAGGTAGGCCCCCTTTTCGGTCAGGCTTTCGACGACGGCCCGGATTTTCCCATCGTCGATGAGGACGGGCTGGCCGCTCTGAAGGTTTTCAAAGATTTCCGGGATACTGCACGACAAGACGATATTTCCTGTATAATCCGAGGGATACGACGAGATGGCGCCGGATACGAGGAAGACTTGTTCCCCCGGCAGGACCTTGGCTTCGCCATAGCGCAGCAAGACCGAGGCAATGCGGACTTTCGGACCGGCCAGGTCCATGTAGACTTTGCAGTGATGCCCCGTTTCGGCTTCAGCCTGGCGGATATAGGAAATCATGGCATCCCAGACTTCGCGGGAATCATGGGCACAGTTGATGCGGGCGCAGTCCATGCCGGCGGCGACGAGGTTGCGGATCAGGGTCCCGCCATCTTCGGCGGCCTCTGTCGGCAGGGTCACCATGATACGCGTCCCCGTCTTGGCCGTGCCAAAAATCCGCCCTGTGTTATAGGCCAGGAGCGTATCGCCGTAGAAGAAGCGCTTCGTCTGGGGATAAGGGATGAGTTTGTCCGCCGGTTCATGGCAAATCCGGCCTAGGGAGGCCATGACGGCATCCAGATTGGTAATCGCCCGGGCTTCGCCGCGTCCCAGAGAGGACAAGCCCAAGGGCAGAAGGGAGCGCTGGATTTTCCGCAGGTCATGGCAGCGCAGGGCTAAGTAAAAGGCCATATTCCAGGCGCTATAGACGAAGCGCGTCCGCTGTATCTGCGGCAGCCAGTGCTGGAATAAGGCGTCGCCCCGGGAAAGGACGTCGCGCCGGAGCTGGCAGAGGACGTCATAGAGTTCGTTCGTCGATGTATATATTTCCTGTTCCAATGCAATCACCTCAATATCATGAATTTTCTTCATATCTATTATTATATTCCCGACATGTGGCTTTCTCAATGCTTTCTGTTTTGTTTTACAGCGATTTTACAGATATATTTTTTACATATGGAGAATCTATGATATATATATTTTTCTAATCATAAAATTCATGATATACTGGCTTTTGTTTCTACGAAAGGAGTCTTACTATGGAATGGATTACGACGACGGATATTCACATCCTCTTTGGGCTGCACCACCTGGCCGGGCCGCACATGGATGCTTTCATCACTTATTTCACGACGGTAATCAATACGCTTTGGCTCTGGGCCATCCTGGCAGCCGCCGGCCTTTGGAAACGGCGGAGCCGCTGGGTTACGATTACCATCATCGTCGCCGTCATCCTGGCCATCCTCGTCGGCGATGTGGCCATCAAGCACTTCGTCATGCGTATCCGGCCGTATCTGGTCATTCCCGGTGCGCCGACGCTGGATACGTTGAAGTACCCGATCAGCTACTCTTTTCCGTCAGGCCATTCGTTCTTCTTCTTTGCCGGGGCTACGGTCTTATTCCGGGCCTGCCGGCGCCTGGGCGTAGCGGCCTACGGCCTGGCCTGTGTCGTCGCCTTTTCCCGTATGTACCTGTTCATGCATTTCCCCAGCGACGTCCTGACCGGTGCCGTCCTGGGTATTATCATCGGAAATATTGCCTGGCAGATATGCGGGTATGCCAAAAAGCGGCTGTCTTATTAAGACAGCCGCTTTTTACGTTGGTCGTAGGTCGTTCATCGTTGGTCGTACAGGATTAAAAGTATACCCTATCACGATGAACGATGAACGATGAACTACGAACGATCAAGCTTTTGCTTTTTTCGGCACTAAATCACCGATCCGGTCCAGGATATAATGAGGCTGGTAAGAGAACTGCTGGATATTTTCCCGGTTAGAGACACCGCTCATGACCAAGACCGTTTCCATACCCGATTCTACCCCACCGATGATGTCCGTATCCATCCGGTCGCCAATCATGACGGCTTCTTCAGAATGGACGCCCAGCTTTTTCAGGCCCGTGCGCATCATCAATGGATTCGGCTTACCGATGAAGTAGGCTTGCTTCCCCGTAGCCAGTTCAATCGGTGCAATCAAGGCCCGGCAGGCCGGGATGACGCCCCGGTCGCTAGGGCTGGTCATATCCCCATTGGTGCCAATAAGCTTGGCCCCTTTGTTGATCAGCTCGGTTGCCTTGATGATCATTTCATAATTATAGCCTGTCGTTTCGCCAACGACTACGTATTCCGGATTGACGTCATTGAAGGGAATACCAACTTCATACAGGGCATTGATCAAGCCATGGGCCCCGATGATGTAAGCCGAACAGCCTGGAGCCTGGGTTTTCAGGAAATGAGCCGTCGCCAGGGCGCTCGTATAAAAATGACTTTCCTCGATATCCAGTCCCATAGACTGAAGCTTTTTGCGAAGTTCCAGCGGGGTCCGTTCGCTAGAATTGGTAAGGAACAGAAACTGCTTCTTTTCTTTCTGGAGCCAGTTCACAAAATCCTTTACCCCCGGAATCAAGGTGCTGCCTTGGTAGATAACACCGTCCATATCACCGATAAAACCTTTTTTAGAACGTATAATGTTCAAATCCCTCATGAATTGGTCCCCCTTCATTGATGAGTGTTATTTATTCGCCACGAAGCCGGCAATGACCATGCGCTGGACTTCGTTGGTGCCTTCGTAAATCTGCATGATTTTGGCATCGCGGACGAGTTTTTCTACCGGATATTCCCGGCTGTAACCGAAGCCGCCAAGGATCTGAACAGCTTCCAGTGCGACCTGGACGGCCATGTCACCGGCAAAGCATTTGGCAATGGCAGCTTCGCGGGTGTAGTTCCGTTTCGGTACGGCATAATAGGTATTGAGGAAGTTGATGATCGCCGCACGGGCGACTTCGGTCTTCATGTCCATGTCGGCCAGTTTAAAGGCGATGACTTCGTGCTTGATGATCGGTTTGCCGAAGGTGACGCGCTGTTTGGCGTATTTGACCGATTCGTCGATAGCCCGCTGGGCAATGCCGACGGCCAGGGATGCGACCATAGGCCGGGCCAGGTCCAGGGTCTGCATGGCGTAGATGAAGCCCTTCCCTTCTTCACCGATGAGGTGGTCTGCCGGAATGTGGACGTCCTGGAAAATGACTTCCGTCGTGTTGGACAGACGGATGCCCATTTTATCTTCTTCTTTGCCGACAGAAACGCCTGGGCGGTCCCGTTCGACGATGAAAGCCGAAATGCCTTTGACGCCCTTCGTCTTGTCGGTGATGGCAAAGACCGTGTAGACCGAAGCGACGCCGCCGTTGGTGATGAAGCATTTCGTGCCGTTCAATACGTATTCATCTCCCTGTTTGACAGCGACTGTCGTCCCGGCTGCCGCATCGGAGCCGGCATTGGCTTCGGTCAGGCAGAAAGCGCAGAAACCGCTGCCCTTTTCACCGGTCAGGTATTCGGCATAGAGTTTCTTCTGGGCATCCGTGCCGTGCTGGAGTACCGGTTTCAGGCCCAGGCCGGAAGCGGCAATAGCTGTAGCGACGCCGGCGTCGACTTTTGCCAGTTCTTCATAGACAGCAGCAACGGTGTAGTAGTCCTGGCCCAGGCCGCCGTATTCTTCCGGGATTTCCAGGCCGCAGAAGCCCATGTCGACGGCTTCCTGATAGATGTCCAGCAACTTCTGGCCAGGTTCCTTAGCCTGATCCAATTCATGAACAAAGGGAGCGACTTTCTTTTCAGCAAAATCTTTAGCCAAATTGACCAGGTCCTGCTGGTCTTTCTTCAAAATGTAACCCATGATGAAAACCTCCTCTGACAGAAAATAAGCGGATGACAAACGCGTATATACTATACTATTTATCATCATTCTATCAGAAATGGATGAAAAAGCAACCGTGAGAAGTGGTTAGTGGCTCGTGGCCGTGACTAGTGGTTCGCGGTTAGTGGTTAGTGGCTCGTGGCTAGCATTTCGTAGGGGCCGTCCCAAAGGGAAGCCACTGAAAAAGTCCCTAAAAGCGTCTGTCCTTTATAAGGCTATCCAT
>OFRZ01001936.1_pt1 | contig 11324 bp, 10 predicted proteins | sample 1543181 | NCBI WGS metagenome assembly OFRZ01 (sample SAMN04209245, study PRJEB22552) | human gut metagenome | biome: gut; material: feces | host: Homo sapiens | place: USA: Oklahoma | reverse complement strand
CACGACGGCGGCAGCCGCGAGGATGGACAGCGTGCGGATGAATCCGTTGGCGCCGGGCGTCTTCTTGAGTTCGTCAGTGCTCATTCTTGGACAGGACGACTTCAACGACGGAAGCGAGAAGGATGGCAAAGGCCAGCCCCATCACCCAGTAAAAGTAAGCCATGGTTGTTTCCTCTTTCAGTCGGGACCGGCTGGGCCGGTCCCGGTTGTCGGATGTTGCGCTCGATCAGTAGAGCGAGTGCGAGTTCTTCTCGATGTATTCGCTGTTGAGCTTGCCGCTCATGACCTTGTAGGCCCAGCCGGTGTACAGGAGCACCAGCGGGAGGAAGATCAGCGTGACGAACAGCATGATTTCAAGCGTCAGCTGCGAGCTCGTGCAGTCCCAGAGGGTGAGTCCGGCGTTGGGCATCGTCGAGGACGGCATGACGAACGGGAACATCGCGAGCAGCGGCGTCAGGATGATGCCGAGCAGCGAGGCGGCCGAGAGCACGAAGGCGAAGCCGGGCTTGTTCGCACGGACCATGACGGCGCCGCCGAGCGCGCCGATCACGCCGAGAGCGGGCACGAGCCAGAGCACGGGCACGGAGGCGAAGTTGGCGAACCAGGCGCCGGCCTGAATCTCGACGGTCTTGGCGAGCGGGTTGGCCGGGCCGGCGGGATCAAGACCGGCGACGGCGACGTAGCCGTCGATGCCGGCCCAGACCCAGAGGCCGCCGATCACGAAGAGCACGGCGGAGACGATGCCTGCGATGAAGGCGACGTTGCGGGCACGGGCCTGCAGGGCACCTTCAGTGCGAAGCGTCAGGTAGTTGCCGCCGTGGGCCACGATCATGACGAGCGAGAGCACGCCGCAGAGCAGGCCGAACGGATTCAGCAGGCCGAAGAACGAGCCCGTGTAGATCGGACGCATCGTTTCGTCGATGTGGAACGGAACGCCCTGCAGCAGGTTGCCGAAGGCAACGCCGCAGATCACCGGCGGGATGGCGGAGCCGAGGAACAGGAGCCAGTCCCACGTCGTGCGCCACTTCGTGGCGGCCACCTTGGAGCGGAAGTCGAAGGCGACGGGACGGAAGATGAGGGCCATCAGCAGGACGAGCATCGCCCAGTAGAAGCCGGAGAACGCCGTAGCGTACATCATCGGCCAAGCGGCGAACATGGCGCCGCCGCCGGTGATGAGCCAGACCTGGTTGCCGTCCCAGTGCGGAGCGACGGAGTTGATCATCACGCGGCGCTCGTTGTCGTCCTTGCCGAGGAACGGCAGGAGCGAGCCGACGCCCATGTCGTGGCCGTCCATGACGGCGAAGCCGACGAGCAGCACGCCGATGAAAAGCCACCAGATTACTTTGAGGATTTCATAGTCGATCATGTCAGAGCCTCGGCTTAGTTGCGTTCAAAGTGGTAGCGGCCGGTGCCGAGAGCGCTCGGGCCGCGCCTGCTGATGCGGATCATCAGCCACATCTCCACGACCAGCAGGGCGGTGTAGAGGACGCCGAAGCCCAGAAGCGAACCGGCGACGTCACCCGCGGTGAGAGCGGAGACGGAGAGATGCGTCGGAAGGACGTTGTAGATGGTCCAGGGCTGGCGGCCGTATTCGGCGACGAACCAGCCGGCTTCGCTGGCGATCCAGGGAAGCGGCAGGGCCAGCACGGCGAGGCGCAGGTACCAGGCCTTCTCGGCGATTTCATTCCTGAAGGAATAGAAGAGGCCGAGGACGAAGACGAGGGCCATGGCCAGACCGGAGCCGACCATGATGCGGAAGGACCAGAACATCGGGGTCACGGACGGAATCGTGTCGGCGGCAGCCTGCTTGATCATTTCGGGCGTGGCGGCGTTGACGTCGTTCGTGTAGCGCTTCAGGAGAAGACCGAAGCCGAGGTCGTCGCGCACGGCGAGGAACTGTTCGCGGAGCTGTTCGTTGGCGGGATCCTTGCGGAGCTGTTCAAGTACGCCGATGGCCTTCTGGCCGTTGACGATGCGCTGCTCGGCCTGGGCCGTGAGCTCCTTGATGCCCGGAATCTCGGTGGAGAGGGAGCGGGTGCCCATCAGGCCGAAGAGCCAGGGCACGTCGATCTGGGCGTGATTCGTCTGGGCGGCTTCGTCGGGGATGGCGAAGAGCGTCAGCGGAGCCGGAGCCTCATGCGTTTCCCAGATGGCTTCCATGGCGGCGATCTTGGTCGGCTGGTCCTTCGTGACGAGGTAGCCGGATTCGTCGCCCATCTGGATGGTCATCAGGGTGGCGATCATGCCGAAGACGGCGGCGAGGCGGAAGGAGGAGCGGGCGAACTGCAGGTCCTGACGGCGGAGCATGTAGTAGGCGGAGATGGCCATCACGAAGATGGCGCCCGTCATGTAGCCGCCGGCGACGGTGTGGACGAACTTGGCCTGAGCCCATTCGTTCGTGAGAACGGCCCAGAAGTCGACCATTTCCATTCGCATCGTCTGGAAGTTGAACTCAGCGCCGACGGGATTCATCATCCAGGCGTTGGCAACGAGAATCCAGAGGGCGGAGAGGTTGGAGCCCACGGCCATGAGGATCGTAGCGGCAAGATGCTTGCCCTTGGAGAGGCGGTCCCAGCCGAAGAAGAAGAGGCCGATGAAGGTGGACTCAAGGAAGAAGGCCATCAGGCCTTCGATGGCGAGCGGGGCGCCGAAGATGTCGCCCACGTAGTGGGAGTAGTAGGCCCAGTTCGTGCCGAACTGGAACTCCATGGTGATGCCGGTGGCAACGCCGAGGGCGAAGTTAATCCCGAAGAGCTTGCCCCAGAAGCGGGTCATGTCTTTGTAGATTTCCTTGCCGGTAAGGACGTACGTCACTTCCATGGCCACGAGCATGAACGAAAGTCCGAGCGTCAGGGGCACGAAGATGAAGTGGTACATCGCGGTCACCGCAAACTGAAGGCGGGACAGGTCAACAAGATCAGATGGGATCATTGAGGACTCCAGATGTTATTTGGTTGGATTGGCTTTGGCAGGTGCGTCCGCAGCGCCCAGCACGACGTTTCCGACAACGTCGGCATTCACTTCGGGACGATGCTCGGGACTGAAGAAGAAGTACCAGAGGCCGAAGATGAAGAGAAGCTTGCACGCGATCACGACTGCGATTTCGCGGCCGAGCTTCGACTTGCCAGGGGAGACGTTGTTGGTTTTCATTGCTGGGAAATACGACGGATGCACATCAACAGGTTCATGCTAAGGCCGTCCGAGCCGAAAAAACCGCAGGAACTTTCTAACAAAACTTGCAAATTGACTAAAACGACATGAGTGTGTCAGTATGGCAGTCAGTTTGACATGCGGAGTGGCAGATATGTCAGTCAGTTCTGAGTTGAAGACCGTCCTCGACGCGTTTGACGATCCGAGGCTTCTCGTGAGGGCGGACCATACGGTGGCGTATGCCAACCGCGCCTTCGTGAGGCGCTACGGGCGGCAGGATTTTGCAGGAAGGAGCTGCTATGAGCTTCTCTTCCACAAGTCGTCGTGCTGCGCCGAATGCGGCGAGCGCTGTCCGCTTGAGAGCGCGGCCGTCACGGGGGCGTCCGAGACGGTGCTGCGCAGGGAGCTCGGGCCGACGGGCGTGCGCTATCTCGAGCTCTGCAGCACGCCGCTCAAGGGGGCGGACGGAAGAGCGGTGCTCTTCATGGAGTCGATTGCGGACCGAAACGGCACCCAGGAGCCCCTGAATCTCAGGGGTGTCGTGGCCGAGTCGCCAGCCACGAAGGCCGTCCTCGAGAAGATCTCGCTCGTCACCGCGCTCGACGTGCCCGTGCTCTTCATCGGGCCTTCGGGGAGCGGCAAGCGGGAGTTCGCCCGCCTGCTTCATGAAAACTCCCGCCGCGCAGCACACTCCTTTCTCTGCGTCGACTGCAGGGGGCTGACGCCCGCAAAGCTCAGCAGGGAGCTCCAGCTCACCGCCCCCTTCGGTCTTTCCGGCGGCACGCTGTATCTGAAGGGCATCGAGGAGCTCTCGGCCGACATGCAGGGCGCCGTGCTCAGGATGCTCGAGACGGGCAGCTGGGTTGACACGGAGGGCGCGAGCTGCGAGCGAGCCGACATCCGCCTCGTCTGCGGAACGAGAAAGTCGTTGGCCGAACTGCTGGAGGCGGACGTCCTGAGGGAGGAGCTCTACTACAGGCTTTGCGTCTGCCCGATCCGGGTGCCCGGACTGGAGGAGCGTGCGGAGGACCTGCCCGAGATCGTGCGCCTCACGCTTCAGAGCCTGAAGGCGAAGGGACTCGAGCTCAGGCTTGCTCCGGGCGTCTGCGAGGCGCTTTCCCGCCGCACGTGGCGGGGTCACGTGCGCGAACTGCAGGCCGTGCTCGAGCGCGCGGCCATCTTCAGCCGCGGAGAAATCGTCGGCGTCGAGACCCTCTTCGACGACGAGCCTGTTCCTGCCGAGGGGCGGGACGCCTCCGAGGAGGCGCGCCTGCGTGCTTTAATTAGAGGCTGGAAGGGATCCAGAGCCGACCTTGCCGCGCATCTCGGCGTGAGCGAGCGCACCGTCTATCGCTGGATCGAACGTAGCCGTCAGGAGAAATGAAAGTGGGATGCCCCGAAGAACTGCTGTTTGATCTGGTCGAAGGAGAGGAGCACAGAGAGGTTGCGCTCGCAGACGGAGCCCTCAGCTATGCCGTGGCCTCATGCAGGAGCGGCCCGTGTGCGGGCACGATCGTGCTCATTCACGGCGTGGGCTCCAATGCGAGCCGCTGGGAGGAGTTTACGGAGCAGACGCCGCTGCGCGAAGGCTGGCGGATCATTCGCCTTGACCTGAGGGGACACGGTGCGAGCGAGTCCCGCGAAAAGGCGACGCTTGAGATTCATGCGGCCGACCTGATGCGGGTGCTGGACGACGCCGGCATTGAGAAGGCCGTGCTTGTCGGGCACAGCCTGGGCGCACAGATCGCCATGCGTGCCGCCGTGCTGTACCCGGACCGAATCCAGGGCATGGTGCTGATGGATCCTCTGGTGACGTCCGCCCTTACGCCCTCCGCCCTCGCGCATCGCAGGAAGTATCCGCTTCTCGTCACCGTGGAGTTCCTCGCCCGCATGCTCAATGCGCTCGGCATCCGCCGCCGCATGCCCCACTACAGCCTCAGGGCGCACGACCGCAAGGCGCGGGAGATGTTGGCCCGAGGCGGCGACGCCCTGCAGGCCTTCATCGACGAATACTCGTCCCCGCTCAAGGACCTCGGCCACATTCACACCGCCTGCTACATGCGCGACATTCTCGAAGTGGGCCGCGAAACGCCTGATCTCTCCGGCGTCGGGTTCCCCGTGCTGGTGATCGGCGCGTCGTCGGGAACCTTCACGGATGCGGGCCGCATGCAGGAATGGGTCAGGAGTCTTCGCGACGGTTCCTGGGCCGTCGTCAACTGTTTCCACTGGCCTCTGACGGAATGTCCCGAGGAGGTGAGCCGCATCATCGAGGAATGGATCGGAAGGGAGTTCCGCGGCTGAGCGGGAGCCTGTGAAGGGAAAAAGAAAAAGCCTGCGGCATTTGAGCTGCAGGCTTTTTTGATGTTCGACGCGCGGCATCTTATTTGGCGGCGGGCGCTTCCTCGTCTTCGCGGTTGATCGTGATGCGCACGATCGGCGGGGCGGCCTCGACGTCCTTTTCGGTCAGGCCCCAGAGGGCGACGAGATCAGCTTGGGACGGCGGCTCTTCGGCGCTGGCCTTGCGGGCGCGCCTGCAGACAAGGGAGGCGCGGACAAGCTTTTCGACGACGTCGAGCGAAAGGCAGTTAAGATCGGGAAATTCAACGCGGCAGTGCTCGATGTCGATGTTCTTGATCTTGTCTTTGAAATCCTTGACGACGTCTCGCTCGGCCAGATAGAGGACAAGCGACTTTTCATGGGATTCGACGGCAAAGAGCGGCCCGTCGAGTTCATAAAAGGCGAGTCCGAAGCGCATGCTTTCACGAACGCCTCGGGCAGAGCGGCGAATCATGCTGCAGACTCGCGCCATAGCAACGCGCCGGTCGTTGGGAAGGCTTTGCAGATAGCCTCCGACCGTCGTAGCGGCAGGAACCATGAATAGCTTCTCCGATGAAATTTTGTAGTAAAGACCTACAATTTTATCAAAATTTGGCCTATCTTGGCCGAAAATCGGAGCAGGAATGTGATTCCGCCTTCAACAGGCATCAACGCCAGAACGTGTAGTCGGCCTCAAAGGGGCGCGAAAGACGCTGTCCCTGCTGTGATGCGGAGCACTTGGTGAGCGGCATTCCGCCTCGGGTATTGGTGCGCTCCACATAGCGCACGCCCGCGAAGGTTCCCTTCTTCGGGGCCGAGGCCTTGAAGACGGCGTCGGTCAGATCCTCGGCGCTTCGCCTCGGTCCGTTCGTGAGGACGGACATCTTCAGGGTGGTGCCGTCGGAGGCGGTGATGCTCCAGTCGGAATTGAGCGTGCCCACCTTGGTGTTGCCGCGGTAGAGCCCTCCCGAGGGATGCGAGAAGCGCCAGTAGAAGCCCTTGGCGTCGTAGGAGCAGACGAAGTGCATGCGGCCCCTGGCCGTGCGGGTGGAGATCCTGCTGGCGGAGCTGATGGCGTCGCGCCAGTGGGAGACGCTCCTGCCGTCCTGACCGGAGACGCCCGGCGTGCCCTGGGGCAGGAGCGACGAACAACCCGCAAGCACTACGGCACAGGCGATTGCGGAAAAAGCGACAAGAGGACGTGGCGAACGGAGGGGCATGGCGGTCGAAATGCGGAGATTGCGGGCGGGTCGGCCGAGGATTAGCGTGAATAGGACAGGCGTCCACGGCCGCGGGCTAATACAATCAAACATAATAATCGGATACATGAGTGTCAACCTTGGTAGAGTTAACGGGTTTTGCCGATGACTCAAAAGAGGCTTCGGACACAGGATCAGAACGGTCGCAGCTCCGCCCAGGAGATAGCGGTGCGGCCATCATTTTTACGGGGGGACTGCAGTGTTCCAAATTCGCATTCACGGCCGCGGCGGACAAGGTGTTGTTACGGCTGCGGAGATGCTGGCGCTCGCCGGCTTCATGGAGGGCCATCATGCACAGGCCTTCCCGAGCTTCGGCTCCGAACGCACGGGCGCGCCGGTTGTGGCCTTCGCCCGTCTCGCATCTTCCGAGATCCGCCTGAGGGAGCCCGTGCTCGAGCCGGACGTCGTGCTCGTGCAGGACAAGACGCTGCTCGAGAGCGTCGACGTGTTCAAGGGCCTGCGCGAGGACGGCTATGTACTCATCAATTCGAGCGAGACGCCCGAGGCTCTCGGACTTGAGGATCTGAAGAAGCGTCTGCCTGAGGGGCACTTCCTCTGCGTGCCGGCCACGGCCTATGCTCTTGAAAAGATCGGCCGCCCCCTGCCCGGCGCCGCAATGCTCGCGGGCATGGCCGCCATGACGGGCAGCATGAAGCTCGAAAGCGTCATCGCCGCCTACAACGAAAAGTTCTCGGGCCGTGTCGCCCAGGCCAACGCCGAAGTCGCGAAGCTGGCCTTTGATTCGGTCAAGTCGATGCTCGGAGGTGTTCATGCTTAAGCAGTTGGAAGGCAGCCAGGGCGTTGCCCAGGCCGTGGCGCTCTGCCGCCCCGAAGTCGTCTGCGCGTACCCGATCTCGCCGCAGACCCACATCGTCGAGGCCCTTGGCGCGCTCTGCCGCAAGGGCGTCCTCAAGGATTGCGAGTACATCAACGTCGAGAGCGAGTTCGCGGCCATGTCCGTTGCCATCGGCGCATCGGTTGCCGGCGCCCGCGCCTATACGGCCACCGCCTCCCAGGGCCTGCTCTTCATGGTCGAGGCGGTCTACAACGCGTCCGGTCTCGGACTCCCGATCGTCATGACGGTCGCCAACCGTGCGATCGGCGCACCGATCAACATCTGGAACGACCATTCGGACTCCATGAGCCAGCGCGACAGCGGCTGGATCCAGCTCTTTGCGGAGACTAATCAGGAGGCCGTCGACCTGCACATCCAGGCCTTCCGCATCGCGGAGGAGCTCTCGCTGCCCGTCATGGTCTGCATGGACGGCTTCGTGCTCACCCACGCCTTCGAGCGCATGGACATTCCCTCCCAGGAGGACGTCGACGCGTTCCTGCCGCCCTATGAGCCGCGTCAGGTGCTCGATCCCGATCATCCGTACTCGCTCGGCGCCATGGTCGGCCCCGAGGCCTTCACGGAAGTCCGCTGGCTTGCCCACAAGCGCATGCTCGATGCGCTGCCTGCCATTGAAAAGGCGTCTGCGGACTTCGCAGAGCGCTTCGGCCGCAAGTCGGGCGGTCTGCTCGACACCTATCGCATGGAGGATGCGGAGGTCTGCGTGCTTGCCATGGGCTCCATCCTCGGCACGATCAAGGACACGGTGGACGAAATGCGCGAGGCGGGCGTCAGGATCGGCGTGCTCTGCCTCAAGAGCTATCGTCCGTTCCCCGACGAAGCCCTTCGCGAGGCCGTCAAGTCCGTCAAGACGCTCGTCGTGCTCGAACGCATGGTGAGCGCAGGCAGCGGCGGCGCGCTCTATCTCGACGTGCTCAAGGCCGTCCGCAGGGAGCCCGTGGAGCTTCGCAGCGTCATTGCCGGCCTTGGCGGCCGCGCGGTCACGAAGGCGAGCCTGCGCGCGGTGTTCGAGTCCGCCTGCAACGGTACGCTCCCCGACGAAACGGTGTTTCTCGACCTTGACAGGACGCTTGTCGAGCATCAGCTGGCCCGCGAGGCCGAACAGCGCCACACCGGCCCCGTGGCCGAATCGTTGAACCGTGAAGTGAATGAAAGAAAGATTCTTCAGGGCGAGGAGATTTAAAGAATGAGCGAGGTCGTACATTTCTATCAAACGGGAACCTTCACCGTAGGCAACCGTCTTGTCACGCCTGAAGAGCGTGCGGGGCAGGCCTCCATGGAGCGCACCAATGCGCTCACGTCCGGTCACCGCGCCTGTCAGGGCTGCGGCGAGGCGCTCGGCGCCCGCTACGCGGTTGATGCGGCGATGCGCGCCGTGAACGGCCGTTTGGCCGCGGCCAACGCCACGGGCTGCCTTGAAGTCTTCTCGACGCCCTATCCTGAAACGAGCTGGCAGCTGCCCTGGTTCCACTCCCTCTTCGGCAACACTGCGGCGGTGGCGACCGGCATGGCCGCCGCCTTCAAGGTGAAGGCGAAGAAGTCGGGCGGCGCTGAAACCCGCGTGATCGCCATGGGCGGCGACGGCGGCACGACCGACATCGGGTTCGGCTGCCTCTCCGGCATGTTCGAACGCAACGATGACGTGCTCTACATCTGCTACGACAACGAGGCCTACATGAACACGGGCGTGCAGCGCTCGTCCGCCACGCCTCCCGCCGCCCGCACGGCGACGACCCAGGTCGCGGGCGACGAACCCGGCAACGCCTGGGGCCAGGGCAAGGACGTGCCGCTCATCGCAATGGCGCACGGCATTCCATACGTCGCGACGGCGACCGTGGCCGATCTTCGCGATCTTGAGCGCAAGGTGACGAAGGCCATGAGCGTGCGCGGTGCCCGCTACATCCACATTCTCGTGCCTTGCCCGCTCGGCTGGGGACACGGTTCCGGCCTGACGGTTCAGATGGCCCGCATGGCTCAGCAGACCGGCATCTTCCCCGTTTTCGAGGCTGAATACGGTGAAGTCACCGGCGTGAGCAAGATCCGCCGCAAGATTCCCGTCGAGCAGTATCTGAAGCCGCAGAAGCGCTTCGCCCACCTGTTCGGCAAGAACGCGGACCTCACCGTCATCGCCCGCATTCAGGCCATGGCGGACCGCAATATCAAGGACTACGGCCTGATCGACGAGGAAGAGGTCGAAACGCATCCGACGGCGGTTCAGGGTGATGAGCGTGCTCATCACTTTTGATAGAGAAGATTAGGAGATATCTGTGAGCAGCAAACCCTTTGCCATTACGCTCGATGTCGGCACGTCGCTGGCCAACCGCACCGGAAGCTGGCGCACGCTGCGCCCGGTCTATGTGAACCGCCTCCCTCCGTGCAATGCCAAGTGTCCCGCCGGCGAGCAGTGCCAGGCATGGCTCTACCATGCTGAAAGCGGCGACTACCGTCACGCCTGGGAGAAGATCGTCGAGGACAATCCCTTCCCCGCCTGCATGGGCCGCGTGTGCTACCACACGTGCGAGTCCGCCTGCAATCGCGGCGAGCTCGACGAGTCCGTCGGCATCAACGCCGTCGAACGCTTTCTCGGCGACCATGCGCTTGAAAACGGTTGGTCGTTCAAGAAGCCCGAGACGAAGAGCGGCAAGCGCGTTCTTGTCGTGGGCGCAGGTCCTGCAGGCCTTTCCGCCGCCTACCATCTCGCCCGCATGGGTCATGAGGTCTGCGTGCGCGACGGCGCCAAGGCCGCAGGCGGCATGATGCGCTACGGCATTCCGAAGTACCGTCTGCCCCGTGAGGTTCTTGACAAGGAGATCGCGCGCATCGCCGAGCTTGGCGTGAAGTTCGAGCTCTCCCGCGAGGTGACCGATCTGGCCGCCGAAATGAAGGAAGGCGGCTTTGACGCCGTGTTCCTCGGCGTTGGCGCAAGCCTTGCCCGCCGAGCCTACATTCCCGCCGGCGACGCCGCGCACGTGCTTGACGCCGTTACGGTGCTCCGCTCCATGGAAGGCGAGGAGCAGCCGCTTCTGGGCCGCCGCGTGGTGGTCTACGGCGGCGGCAACACCGCCATCGACGTGGCCCGCACCGCAAAGCGCCTTGGCGCCGAGCCGCTGGTCGTTTACCGCCGCACCCGCGAGCGCGCTCCCGCCCATCAGTTCGAGATCGAGGAGGCCATCGAGGAAGGCGTGCACATGAAGTGGCTCTCCACCATTGCGCATGCCGACGAAGGCGAGATCCGCATCGAGAAGATGAAGCTTGACGAGAGCGGCCGTCCCGTCCCGACGGGTGAGTTCGAGACGGTGAGCGCCGACAGCGTCGTGCTCGCCCTCGGTCAGGAGACGAACCTGAAGTTCCTCGAAGGCATCGACGACCTTCAGATGGAGAACGGCTGCGTCGTGGTCGACGGTTCGATGATGACGGGCTGTCCCGGCATCTTCGCCGGCGGCGACATGGTGCCGGGCGAGCGCAACGTGACCGTGGCGATCGGCCATGGCAAGCGAGCCGCCCGCTCGATCGATGCCTGGCTTGCCGGTCGTCCGATGCCTGCCGCCGAAGAACGCCAGCCCGCGACCTTCGGCCGTCTCAACACGTGGTACTACGCGGATGCGCCCAAGTCCGTGCGTCCCCAGCTTGACCTCGTTCGCCGTCAGACGACGTTCGACGAGGTGGTCCAGGGGCTCACCGAGCAGACTGCGCTCTTCGGCGGCAGGCATCGGACGACCGGCAAGCCAGGCATCGATCGAGCGGGC
>OFRZ01001934.1_pt1 | contig 11330 bp, 12 predicted proteins | sample 1543181 | NCBI WGS metagenome assembly OFRZ01 (sample SAMN04209245, study PRJEB22552) | human gut metagenome | biome: gut; material: feces | host: Homo sapiens | place: USA: Oklahoma | reverse complement strand
CTCCTGAACTTTATCAAACATGGTATATCCTCCATTTTAGGTAAACGATAATTTAGCGGCTTAGAGCTGGACGGCAGAGACATCGACCTCGCCGGACATGAGCTTCGGCAGCAAGGAATCCCGTAGTGTTGAAAGCCTCAGATTTTCGATGCAATTATTAAGCACCTTTTGAAACATTGGCTCTGCGATACAGAGAAACGCCTTGGCATCATCATCAGATAGCTTCATGATTTGCTCTGATTCAAAATCTCTGGTGGTAATCGCATCAAATACAGCTCCGCTTGCTTTGTGCTTGAGCCTATCAACGGCTTTGAGTGTGTAGAAATATACAAGAAGCTGATGTGTCTCTTTACCGACAAGCGCGTAGCAGGACTGGTTCATAGCCATCGGAACACCGGACATACCAACTTTGCCAACAGTGCCTCTTGCAGTGACGAAAACAGTGTTCACAGGATATAGTCGGCTGTTACAATGTGAAAGCCCCTCTTCGGTGATAGTCTTTTCTGTGATAAGGGTATATGGTGTGCCAACATCTTTTGGGGTGAAGAAGGCAATATTACCGTTCCAATAAGTGTTTTCGCCTGTTTTGGGAGTTCCACCGCCGAGTATCTGTATCAAATCGGTGAATCTAACCTCGGTGTTTGTCCGATCATAGAGGCTCGAAAACAATGCGGCTGCTTGCTGCTGTAAATTATCGTTTATCTGCTCGTTGCAGATGGTCTTATCTTCGAGGCATTGCATCGTTTGTACGATAACTTCTTGTACAGCAAGCGGAGGAACAGGGATGGTCAAATTGGCAACTTCGGAAAATGTAATCTGGGGAAATGTTCCAGATCGCGTTTCAGCTAACAGTTGAAGTTCTGCAACTGTGGAACTATTCTTCAAGAAATAGTACAGGTACTTAGGAGATACCACATCCTTTTTTGCTCGAATTACCATCAGTTTAGTTGAAGCGATATAGTGTATGGGCGAAAAATCCACATAGGCAAACCGCCTGTTCTGTGGACGGATCTCGCTATACAGAATATCGTCTCGCTGAAAAGTTTTCTTGAACTGCCCTTTCAAATTGGAGTTTGGAACTCGTTCGTGGTTGAGAACTCTACCCTCTAAAACATCCGAGGTGTTGATAAGCGTCACCATATTCTTTTTTTCACGATAAGTGTCCGAAATAGACGAACAAACTTCACCAACGGGCATATATATTGTTTCATTCATACTACCCACCATCCTAACCAATGTATTTTCTATGTGCCAGCTTCACATTCTGTTGTTTCACCATTGCATAGTGCATGGTGGTGTCGATTTTCTGATGCCCTAAGAGCTGCTGGACTTGCTCTATGGGCATTCCTTTGTCTATGGCAGTTGTAGCCAGTGTACGCCTGAACTTGTGAGGGTGAACCTTCGGGATATTCAGACGCTTTCCCAGCTCCCGAAGGCGTGTCTCCACTCCGCCAATCATCAATCGGTCAAAGGGCGCTTTCAGTGAAACAAACAAAGCCGGGTTTTCATCGGTTCTGCCCTCAAGATAGTTTTGAAGGTGGATCTTCGTCCTTGCATCGAAGTAGACCAATCGTTCTTTATTGCCCTTGCCGACAACCACACATTCGCGCTCATTGAAGTTGATGTCTTCGCGGTTTAGCGTGACCAACTCTCCAACACGCATTCCAGAGGAAGCCAGAAGATCAATCATCGCCAAGTCCCGTGCTGTTGTGCAGTTGTCACGCATCAGCTCTAACGCTTCATCGGTGTAGGTGTCCTTGACCACCTTTGCAGTCTTGACTTTGTGGATCCGGCGTACCGGGCTTTTCAAGATAAAGTCCTCATCCTCAAGCCAAGAGAAGAAGCTGGACAGAATCCGACGAATGTTGTCTATGGTTACTTTGCTCGACCTGCGCTGAACCTGATAGTTGGTCAAATAGCGGCGCAAATCATCTGTGGTGATCTGTTGCACAGCCTTTCCAACTCTGGAAATCAGAGCCTCAATCGTCTTCCGGTAGTAGCTCAGGGTTTTCTCCGAACAGCCTTCGATCCGCTTTGCCGTGATAAATGCTTCGACTGCATCTGTTTCTTCTGCTGGGATTGAGCCACTATCATAGGTGATCGTTGCCCCAACTAATGTCGCAGTCATTGCATCCCGAAGGTGCATGAGCTGTTCGTTGTTGAGATACGGCAGCATTTTTCGCTGTATCTCCGTGATGAGTTGTTCTGTCATTGTCGTGTCTCCTTTCGAGGTAAGAGAACGACATTCAGTGGCAGTCCCTTTTGTAAAACTCTCGCCACTGGTGAGAGCTATTCAGGCGGTAAACGATAATTTAGCTGATCTCCTGCAAACGATATATCAAGGGCGGTTCGGCAATGACATTTTGGCAGTAAATCAGGGAGTCCTCTCGGATATTTGCTCATATTCAACAGACAAAGTAGCTGTCTCTGAGTTGAACGTCAGAACCTACTTCTCAACGGAAAATATGCTGTCGGGAAAAGCTGGTTCAACCGAGGCGACAAGCCTACCAACTACATCACAGACAACCGCTTGCCATAAAGGTGATACGTTGATTTCCAACATTCGTCCTTACTTTAAGAAGATTGTCTACTGTGAGGACAAATGTGGCTGCTCAACCGATGTTCTTTGCTTTACGCCAAGTCAGCCGTGTTACTCGGCGTACCTATTCAGCACCCTATATGCCGACAAGTTCTTCGCATTTATGGTTGCTGGATCGAAAGGAACGAAAATGCCCCGTGGAGATAAGCAGCAGATTATGACATACCCTGTTGTTCTACCATCGGAAGAAGAGTTAGCTGGGTTTAATACCATTGCTTCACCACTTCTTGAGCAGATTTATTCTAATAGAGCGGAAAATAAACGGCTGTCCATACTAAGAGATACCCTTCTTCCAAAGTTGATGTCCGGAGAGATCAATGTCTCTGCCGTCCAGCTCTAAGCCGCTAAATTATCGTTTATCTCTTTGTTTACAATCAACTTCCTATCAATAGATTCAAGCGTACCTACGATGGCGTTCTGCTCATCAAATGACACGGGGTAGTTGATCATAATTTCATCTAACAGGCGGTCACGGTTTAGTTCAGTTTGTCCCGTAGAGCCTTCATCCAACTGCAAGACTTCCCATTGGTGCGCTTTAAGAGCGTAACCAAGGAACTTCTGCGTTACCTTTCCGTTTGAACGGATAAGGATCATGTGTCCGTCTATTGTAGTTGCGGACGGAACATCTTCAATTTGCGCAATTCTCCCAGCAGTTCCCGCACCTGTCGAATTGATCAGAATATCATCAGGTTTGACATATCGTTCAGGAGGGACTTTCTTTTTCAGGGTATCATGCAACCTTGAATCTCCATAGCTTATTCGGAAATTCCGATTGCACTTTTGATTGAGAACTCTAATGGTTGTCTCGGATGCTTCTTCTGCATACGAAGGAGCAATTCCTTTGGAAATATACCCAACCAGCTCTCGTAACGGTACCTCATGCCACTCAGATGTCATATCCAATCGCCCCCAGTCGTTCTTTGATCTGAGCTTCAATTTCATGAGACTTAGTGAAAAGCTCAGACAGTTCAGAAGTCAGGCGTCCCATTTTCTCTTCAAACGGCTCACCGTCATCTTCCTGTTCCTCAATGCCAACATAGCGTCCCGGCGTGAGAATGTAATCTTGCTTTGCGATGTCCTGCGTAGTAACAACCGCGCAGAAGCCTTTTTCATCTTCAAGCGTTCCTTCTACAAAGGCGTTGTAGGTGTCGGCAATTTTCTTGATGTCTACATCCGTCAGTTCGCGCAGCTTCCGCGTAACCATAGTGCCGAGTTTCCGTGCGTCGATGAATAGTGTCTTGCCTTTCTGCTTCTTGTTCTTTGCAAGGAACCAGAGCGATACCGGGATCTGCGTCGTGTAGAATAGCTGCGTCGGCATTGCAACGATACAGTCCACAAGGTCAGCATTGATAATGTTCTTGCGGATTTCACCTTCACCGCCGGACTGCGAAGAAAGCGAACCATTTGCAAGCACCATACCGATACGTCCATTCGGAGCGAGATGCCAGATCATGTGCTGCAACCACGCGAAGTTTGCATTTCCAGCAGGAGGCGTACCATACTGCCAACGGACATCATCAACGAGTTTATCCGCACCCCAGCCGGAGAGATTGAAGGGAGGATTCGCCATAATGAAGTCTGCCTTGAGTTGAGGGTGGCAATCGTTAAAGAACGTGTCCGCATTAAACTTGCCGAGGTCGGCTTCAATACCGCGAATGGCAAGATTCATCTGCGCCATCTTCCATGTGGTCGGGTTGGAGTCCTGACCAAAAACGGAAATCTTGTTGATGTTGCCGCCGTGATTTTCGATGAACTTTGCGGACTGAACGAACATACCGCCAGAGCCGCAGCACGGGTCATAAACACGTCCATTAAACGGCTGCAATACTTCAACAAGGGTACGCACGACACAAGAGGGAGTATAGAACTCACCGGCAAGTTTGCCTTCCTGTTCAGCAAACTTGGAGAGACAGTATTCGTATGTACGACCGAGAATGTCCTTGCTGCTCCCATGCTCGATCATCTGAATGTTGGTGAAGAGATCAACCACTTCACCAAGACGCCGCTTGTCCAGCTCTGGACGGGCGAAGTTCTTAGGAAGAATATCTTTGAGGCGCTTGTTTTCTTTCTCAATACTGCGCATTGCATCATCAATTACCGTGCCAATTTCCGGCGTGTGAGCGGCAGCAGCAATCGCACTCCATCGTGCATTCTCAGGGACAAAGAAGATGTTTTCGGCAGTGTATTCGTCCTGATCCTCTTCAAATCCATCGCCTTCTTCAACCAGTTCCTTGTACTTTGCCTCGAAGCGATCAGAAATGTATTTCAAGAAAATCAATCCGAGAACGACGGACTTGTATTCGGATGCGTCGATGTTTCCGCGCAGGACGCAAGCCGCGTCCCAGATTTGTTTTTCAAAGCCGATATTGCTTGTGTTATTCTCAGCCATTTCAGCAACCTCCAAAGTTATAGTTTCACACTTACTATCCTACAAAAAGAGCTGTACGAAAAACCGGACTTAGTTCTTGTCCGTTCGCACAGCCTCACATATATCTCCGATGTCACAGTTCAAGTAATCACAAATGCGCAGCAAAATAGAGAGGGACACTTCTTCCCCCTTATTCAGTTTTGTCCATGTTCCGGCAGACAGCCCTACTTCATGTCGTAGAGAAGCCTTCTTTATGTCGCGTTCCAGAAGAAGCATCCATAGTTTCTTATAGCTTATGCGCACGGCAACCATCCTTTCGCTTGCTTGCATTCAACATCGCTTATAATATTATACCGGATTTCATTCTCAAAAGCAATCCGTTGATGCAGAAATTAAAGAAATAGTTTCAACTTCTCGAACCTTCTCTCAAGGATGCAGGGCATCTCCGGTCAACAGAAGATGCCCTGCTTTTGAAGAGATTATTCGCGCTGTGTGCCGCGCAGATGATCACGGTCATGGTCAGCAGAAGGAGCGAGAAACGTATCAACATTAGACTTGATTGTCTCTATTTGCTTTACTTCTTTTTTGAGCTTCGCACGTTCATCATAGAGTCGCTGCTGCTCGTCAAGAAGTCGCTGCTGTTCCGCTTGCAGTGTCTTCAAGCTCGGCAGTTTTTCATCGCCCTGCATGGCAAGCAGCGTACTCCGCGCCGCCTCAAAGATCACAAGTTCGGCTTCATGCTTTGCCTTGAAGCTCGGCTTGTCTTTCGCCTTCTGGAAGGCGTCATATACGGGTTTTAGGCGCTGGTAGTTGGAGATGTTTTTAATAAGCGGCTGGACTTCCCGCAGACGTGCTTCAACGACTTTCAGTTCCTTGCCGGTACGATCATAGGAGCTGTGAACATCCTCGACCTTCTTCTCAAGATCGGCGTATTGGAGCAAGTTGTTTTCCGTGAGATAGTTGAGTGTCCGTGCCGCTTCCTTGAGGATCGTGAGCTTGGCTTTATGCTCATAGCCCTTGCTGTCGATAAGTCTGATCCGCTCCTGAATATCTCCGATGAGAGAGATGCCCTTCGGCACGGTCTGCCTCCGGTTTCTGCGCGGCGTCCGTCCGGCAATCCGCTCCTTGATGCGTTCCTCGGTGTAGTTCTCTCCGATGGTTTTAGACCGGGTAAACCGCTCCTGTCCTTCAGCGCGAAAGGAGATATATTTGCCGGTCTTGATTTCATAACCAGCTTCCTGCATGAGCCGCAGAAAATCATCGTAATCCTTCGCTGTAATGACAAGCCGGTCGATGGTCTGCTTGAGTTTCTGCTTCCAGCTCGTGCCGCGTTTGGCTTCGGTGTACTCCTTGTAGCCCATGCCCTTGTTCTGAGAGGGAGGGATAACAGAGAGACCGTTTTCCTTACAGAGCCGGTCGCTGACCTCACGCATATCATAGTAAATCCGCTTGTAGCTCTTGTAGGCGTGGTAGTCCACAAAGTCAACCGCATTGAAAATCAGATGGTTATGAACATGGTCCTTGTCAATGTGCGTGGTCAGCACATACTCGTATTTTCCACCGAGGATTTCATCCGCAAACTGCTTGCCGATCTCGTGGGCAAGCTCCGGTGTGACCTCTCCAATTTCAAAGGACTGGATCACATGACGGGCTATGATCCTGACCGGATTCATCCCTTTTTGCTCGGCTATTTTCCGCGTCCATTCAAATTCCCGCGCTGCGGTCTCGCTGGCACAGCCGTAGGACGAGACCAGCAGCTTCTCGTCGGTCTTTTCGGGATTCAGAATGTACGCGATTGCCTTGCTCAAAGTTCCTCGGATTGCTTTGATTTTAGTAACTGCCATACCGCATCCATCTTTTCTTTCAGCTCGTCAATATCGTCCTGATAGAATCGTCCCGTCGAGTTGATCCTGCGGCAGACGGTATTGATGTTCACGCCGATCTTGTTGATTTCGGCGGCGAGCTTTTTCTGCTCCGTGTAGTCCACAACGATGATGTAGCCGTCGATCAGCATCTTCCTTGCATACGCACCGAAGTTCTCCGTGCCGATCATCTCCATCTTCTTTGCAATCGTCCGTTCTTCCTGTGGTGTCAGCCAAATCTTCTTCTGAATGTCTCGTGTTCTTCGTACCATGCTGCGCCCTCCGTCGTAAAGATTAGAAGGGTTTGGGACTATCCCAACAAGCAAAAATCTGATGTTAAGGGCAGGGTCTCCTTAACTGATTTTTCTCCGGTGGGTACTCACCGGATTTGCTTGCTAATCTCCCAAAATCGTATTCCCCGAAGATTCCTCCGTGAAATGTCCCTTCACTTTACAACGGACACAATAAGAGCGTTTGTTGAGTACCGGATTTCAAAAAAGTCAAAAAATCATTGGATTTCCCATGTGAAAGCCACTGTGTCTGTCACATCAATATCAACCGGCTCAATCTCAGGTGCGGCGCACTTGCTCATCGCCATGAGAGGCTGAATGCAGTCTTCAACATCGTAGCTTGTTCTGGAAAAAACATTGAGTTCGCCCCAGTTGTAGTCGATGTTGAGCAACTGCCCAAGCGTACTGCCTGATGCTTTGCAAAGAATCTCCGCCTTTGCCCTGGCGTTCTCCGTCGCATTGATCAGCAGCTCTTCGCTGACTCTTGCCGGGTTTTTCACGGTGAACGCAATGCTGAGTTCTGGTTGCGCCCCACAATCCGCAATCGCAGAAATGACCTTTGCAAGCTGCTTGCTGTCAAAGTCAAAGGCAAGTTTCAAGCGATAGCTGCAAGCATATCCGGCAAACTCTCGCTTGTAATTTCCTTGCCGATCCTTGACGTTCTCGTACCTTGTCTGGACATCAAAGCTCGTGGTTTTCAAGTCTTCTTTGCGATACCCAACGCAGACTGCGGCACCTTGCAGTCTTTCGATTCTCTCGGCAGCTTCCGACATTGCACGGTCATAGGTTTTAGATAAGGTTTCAATGTTCAAGGAGAGGATGATGTAATCCGGTCTTGCGGAGACATTGCCTGTCCCTTTTACGGTGATCGTTCTCATTGCTTTCTCCCGTCCTTTCTGGAATTAAAGTCCTCATCAATACGCTTTTTCCAATTCGTACCCAGTGGTACGCTGCAACGGACAGCAGAAACCGCTTCGCTCAGAACCTCATAGTTGAGCTGCGTTCCCTTATGGTCAGAGTGATAATTGACCGCTCGGTCTGCTCCAATACCGAAGTGCTTTGCCGTTTCAACTGCGTCAATATTTGCGCCGAGGAATAGAAACTCCCAGCCGCACTTTTCCTTCTGCCGCTCGATCATTTTCTTAACTGTCTCGCTGTCATAACGGCGGCTTGCATTCTCCATGCCGTCCGTTGTGATGACGAACAGCGTATGTTCAGGGACATCCTCATTTCTTGCGTACTTGTGGACATTCCCAATGTGATGAATTGCTCCGCCGATAGCATCCAGAAGGGCAGTACATCCGCGAACGGAATAGTCCCTGTCGGTCATCGGCTCCACCTTCTGAACCGGCACACGGTCATGGATAACCTCGCTCACGTTGTCAAAGAGAACGGTAGAGATCAATGCCTCGCCATTCTCTTTTTTCTGCTTTTCAATCATGGAGTTGAATCCTCCGATGGTGTCTGTTTCCAGTCCGCTCATAGAGCCGCTGCGATCAAGGATGAATACGATCTCCGTCAAGTTCTTTCTCATGTTTTGTACCTCCGTATATAAAAATATGACTGCTTGGTGTCTCACCTTACAGTCATATTGTACTTCGGTATTCACTTCATTTGGTCGCATGGCAAGCGACATTATTCTAAGGACAAGAACAGCTCTCCGTCAATGCTTAGGATGTCATCCATCGGAATCTTCGTGCCGTCCTGCATGGTAATCAGGCGCTCAAAGTCATCAACCTTTATGACTGCGCCGGTTGCAGTTACATACGCACCGCCAGCTTTGCGCTCATCAGGTTTGAAGTAGGTTATTTCAACCTCCGGCTCTTCATCAAGGGCATCCATGAGAAGCTGATACCTCATGTTCAAAGCGGTCAAGGCTCCCTCATCAAGCTCAATCCTTTCGTCGGTCAGACGTCCGGTTTCCTTGATTGCAGAATCATAGCCGGTGAGGGCGGCAAAGGGCGCAAACTGCGCTGCACGATCTGACATCGGCATTTGTGGTCGCGTTTTGGAAACGTGGTGAGGAAGTCCCATGATCTCGTCGTATTTTCCGTTCACGCCTTATGCCCTCCAATCTGCGCATTGCGGTCTTTCGCGGTTGCACCTTCTTCAAGATTCATTGCCTTGAGGATGGCGTTCTTTCCATACTTCTTCTTGATGGCAAGCGTGGCGGCTTGTATCTTCCGCTCACGCTCCAAAGCGGCATCTTCGGCTTTCTGTTTTTCCTCTTCGGCGGCATAGTCGGTAAAGAGATCGAGCTGGACAGCACCGTCATTTTTCTTCGGCGCGTCCGCTTCCGGCAGGACATGATTTGCTACAACATACATACGGCGGACAAGCAGATTCTTGTCCACGATCCGGTCGAAGAGTTCTGACACAGCACACATTATTTTGCGGGTAGAGGATGTGTGACCGTCGAGATTGATAGAGCCGTGCGCCTGTTTCGGGATCTGCCTCCCATAATGATCTGTCTCAACCGCGCCGTGATACTTTGCCCGTCGTGCCGGATCGGTCAGGTTCTCAATGTCATAGCCGACGGTGAGAACCATCTGATCGGTGACAAGCCCCTTGTCCACCAAGTCCAGCACAAGCAAGTCCGTCATTTCCCGCACAACCAGCTTCGCCTTCTGCGGCTCATAGGGGCAGTGCAAAACCTGACCAGAGCTGAGGCTGTTGGAGCTGGGACGGTACGCTTTGATTGCTTCAATGGTGGTCGGTTCCCATCCCCACGCATGGTCAATGAGCAATTCCGCATTCTTGCCGAACAGCTTGTAAAGCAAGTCCTCGTTCCGCTCTGAACAGAGGGCAACATCACCCATCGTGAACATCCCGTTCTGCTCAAGTTTCTTGGCAATGCCCCGACCCACGCGCCAGAAGTCCGTGAGAGGCTGATGAGACCAAAGCTCACGTCGGAATTTCATTTCATCCAGTTCGGCTATTCGGACGCCGTTCTTGTCGGCGGGGATGTGCTTCGCCACAATGTCCATTGCCACTTTGCAGAGGAAAAGATTCGTGCCGATTCCTGCGGTTGCTGTGATGCCGGTTGTTTCAAGCACATCGAGGATGATCTTCATGGCGAGATCATGTGCCGAGAGCTTGTAGGTATTCAGGTAGTCCGTCACGTCCATGAACACCTCGTCGATGGAGTAGACCACAATATCTTCCGGGGCAATATACTTGAGATAAACCTGATAGATGCGGGTGCTGTATTCCATGTAGTACGCCATCCGAGGCGGCGCGATGATGAAGTCAATCGCCAGATACGGGTTTGCTTGCAGCTCAGAGTAGAAGTGTGATGTGCCGTCCAATCTGTGTCCCGGCGCGTCGTGCTGCCGTCCGGCATTCGCTTCCTTCACGCGCTGTTTGACTTCAAATAGCCGCCCGCGTCCGGAGATACCGTAGCTCTTGAGGGAGGGCGTGACGGCAAGGCAGATGGTCTTATCGGTACGGCTTTCATCCGCAACAACAAGGTTTGTGTCCAGAGGATCTAAGCCGCGCTCCCGGCACTCCACGGAGGCGTAGAAGGATTTCAGGTCGATTGCGATGTAAGTGTGTTGTTTCACCTTCTTTGCCTCCGCTTTCTTCTTAGATCAGCCCTAATGACATTTCATTGGAGCTTTTAATGTTGAATACGATACGCCATTCAATATCACCCTCCACCGGCTCAAAGTGTAGAGAGGAACAAACTGCATGAAGTTTTTCTTTTGAGCTGTCTCCACACACGATTGCGATTGGACCGTCCGCTCCGCCGATAATGCCGATACAAGCAATATCGTTTCGTGCCTCTGGTGCATAGCGGTCAGAGCATGGCGCAATTTCCAAAGGCTTGTCCCCCTCAGCGCAATCACAGATCGTAACATCGCTGTCAGGTTCAGGAGAAAGTGTATAGCTCATAGCAGTAAAATGCGTAGGATAAAACCAGCGGTCAGAACCGTAACGCTTTTCGGAAATTGTCTGCTGCTCTAATTCCTGTACAGTCAATGTGTATTTTTTTCCACTGACCGGATGGAGGAAAGAAAACGAATCACCGGGAGCGTGTGCCTTGAAATGTGGTCCCGGGACACGACACGACTGCTGCTCCATTGTAAGGGAGAGGGCTTTTATTTCAGGACGGCGTTTGCTTGTCCACGGAAAAGCTGCCCGAAAAATCATCCATCCATAGGATGTATCCAAATCATAGTGTTCCAATGCCCACTTTGCTTCCGCTTCAT
>OFRZ01001917.1_pt1 | contig 11448 bp, 6 predicted proteins | sample 1543181 | NCBI WGS metagenome assembly OFRZ01 (sample SAMN04209245, study PRJEB22552) | human gut metagenome | biome: gut; material: feces | host: Homo sapiens | place: USA: Oklahoma | reverse complement strand
CCGCCACATATCCGTGACGGTCTTTTATTTGTTTTTCTAAACTTACTGACATTGGTCCCCAAGGGCGGCCTGCGTTTTCGTAGGGGCTTCAAGCCTGTTGGACATTTGAATAATTCTCCTATCAGGAGCTGTAGGATTCCCCAATCGTCTTGCTAAGAAAGTCGTCCACACTCCTAACGGGTCGCCCACGGGCGACCCCTACAGCGTAAAAAAAGGCTTGTCGCCGTGCGACAAGCCCTTTTTTTCAATCTATGCTTTTTTCTGTGCGGCCATGGCCTGGAGTTCTGGTTTGAATTCTTCGACCAGTTTCTTTTCGGCTTTGGCGCCTTTGGAGAGGGCGTTGTAGATGATTTCCGCCATTTCGTAACGGGTCATCGTGCGTTCGCCGTGGTATTTTCCGTCTTCGTAGCCCTGGATGATGCCGTTGCCAGCGAGTTTGCTGACGGCTTCATAAGCCCAGTGGTTTTCCGGTACATCCGGGAAGTCTTTGGACATATTCGGATTGATGACCGAAAGGAGGGCATCGAGGCGGCTGGTGAGATAATCAATCTGTTTCTGCTGGGCTTTTTCCCGTTCCGTCAAGCCGTTCGTGGCATTGCGTCTTGCCTTATTGCCGCCCTGGCCGATACGGAGGGAAATGCCGCCGCCATACATGTTTTCGCCTGTTCCAAAGGACGACGAAACATTAACCATGACGTTTTCATTCGGCCGGTAGAAGGCGCCGATAGCCGTAGCCGTTTCGCCTTTGTAACCGCCGACGGCAGCTGCAATGTTCCACTTGGAATCAGCATCGAATTCGAGGGGATGCAGGTTGGCCAATGCCGCTGCGTTAGCCCCGACTTTGTCGACGCGGCTGTCCAGATTGCTGACGCGGTTTTCAACCGTGTCTACCCGATTTTCGACGCTAGCGACGCGTTCATTGGTCTGATAGAGCTGGGCCCCGTTGACAGCGTCCGTGCTGCTGACCGAAAGGTCACCGGCTGCTACGTTGACAATCTTCTGATTGTTGGCGTTGATGCCGTTGGAATCGATGTAAGTCTTGTCACCGACTTTGTAGGAAGAAGCAGTCATGCTGCCAGCAACCGTAGCGTTGCCGCCAACACTGAGGTCTTTTTCCATAGTGACTGCATCCTTAAAGGTGGCTGCGCCATCGAAGGTGGACGTGCTGGTGACGTGGAGCGTATCCGTCGTCGTGCCGCCGTTTACATTGAGTCCGCCTTTAGTGACGGTTACTTTGTCGTTAAATGTAGAGGTCCCGTCGACTTCCAGCGTCTTTTCCAACTTAACTGTGTCTTTAAACGTTGACTTGCTGTTGACAGTGAGTTTAGTATCGGCTCCTTCTTTGCCAAGCGTCGTATCACCATCGACTGTAGCATTGCCATGGACACCGAGGTCCTTCATGACATCAGCATAATCCATCGTAGCCTGACCCGTTGTGAGTGTGTTGCCGGAAATGGTTGTCTTCGTGATGGTTCCATCTTTAATGGCCGCGTTGTGGTCCGTGTTTTCAAAGGTAGTACCAGTTGTATCACTCGTTACCGTTGTATTGCCAGTAATATTAGTAATCTTTGTTGCTGTATTGGTAATCCCATCTGCCGTCATTTCACTCTTCACAGCAGAGCCATCGCCAATCTGGTTGGTAATCTTTTCAGAAGCGGCATTGGTAATGTCCTTCGCGCTGGTTGCTACTTCAGACGCGGTCTGCTTCACTTCACTGGTATCCGTACCATCTTTCACGGTGTTAGTGATGCTGTCTGCCTTCTGGCTGGAGCTGGAGAATGCACCGGTATTGTTGTCTGTCACCTTTGTTACATCTTCGGTAACGGTCTTCTTGTTTGTGAGCGACTGGGTTCCGTTCTTCAGCGATGTATTCACACTGTCGGCCAGCTGGCTGAGGGTGCTGGTGCTGGTCCCGTCAGTGACAATATTGATATCCTTGTCAGCCGTCTTGGTGAAGGTATTGCTCTTGGTGCCATTCTTGACAGATTCAGTAATCTTATTAGTGGTCATAGAGCTGGATACATTATCGCCTACGGAGTTATTGATTGATGTAGTTGCCTTGTTTTCGATTTCTGCCGCAGAGTTGGACAGTTTTTCCGTTGCAGAATTGGTGATGTTCTTGGCGCTGTTGTTCAAGGTTTCAGAAGCCGTGTTGGTGATGTTCTTGGCGCTCAGGCTGCTGTCACCGGTCACGGTGGTTGTCTGGTTGCCGCCAATGGTATTGGTCTGGTCCCCAGTGATATTATTGATCTGGGTGCCGTTGACCGTGTGTTTTTCTTCACCGGTAATGGTGGTTTCCAGTCCGCCATTGTAGTTTTCCGTGGTCTTGCCAGTTACGGTTTCCGTCAGGGTTCCTTCAACAGTATTGCTCTGATTGCCCTTAACAGTCGTGCTCTGGTTGCCTGTCACTTCAGTGCTCATATCGCCACCAACAGTCGTCGTCAGATTCCTGCCAATGGTATTGGTCATATCTTCCGTCGTCGTGTTGGTAATGTTCTTGGCACTGTTGCTCAGGGTTTCAGAAGCCTTGTTGGTAATGTTCTGGGCATCATTGGCAATCGTACCGTTCTTAGCCGTGTTGGTGATGTCTTTTGCCGTCTGGGTGACACCAGTGGTGTTGGTGCCATCTGTTACGGCACTGCTGATGGTCGGGCTGCCTGCATCGTCGAGGCTCTTGATGACGTCGATGACGCTGCTGCCGCTTACCAGGGCATCTTCCGTCTTGGTGGCCGTCTTGGTGGTGGCGCTGTACTGGGTATCGCTGGCTTTGATCAGCTGTTCCGATTTGTCCACGGTGTTATTGGTGTTGTTGGCCTTGGTCCCGTCAGTGATGGAGGAAGCCAGGCTCGTGGCATCCTGGTTCACAACGGTGGTATTGGTGCCGTCCGTTACGGAGGAGGCAATCTGATCTGCTTTCTGCAGGTCGTTAGATGTATTTGTCCCATCGGTAATGTTGGTGTTGGTCTGGCCGGCAATGGTGTCGATGGTGGTCTTCTTGTCCCCATCGGTGAGCTGGGATTTTTCTTCTGCTGCGCCCCGGAGGTAGGAAGCGGTCTTGCCATCAGCCTGGCTCATTTCTTCCGTAGTCTGATAGGACAACTGGGTGGAAGTGTTGGAGCCGGCATCGTTGGAGACTTTATTCACGATGGAGCTGGACGCATCGGTTTCCACATCCAGAGCCTTGTTGGTAATCTTGTTCTTTGCAGTGTTGTTGATGTTTTCCGCCGTCAGGCTGCTGTCGCCGGTCACGGTCGTGGTCTGGTTTCCGCCTACCGTAGTGCTAAGGTTGGCTTTGTAGTCTTCCGTCACATCGCCAGTTACCGTTTCCGTCAGGGTTCCTTTTACGGTATTGGTCTGGTTGCCATTGACCGTGGTGCTCTGGCTGCCATAAGTTTCGCTTACTGCGCCTTTGACGGTTTCGGTCTTGCTGCCACTGATGGTATTGGTCTGGTCTCCTGCTACCACATTAGACTGATTTCCGCCTACATTGGTGCTCTGGTCACCGTCAACCGTAGTTGCCTGGCTGCCGTATTTTTCCGTCACACTGCCTTTGACCGTTTCCGTCTTGTTGCCGCTTACCGTATTCTGCTGGTTGCCGGCTACGATATTGGTCTGGTTGCCGCCTACAGAAGTCTTCTGGTCTGTCTTGACGTTGGTAACCTGGGCATTGAAGTTTTCCGTTTCCGTCCCTTTTACATTGACTGTACGGTCGCCGGACACGGTATTGGTCTGGTTGCCTGCTACATAATGGGTTTCATTGCCGCCCACCTTGGTATCCAGGTCGGACTTGTAGTCTTCCGTGACCTTGCCGGTGACGGTGGTCTTCAATTCTCCACCAACGGTGTTGGTCATGTTCCCGGTTGCGGTGTTCACCAGGTCTTTAGCCGTGTTGGTGATGGTTCCATTAGCTGCGCTGTTGGTAATATTACCGGTTGCAGTATTCAGGATATCTTTGGCATTGGTTGCGACCGTCTTATCTGTTGCATTATTTGTGATGCCGCTTTCATCCCAGGTGGTGTAGATGGTATCTCCAAATGCGGACTGTACATGGGTGGTATCGACGAGAACTTTGTTGTTGCCAACCTGATTTGTCACGCTGGTGGTACCGGTATTCGTAATTGTAGCAGCATCGTTTGTGATGGATTTGCCGGTAGCCTTATTAGCGATACCGCTTTCATTCATCACACTCTGAACTGCCGAACCGTCGCCAATCTGGGTGGTTACGGATTCACTGGCCGTATTGGTAATGGTTTTTGCATCATTGGTCATCGCTTCAGCAGCTTTGTTGGAAATAGTCTTCGCTTCATTGCTGATAGTTCCGTTGGAAGCAATGTTGCTGATATTGCCATTCTCTGCTTTGTTGGTAATGCTGTCAGAAGCTGTGTTTGTCAGTTTTTTGGCATTATTGGAAATAGTGCCATTTGTGGCCGTATTGGTAATATCCGTCGTAGTCTGGGTGGAAGAAGTTGTGTTGGTTCCATCGGTGACTTCGCTGGTGATGTTATCTACTTTCTGATCCACCTTGGAGAATACCGTATCAGACGAATTAATCTGATTGAGGATTTCGCCGACGCGCTGATTGAAGGTCGAGATCTTACCATCTTTATCTTGGAGGACACTGCTGGATTCCGTTGCACTCTGAGTTGCCGTATTGGTGTTACTATCTTTATCCGTCAGCGTGCTCTGTGACTGAGTAGATGTTTGTGTAGACAGGTTGCTGTTCTTGTTAGAATCCACAACCTTGGAAGTCACATCACTGCCTTCTACAGTCAGGGTACTCTTCTTCCAGTTACCATCTGCATCGGTAGCTTTGGCCCAGGTGGAAGTCCCATTTTCATCGTAATCGATGGCACTTTCTTTTTCGCTGCCATCTTTGGTGCTGGTGGCTTTCTGATAGGACGTGATTTCACCGGCTGCGACTTTCGTGCTGGCCGTTACGTTGTTATCGCCTACAATGCCGTTCTTGGTCAGGTCGATTTCATCCACATTCAGCTTGCCGTTGACTGTCAGGTCGCCGCCGATAGTGGCATTGCCGCTGGTGGTAATGGTTTCAGCGCTCAGGTTCTTCACACCGGTGAGGTTGCCATTCTGCATGGTTGCCGTGCCATCGGAGATGCTCTTACCCTGGATAGCGCCGCCGGCGGTCAGGTCACCGGTAATGGTAGCGCTGCCTGCCGTCAGAGCTCCCTGGATAGAAGCGCTGGCCCCCGTAATGGCGCCGCCTGCGTGGATGTCACCCAATGCGGAGATATTGCCCGTGGAAGTTACGGTGCCGCCGGAAATGGAACCGCTGGTGTTGATGTTGCCATTGGTGATGGTAGCAATCCCATCGGTCAGGGTCTTGCCGGTTACCGTTCCGTTGCTCATGGAAGCACCCTTACCGTCGGTTACTGTTTCGCCGGTGATGGTTGCCTTGGAAGTGACATTCCCGTTTTCATCTACGGTGAAGTCCCCATTGGCCCCTTTGATGCTGCCGTCGGACTTCAACGCTGCCTTGGCTGCATCATAGGTATCGCCGCCGGTGTAGACACCGTTCGCATCCATCACACTGCTGTTGGTACCAACCTTGATGCCATTTTCGTTCAGGGTGATCTGGTTGTCCTTGCCCTTGTTCAGAATCATTTCATTGGCATCGGTCTTGGAAGTGGTCACGTTGCCCTGGGCGTCAATGGTAGTGGTATTCTTTTGCAGAACATTGTCATCGCTCAGGCTCACTCCGCTATTGACGGCTTCCACCAGGTTGGTATCTGCTGCCACACGGGCCGAAGTTTCTGCCGTAATCTTATCATCCAGTACCGTATCGGCTGCTTTACGGGCAGCAGCTTCATTATCAATATTGGTCTGCAGCTGTTTATCCGCATTTTCCAGATTGGTAACTGAATATTTGCGCTTACGTGCTTCTTCCTCAATCGCATCGGCATTGGCTTTAACCTGGGTATCGAGGGCAACGATATTTTCACCTACCGTATTGCCGGCCGTTACATAATTCCCGCTGGTAAGGGTATCATCCACGACGCCCTGCTTGCCGACGACAGAAGCGGCAGTGATATTGCCCGTAGCGTCGATGCTGCCCGTGGAAATGGCATTGCCTTTAATGGTGGTAGAGGATCCGCTGTTGGTGAAGGTCGTCCCATTGGCATCACTCTGCACTTCATTGACGACAGCCTGATTGCCTTCACTGTCCGTACCGGTAATCTGCTCAGTGATGGTCTTAGAAGCTACAGATTTAATCTGGGCTGCGCTGTTGGAAATATAGCCATTGTCTCCAGATACATTGTTCTGGATTCCCGTGCCGGCGTTGTTCAGGATGGCATAGCTGGCCTGGTTGATGACGTTGCCGCCGGATACGGTCGCACTATTGGTTTGTCTTGTCCCTGCCGTTAAAGATACATTATTTTTGGAATTGACTTCCACATTTTTAGTAGCTGTACCGCCCTGAATGGTGCTTCCTGAAATGGTCAGCTGATTGACTGATTGAACAACTCCAGTGCCGTTGGTAACTTGAACAGGGGTTGTCACAAATCCACTTGCTTGAACAGTATTACCAACTGTCAACCCATTCTGGACACTTAAACTTTTTTCAATGGTTGTAGTACCGTTGTTATAAATAATATTCTGTGTCCTCGTCTGCAAGGTCGCAATATCATTCGTATTGGTACTCACCTGCGTCTGCAAGGTCGCAATGTCATTCTGGTTGGTACTTACCTGACTCAGCGTAGTCCCGATGGTCGATGCATCTCCTTGTGTTACCGTCAGCACCTTTTGTCCGTTACCACTGGTATCAGTCACCTCAGCAGTGCCGATTGTGACAGTATCTGCTGCGTAGCTATACCCTCCGACCGGGAGGAGCAGCAGGGCTGCGATGGCGGCCAGGGCCAGGCGTCTGGTTTTATCGCCTGTGCTGGAGGCCTTGGTATGGCCTTTGGCTAATTCCGATGCTACGACGTAGCAATTTCTTGATTTACTCCAGATGACTTTAAATATCTTATTCATATCATCGCATCCTTTCTGTATAAAGATTTGACAAGGACCTTAATTTTGCGTACAAAAATAAAAGGTACCGGAAATGCTGAAATTTTTGGGATTTTTATGCGTCTTTTTGGAAAATGAATTTGAAATAATCTTCCTGGAACTGGCGATATTTTCGTTTGGCCAGGGGGATTTTGTGCCCCTTCACTTCGATGTACTCACTTTTTATGATGTGAATTGCGGACTGGTTGACGATATAACCTTTTCCGGGAGAGACGAACTGGCCGGGGACGATGGATTCAAAGGTCTGCAGCAGGGCTGACAGGGATTGGCGCGTTTCCAGTATGGAGCCGTCATGGGTGTGGACTTGCTGGACATGGCCGTTGCTTTCGACGAAGAGCAGATTGTTGACTTCTTCGACCTGGATGCCGCCGCCGACGAGGCGAAAGATGATCTTTTTGCTGTGCCGCTGGCGTATCGTATCCATGACCCGGTCCATGGCCTGGTCGAATTGTTTTTGTGTAAACGGCTTGGTCAGGTAATGGGCGGCCCGGACGTCGAAGGCTTCGACGGCGAATTCGTCACTTGTCGACAGGAAGATGATTTCGGCTTGGCTTTTCTGTTTTCTCATTTCACGGGCGATATCGGTTCCCAGCAGGCCGGGCATGCAGATATCCAATAAGATGATGTCGAAGTCTTTCCTTTCTTCCACGGCGTCTACAAAGTTCATGGCGTTGTTATAGGCGTATATCTCGATATTCGAGGCTTTGTTCTGGTAATAAGTCTGTACGGCTGTTTTCATGATTTCCAACTGGTCTTGTAAATCATCGCAGAGGGCAATTCTCAACATAGGTACCTCCTTTCTGTTCACGGTAAGGGAACAATCATCCTTTTGCAAGTGTATTATAACTCGTGTTGATGCTTAAAAATTCCTTCATGACATGAAATGTACTTTTTTTGGCATAAACGGAATGGGCCCTGATTTTTTTTTATACAACGTCGAATACATTGATATTATTCTGTAATCATCCTGCAAAATTGAAGATTTGACTTAAACCATCACTTTATTTTGCTGAATTCAGTATAACTGGAAAAGCATTTGTTGCCTATTATACTTCCGTATACAATTTACTGGCATATTAATGTGACGGAGAAACGCCATTGCATCGCGTTCCTAAATATGGTATGATACGGCCGAGGCAAAAGATAACATCACGTATCGTGAGTTATACTTTTTTCGGATATTTTTCAAGATGGTTTTTTCATCTGCTTGGATCTGCTTTGGACCGAGACAGAAAGGATGGCTCATCATTTGTTGGTAGTGCTGAAATACGTGGGATTTTTCACAATTTCGTCTGCCAGTATGGACGTTTGTCGCTTAGACACCTTTCGGTCTGTGCCGGAAGGTGTTTTTTTTGTTTCTTTTGCCCCAGATTCTCATAGGGAGGTTTTTTTATTGAAAAAGTGTTGTGATTTTCTGGTAAACAACATGGCCATTTTCGTCGTCCTCATTGGTATTGTCGGCGCCGTATGGCCCCAGACCCTGCAATGGGTCGGCCCGTACGTTGGCTGGCTGCTGGGGATTGTCATGTTCGGCATGGGCATGACCCTGACTGTACAGGATTTCAAGACCGTCTTCAAGCGGCCGTGGGAAGTCCTCATCGGTGTCGTTGCCCAGTTCCTCATCATGCCCTTCGTGGCCTGGGCCCTGGTACGCCTCTTTGCCCTGCCGCCGGAACTGGCCATTGGCGTCATCCTCGTCGGGACCTGCCCGGGCGGGACGGCATCGAATGTCATCTCCTATCTGGCCAAAGGCGACGTCGCCCTGTCTGTCTCGATGACCATGTCGACGACGCTCCTGGCGCCTATCGTGACGCCGGCCCTGACCTGGTTCCTGGCAGGCGCCTGGATCCATGTTTCCTTCGTATCCATGATGATTTCCATTGCGGAAATGGTCCTGGTACCGGTCCTGCTCGGTTTGGCAGCCCATCATTTCTTCGCCCGCGGCGTCGAAAAAGTCCTGCCGGCCATGCCCGTCGTATCGGTAGCGACTATCGTCATCCTCGTCGGCTGCGTCGTATCCCTCAGTGCATCGCGTCTCTTTGACGTCGGCCTGCTCATGGCGGCTATCGTCATCTTGCACAATGTCTTTGGCCTGGCCCTGGGCTATGGCATGGCCAAATTGTTCCGCCTCGATTCGCGTAAATCCCGGACCGTAGCCATCGAAGTGGGCATGCAGAATTCCGGCATGGCTGCGTCTTTGGCCGTCTTATATTTCAACCCGGCAGCGGCCATTCCCGGTGCTATCTTCAGCGTATGGCACAATATTTCCGGGTCCATCGTGGCCAATTTCTTTTCGCGCCGCGATGAAAAAGCCGAAGAAAAGGCTCGTGCCCTGTCTGTCGATAAATCGAGTGTTCCTACTCATTAATTCATATTTCAAAGGAGTCTTACAATCATGAAAATTTTCCGTACTGTCAAAGAAATGCAGGCATTTGCTGGTGAACAGAAGAAGGCTGGTAAGGTCATCGGCCTGGTCCCGACTATGGGCGCGCTCCACGAAGGTCATCTGACCCTGATGCGGACTGCCAAGGCCAAATGCGACGTCGTCATCGCTTCGGTCTTTGTCAATCCGACCCAGTTCGGCCCGAACGAAGACTATGATGCCTATCCGCGCCGCTTCGATGAAGACTGCCAGAAATTGGAAAGCGTCGGCGTCGATGCCGTCTTCCATCCGGAACCGTCGGAAATGTATCCCGAAGGGTACTGCACGTATGTCAACGTCGACGGCGATATTACCCATAAACTCTGTGGGGCTCAGCGGCCTATCCATTTCCGCGGCGTCGCTACGGTCGTTACGAAATTGATGAACATTACCCGCGCCGATGAAGCCTTCTTCGGTCAGAAAGACGCCCAGCAGGTCGTCGTCGTCCGCCGCTTCGTCAGCGACCTCAATATCCCGGTCCACATCAATATGGTCCCCATCGTCCGCGAAGAAAGCGGCCTGGCCCGGAGCTCGCGCAATGCTTATTTGTCGCCGGAAGAAAAACAGGCAGCCCTGGTACTGTCCCGCAGCCTGCGCAAAGCCAAGGCAGCGTATGAAGGCGGCGAAAAGGACGTAGAAACGCTGAAATCCATAGTTACCAAGGAAATCCAGTCGGAACCGATGGCTTCCATTGACTATGTCGACCTCTTCTCCTTCCCGGCTTTGCAACCGATTGCGACGGTCGACCAGGAAAGCCTGTTGGCTATCGCCGTCCGCATCGGCAAGACGCGTCTCATCGACAACGTTATCTTGGGCTAAGGGAATCTTCACATTTTCTTCATATTTCCTCCACATCTTTTTCGCACGTCTCTGCTATAGTATAATCATGAACAGAGGGGTACTACAAAGGAGGTCTTGATGATGAAGAAAAAAATCTTAGCCGGATTGGCTGCGCTTGCAGTCGTTGCCGGATTTTCCGCCTTTGCAGCCACACCAGCTGCTTCGGAAACGCCATCGTCGGCGCCGTATGAACAAGGCTACACCTGTTATGATAACGGGTACTGCCCGGGTCCTCAGCGGCATGGCTGCTATGATGGCCAGAATAACTGCTATACGGACAATGGCTATTGCCAGGGTCCGCGCCGCGGCTGCCGGGCCAATACCCGCAGCGGTTGTCAGGGCTGGCAGGATTGCCCGGCCTATGGTGACCAGCGGTAAGCAGTTCATCTAAAGGGGGAAAACAATATGGTAATGACTCACTACATGGAACTCTTGTCGCTCCATGAACCTTGGTTCTTGATTCTCTTCATGCTCGTACCGATGGTACTGGCCGAAACGATTTTGGCTGCCGGTGCTTTTTCCTTGCTCTACAAGGACAGCCGCAGTGAAAAATGGGACAGCCTGAGCCACGTCTGCGGCCTCATCCTGGGCGTGTTCTTCATCGTAGCTACAGTATACATCGTCACATCCTACGTGCCGACTATCCAGTGGCGCGGCCCGATTGATTACATTTCTATCTGGGCCTATGTCCTGGGCGTCATCCCGGCCGTCCTCATCCTCTTGCAGGAACTGGGCATCATCTTTAAGAGCCTCGATGCAACGGCAAAAATCAAGAAACACATCATCCTCATGGTTCTCTTCGTCTTGTTCACCCATTTAGCCATGGTCTTCGGCATGGCCGACCCGCAGCTCGCAGGCTACGTCCCGCCGAAACAGAACATGCAGATGCAGATGAACGGCAATATGCCTATGGACCACAGTCAGATGAACCATAGCCAGATGAATCATGACCAGATGAACGGTCAAATGAATGGCCAGATGAATAACAATAACGGCCAGATGGACCACAGCAAGATGTAAAATTTAGTGGCTAGTGGCTAGTGGCTAGTGGCTAGTGACTCGTGGCTCGTGGCTCGTGGCTTCGTAGGGGCCATCTCAGAGGGCAATGTCAGTAAGTTTAGAAAAACAAATAAAAGACCGTCACGGATATGTGG
>OFRZ01001914.1_pt1 | contig 11454 bp, 8 predicted proteins | sample 1543181 | NCBI WGS metagenome assembly OFRZ01 (sample SAMN04209245, study PRJEB22552) | human gut metagenome | biome: gut; material: feces | host: Homo sapiens | place: USA: Oklahoma | reverse complement strand
CATCGCAACATAGCCCTTTGCCGTCATGCCGAAGGCTTCGGACATTTCCTTCACCATGTCGAAGATTTCCTGCGACAGAGCCGTTTCGAATCGTCTAGTTGCCATTTACAATTTTCTGCATTGAACCGAAAAATCGGTGAATTACCGGAAGATATGGCAGTGTAGGCGATCTTTGACTGTCCGGCAATCATTTTTCTCGAATCCGAGGGAAAACCTCAAGACGGACAGGCCAGGGACAGGTCGTCGACCTCCGAGCGGTAGCCTCAAACAAGCCGCAAAATGGAGATAGTCCCTACTCTCGCAGGCGTTTTAACCGATTTAGCATGTCCGAAGGCCCTCAGAACCCCCATTTCGGCCTGTTTTCGGCCCTCAAAGGCCCGGTTGTCCAGAGGCGGGCCCCAAAGCCGAAAATCGACCAAAATCGACGGTTTTTCTCTTCTTTGAGGATCCCTCAGCCTCGCAATACCCCGTAGGACGCTCACAATCGCTTCATATCGCGTTTCTGAGAGATGGATAAGGCGTGGGTAGCGGGAGGAGTTGCGTGTCGCTCAAAACGCGTTCTAGCGCGTCCGCTCGATGGCAAGAAAAGTTATCCACAGGGCGATGTGAATAACTTTTGAGAAAGGTTCACCTTAGTCGCGCTTTTACCCCGAGAAAGGTTCACATTAGTCGCGCTTTACCCCCGAGAAAGGTTCACTTAAGTCGCGCCCCCTAACTATATAACAAGTATGTATATAACAAGTATGTATTAACAGGTAAGTACGCGCATGCGCGCGTGACGCGAACCAAGGCATTGATAAATAAGGGAATTTTCTTCGCGTCCGAAACACGCTTTCCCAAGCAGAAAAGGGGAAATCAGTTAAGACGCTACTGCCACAGGCGAAGATAGTGAATTGAGGGGGCTTCGAAAGCACCCACAAAACGCCCTTCGACCAGCCTGCTGCGACCAGACCGCGAGGGCTGCTGAGAAAACCAGCGGCTACCATGCGACCTCATTCAAACCTTGCCCCAGTTTGGCAAAAATTGCCGAAGTGGCGCAAAACTTACAAGTCAAAAATGGGATTTTGGTCGATTCCCAAAAATAACCACGACTGACGAATCTTTGCCCTTCCCTGTGCAGGAGGAAAATACAAGCTTTAGTAGACAAAAACTAAGGCCCGGCACCTGACAAGAACTTTTACATCCGCTGTTACAACTGATTTTGCACCCAAAATGCCTCTAAAAATCGCGGCCGGCGCCCTCAGTTGCGGCGTGACGAAATCGGGTCAAAACGTACCGTATGCCAGTGAGCCTCCGGCCCTCCGAAAAAAGGTTCACCTTAGTCGCGCTTCTCCCTTTCCGAATGCCATGAATCGCCTACTGCCACAGGGAAAGAGCGGTGAATGTCAAGACGAATACCAAAAGGTTCACACAAGTCGCACAATCTCACGGAAAAAGCCCGTAAACGACTGTGAGAGTAGGCGTTAACGGATTCATGCCACTTCAGAACGAGCACGCAACAAACCGAACGCCTTACTCTTGCAGTCGATTTCGTGAATCAACACCACAAAATCCGCAAAGGCTGGAAAGGTTCATATTAGTCGCGCCCGAACTCTCTGTTTTGCCCGATTTGCACAAATTTTGAGCACGATTGAAAAGCTCACCCGCCTTTCCTCTCCGCTTCGTCCTTTCAAATGCCTGCAAACGCTACTGCCACAGGCGAAAACGTGAAAATCATTCGCGAAATCTTCGAATCCTGTTGGTTGGAAGCAATAATTCTATTGATAGAGAAAGTCTATTGCTCATTTCCCTACTCCCACAGGCAACTACAGGCGATACCCACCGTATCGGCGAGCTCCGGATGCGCCGTCGAGAAAGGTTCACCTTAGTCGCGCTTTCGGCCCCAAATCGCCTCAAGTCGCCTCTGCGAGTAGCCTCTTAACTGAATGCGGAATCTTCGGAACCTCAAAACCCGCATCCGGGCGGTGTTGCATCGGCGCACACTGGGGCTGGCCCAGGCAGCCAAAACCATATTTTTTCCCTGCCGGGGGCTCTCCCTTCGCATCCTTCTGCACTCGAGTCGGTCGTTTTTGCCGAACAAGTGAGAGGGCGGTGTGCACTCGCGCCTACCCTAGGCGGTACTTTCTCCAACATGCAGTTAATCCGATGTCGAGAACCGTTTTCCAACGCAGCGGGCTTTGCCTGACACTGCTCGCCCTATTGTCCATGCCAGTCGAGGCAACGACTGTGACGGACAGCCGGCAGATCACAACCACCGGTCAAACCTCCTTCTACGGCAACAATGCAGAAGGCTGGTATTGGTACCAAGATCCAAAGGAAGAAGAGCCCCAAGAAGAACCTCTTCCGCCTCCTCCGCCGCCCAAGGCGCCGGAACCCGAACCTGAGCCCGTTTTGAAGGCGGAGGCGCCGCCCGCACCTTTCACCGCAGCTTGGGTACGCGAAATGCTCCCCAAGTACAAGGACATTGCCTGGGACAACCCGACGCCTGAGAACGTCAAGGCATACTTTCTTCTCCAACGCTTTGCCATCGACCGCTCTTCGAAGTTCGCGGATGTCGCCAAGACCGTCACGATGGGCAATCCCCTCCTCGATGAGAATTACCGGCGTCCCCTTGCTAGCTTTGCAACGCTCGCTGTTGATCAGAACGCCGCAAAAGAGCGTTCCGCGATCCTCAAAAAGATCTCCGAAAAGGCAGGTCTGTTCTTTTTCTTCAAGGGGGGATGCTCCTACTGTGAAGCACAAGCGCCTCTGATCGGACGCATCATGGACGAAGGCTTCGACGTACTTGCCATATCCATGGATGGAGGCGAGCCGTCAACCTTCAAGTTCCCCCATATTCGTCAGAATGCAGGCCAGGCCGAATATCTGGGCGTAACCGCTGTTCCCGCGATCTTCCTCGTGACGCCGGACGGTACCTTTGAACAGCTTGGCCAAGGTGTAGTTGCCCTGCCGGAACTCCAACAACGCATTCTCATTGCTTCGAAACGACGCGGTTGGATTACTGAAGAAGAGTTCGCCGAACAAAGGCCGCTGATGAATCCGAATCAGCAGCGAGACCTCTCCGTCGAATTGCCGCAGTTGCTGAAAGCTTCTACAGAAAACCCTGCGCTCCTCTGGGGCTCTCAAGAATCGTCCGACAAAGTTGCCTCTCTCACGAAAGATCAGACGCAATCCGTTGTGGACAAGGACGGCTTCATCGCCCCGGACAAACTCGTGGGGCTTTTCGGAGCAGACGCCGAAACAAGCGGCGTTCTGGATCCGATGCTTCTCATGATAAATCCCATCATTACAGGCCAGCCGCCTGTCACGACGAATGCCCTGCCGACTCAAACTTCTAATTCGGTCGAACAATAATCATGCGAAAAACTCTCATTGCACAAGCTCTGGCCGTCATCATGTCCGTGACGCCACTGGTAGCCACATCCGGCGCACTTCAGTCTCAAATGGACAGCGTCTTTGATTCCATGATCAACGTTACGCGTCCCGGCGTCTTTGAAGGTCAGCGTCGAGGCGTTGTGAGTGCCGGCTCGGTCTATGTGCGCAACAAGATCGTGGATACCAACGTGGTGACCTTTGTTCCGCCTTCATGGAAGGGCGGATGCGGCGGCATTGACTTCTTCGGCGGGTCTTTCTCATTCATTGACGCCGACCAATTCATTCAGCTCATGCGAGCCGTTGCGTCGAACGCTGCCGGCTATGCTTTCCAGCTTGCTCTGGACAACACCTGCACGCAGTGCATGACGTACATCAATGACTTGAAGCGCATCATTCAAGCCTTGAACCAATATGCCGGCAACAGCTGTCAGCTGGCTCAAGGCATTGTCAACGACTTGGCACCTGCTAAGTGGGAAAAGAGTCGTAGTGATGCATCGATCAAAGGAGTGGCTCAAGGTTTGTTCCCCGACATTTTCGCTGCCAACAGCGAAAAGGATGGCAAATCAGCCATGAGTACAGCGGCTTCGGATCCCAATATCTCTAAGGAAGTCTTCGGCAACGTTGTGTGGCAGACGCTTCAAAAGCAGAATGTGGCTGCTTGGTTTACCACTTCCTTCTCCAACAAGTATGAAGGCTATGAACTGCTGATGTCCATGACCGGCAGCTACATCATCGACAAGCCGGTGGATAAGGAAGTCGGCAACGGCGTCAAGAGCGATTCAACCCCAATGAAACCTTTGACGCGAATTGTGCATCTGAGGGATTTGATCGACGGCGGGGCCAATGTCGAGGTGTACAAGTGTGATGACTCCGGCAGCGACTCTCAGTGCTTGAAGCCTGGCATTGTCAAAACGAAGGTCGACAGCCTTCGTTTGAAGATTTACAACATGCTTGTTGGCACTGATGGCAAGACCGGCATCATTCAATCGTTTGCTGACGGTAAGACCAAAGTCAATGAACAAAGTCGCGCACTCTTATCTTCAATACCGGTGCCCGCCGGCGTCATGTTGCGCAACTTCGCTCTTCGTAACAAGGGCATGGCCGAAGAGTTTGCCATTGAACTCTCATATGCAATTGCCGCCTCCATGGCCTATGACATGGCCAAAGACATGATGTATTCGGTTCGAGCCGCTGTGTCGACCTCGGATAAGCCGCAAACAAAGGAAGTGACGGACATGATCGACCAAAACATCATGATTCTCACTCAAGAATACGAAGCTTATTGCAAGAATCATCCCAATATGGCGAGTGTGACTCGGTACTACCATGACCTGAACGCGATCATGCACAATCCCGCACTGACCGCAGGTCAATCGCAGTCGACGCCGAAGTAAGGAGCTCCCATGTTCACGATTTATTCGATTGGGGATTCCGCATTCCTGGCTCAAATCCTCAATGCGTTGGCCATGATCTGCGGCACGGGGGACTTCAAGACGCTCGTCGGCGTCGGCGCTCTCCTCGGCTTGTTGGTCATGGGCTTTCAGTGCTTGACGTCCGGCACTCGACAGTTCAATCTGCATCAGGTGCTCATCGGCATGATTTGCTACATGTGCTTCTTCGGCCCCGGCGTCACGGTGCAGGTCGAAGATGCCTATACCGATGAAGTTCGCGTCGTCGACAATGTGCCGCTCGGTGCAGCCGCCGCCGGCACGATTATCTCGAATATTGGCTATGGCGTTACGGCTCTTTTCGAGCAGGGCTATGGCACTGCTGACCGCATGACCGAACATGCCTTCCTGGAACCTCTGAAGGTGCTCACCGGCGTGCGATCCGCTGCCCGCGATGTCAGCATCATCGAAGCTGCCGGCAAAGCCATTGGCAATGCAGACCTTGCTCAAGACATCGACAACTACCTGCGCGAGTGCACGATGGTGAAGATCACCCTCGGACAAGCTACGCCGGACGCCATCTATCGTGGCGGCACCAATGAGTTGTTCTACGATTCTTCTGTTTACGGCACGCATCTGAGTACCGCTGGCGATGTCACTTGTGCCGAAGCAACCGCTTTCATTCGTCAGTCGCTTGGTGCACTTGGACAGCCTGATGCAGCCGCAGCGCTCAACCGACTGCTCAACATCAAGGAAGCTGGTCAAACCGCACAGCATCTCGATAAGGTCGACTCTGCTCTCCAAATGCTCGATGCCGCCGGCAATAACGGTACGCAATATCTCCAGCTTGCCGTGCTACAGCCTCTCTACGACAAGGCCGCAGCGGGATTTTACAAGGACATGGGCGACACGGCTTCTGCCGTCATGGTCAACCAAGCCATTGAGCAGCGCAATCAGCAATGGGCGGCGGAAGGCACCATGTTTGTCTCCACCATGCGTCCCTTGATGGCCTTCTTTGAAGGCTTCATCTACGCCATCACGCCGTTGATGGGCTTCCTTCTGGTGGTAGGCGCTTTCGGCTTGAACATGCTTGGCAAGTATTTCCAAGTCGTCATCTGGATTCAGCTCTGGATGCCGGTCATGTCGATCATCAATCTGTACATCTCCATGGCCGCCCGCAACGAGTTCTCGGCGTTGGTCACGTCTCCCATTTCGTTTTACACCCTCAATTCGGGTAGCCAGGCGCTTCAGACGTGGCTTGGCGTCGGTGGCATGTTGACGGCGGCCACTCCCATGATCGCCCTCTTCCTTGTCACGGGGTCAACTTACGCATTCACGGCCTTGGCAGGACGTATGGGCGGTGCCGACCATGTGAACGAACGCATTGGATCGCCGGATATGTTGAAGCCGGGCGGATTTCTTGAGAGATCCAGCCTTGTCCAATCGGATCCTAGTCGCGGCACTACGATGACTGGCGCGCCTGTGCCGGAGGTTGCCGTTGGCGATGCGTTGGCAAATCGAGAAGCACGTGGCAAACAGTTGGTTAACACTCAGACCGAGCAGTTTGGAAAAGCGTTGACTCAATCTATCGAATCGGGGTCGAATCATGGTTTGGTTCGCTCAACGGCGAACCAAATCGGAGCCTCGGTTAAGGCCGACGGATCCGATAATTTCGATACGATTGCCAATTTCGCTCGTGATGAAGGCATTCTGAACGACAAAAACGCGAATCAGACAAATGCTATTGTCGGAACCTTGAGTAGCGTTATCGCTGCCAACGCAGGTGTCAAAGGTTCTGCGGGAAGCAATCAAAAATCCTTTGAACCGACTTACGGTCAGGACTGGTTGTCGGATTCGGATGGTGATGGCTTCTTCCATTTGACGGACAAGGCCAAGAGCCTAATGAACAAGTGGTTCGGTTCCGACGACGGGAGTCAAGGCGCTCCTGCTCCACAACCTGCACCTGCGGCACCATCTGGCAATACGGCACCGGCGAATGCAAAAGCCACAAAGAACCCGGATAACCTTCCTATGGAAAATCGGGATGTGCGGTCAATTGGCATGGATGCGGGTGTCGGTGTAAGTGCAAATGCGACCGGTGCGGAATCTTCAACTGCAAATTACGGGGCAGGAAGCTCCAACAACCAGGGACAACGCAAAGGTATTTCGATCACCGATGGCATGCGGGCCAGCCTTGCCCAGTCTGTGGTTGGCGGCGTAACCAAGTCTGGAAACGAAAGCTTTTCGATGTCGTCAGGAGAAACGGATTCCTCCAATCTCTCCAGATCAATGGCAGATTTGCGTTCAGCTTCCGAGACCTATGCACGCGTGCAGGATGAAAACCGTTCTGTCTCGATGGTGCAAAAGATGTCTTTGGACACCTTGGCCAATGAAATTGCAAGTAACAAACAGCTTGACGACAAGCTTATGGAGATGAAATCCATCATGTCTCCGGCCGAAAGAGCTCAAGTCAACCAGTTGACGGACAAGTACAGCAATCCCAACGGGCGATACTTGAAGTCAAAGGATACAGCGCAGCGAATGGCGATTCTTGAAACGATTGGCGGTACGGAAAGGCTCGGGGGGCAAGCAACGGTAGGCGACTTCATCTTCGAGACTCGGGGCGTTTCTTCTCCTGCTTTCGAACATGCTTCGAAGCCGAGTTCTCTTGTTGAACCAACACAAATGTCCAGTGCGGACAAAGAGTCGGCTCTCAATCTTCATGAGCCGCAAGGGTTGCCAAAGGACTTTGGGGAACGGTTCGAAGCACTTGGAAAGGAAACGAGTCCTGCCCAGATGGGTGAGACGGTCAATGCGGCTTCCGAAGGATTCAAGAATCGGGCTGAGCAGTTTGGAGAACAACGCCTATCCGAACTGCGTCATGCCGCAATGGGGAAGGCCATTGATGGTCTGAAGCAGCATGATGAAAGCCTCATGCAACGAGTTGGCGATTGGGGAGGCGACGTTTACGACAAGCTTTTCGTCGATACCCAAGGTTTAAAGGATCGGGCCGAAGCCAACGGTCTAACCGAAACTCAGGCCCTAATGTGGAGCGCTTTCCGTCACAACCATGATGCGGAACTCTCGCCGGCCTTGAGCAAGGCTTTGCATAGTGAGGTACAACGAGGCTTGGGAGGAGAAAAGGCAGATCCAGAATTGGTTAAGCAAGTTGCTAGCGACATCGAATGGCATACTCGGCAGTCGGCGTCGACGGGCAATTTCGGCAATATGGTTCCTGTCATGCAATTTAACGCCGCAGCTTACGACATTCGATCCATGGGAGAAAGAGCGCAAAGCGCGGCACCCGGTCGGGATGTGATGGGAGAGTTTGGCCTGGGCGGTATGAACTCCCCAACGGGAAGTGTGCGACTGGGGAGCAATGAACAGCCCTATGTCCAAGAAACCGATGCGAAGCATCGAGTGAATCCGCCACCCGAACCCGGCAGTTTTGCTCCATCCGGTGAAGGCCCTGTGAAGGGTGGACTGGATGACGCTCAAAAACAGACGAATAGAGTATTAATTGGAAAGCTAGAAGTCGAAGAGTCCCATTAAAAATCAAAAAGGAGAGGCATGGAAATACCTCTCCTTTTTTTTAATTGAGCTGTAGGTAAATAAAAAAAGCGGCTAAAAGTAGGCAACCGATAAGAGAACGAATTGCCGCCTTCTTCTCCTTTTGCAGAGCGGCCTCCTTCAATTTGTCTGGAGAAGGCGGAGGGGGAAGAGGTTCAAGCTTGAATTGCTCGATCAGGTCTTGCGCTGTATGCGTTCCGTTTCTGGAGGGACGGCCTGCGACTGCGGGGATCCCGTAAGCGATATATCGGATATAGCTACTCCCCGTACAGCGAATGTACACATGGAGTAACGCATTCGCGCCGACGCAACGCGCCTCATAAATCAAGTCTTTCTTGGCTTGCGAAAGATTGCTGTGCCCAGCGGAGAGGTACCGATCTCCTTCTTTGAGAATCTTGACCTGTTCTGGAGGCTCTTCGCCGCGATCAACAAGAAGAACTTTTCGCAGCGGGAAATATTTGATTGTGCCTGAATGATTGGACGCGCTCATGACTTATACCCTAAAACAATTACATTGAACCCAAAACGATGTCGAGCGGTTTGTTGATGGTTGACGAAAAAATTCGGCATGCCGAACTTTTCTTGGAAGCAGATTACCAAAAATCTAAGGAATTTCAAGCGGCTCTAGCAATATGCAAGGGTTTTCACTAATGCCGATCGATCCGAAATGATCGCCTCGATTCGAGGCGAATTGAGGAAAGCCCTTTGCAAGAAAAAGGAGATGCGTTCCGGCGAGAACGGCTAGAATTCGAAACTGCGGAGTGAGCGTTGCAAGCTCGCCTGCCTCCACGTTGGATTGGGTCAGAAAGAATTGGCGGCGATGGCCGTCATGGCCGCGTGCAATTGTGCCGCGGCCAATATGCGAAAAGCCCAACCGCGCCAACGGTATGGGCTTTTTGCTCTTTTGGGAGGTAAGGCGATGAACGGTAAGAAAGTCTCGCCAAACTCCGCAGAGATAGTAGCACAACTCGACGCCAGTCGAAAAGGGGTCAAGGCGCAAATTTGCCTTCGATTCCGATTCGCTTCGGCTGTCTTGACACTACTCATTTCAGCGGTAATCAAGCTACTCGGTTGATCTGAGCGCGACTGATGTCGCACAGCTTGAGGAGGGCGTCCCGCCTGGGGCGTCCTCTGCCGCCTTTTCCGAGGGACGCCTGTCTGGGCCTGCTCTGGCAAAATATCGGTAGCAGGGAAATTGCGAACCATCCGTTCCGCCCCACAACTCCGGTCAGGCCCACGAAATTCTCGATGTCGAGCTTTCGGCGTCGGAAGGGGTCCCCGAAAGGGGTTCAAAAACGACAAAGCCCAGTGGTTGCAACACTGGGCAGAGACTTGAAAAGGAAAATCGGATGTTGGACGCATTCTTTTCCTTGCTAGGAAGTTTAGCACGGGCGCAAATTGGACTGGCCGAGACACGTCACCTCCCTAGCGCCGAAGCGACTGAGGAGGGGCCTTGCAAAATAGTGCTCAGCTTAGAACGCGCTCATAGGCCAGCCCAACAACAAAATCGCCAAGAGGAACTTGACAACCTTGCCGAGAACTTGGACAATGATGGCGTTGAGATCACAGTAGTGCATGATCATCAACTCCTTGAAGCGGCCCGCTCACTGAGTACCACCACAGTGATTGGGCCGTTTTGCTTTTTTAAGGTTAACGAGGGATGTTCCCACGATCGCGGCAAGCAAACGAATCCGCAATAGCAAAACCTGAAGCGCGGGCATATTCTCCCATGTTTTGGAAGAGCATGCCCGCTTAGTTTCTGGAGGCTCTGGGCCGCTTTCTTTTGAAAGCGGCTTTTTTCTTGTCCGATAAAAGAAGAATTCTTTTTTGAGCTCAAGACTACTAAAAAGTGTTACAATATTCGAGTGGCGAAATTTGCCGAAACGGCATTTGACCGTATGTCTTTATCATTCAAATCTTTGGTTTAGTTGTGCTGAGCAGAATTCATTTTCGTCGAGTTGCAATGAGCCTTTCAATGATTGCGCTCATGGTTTCTCATGAAAATGCAGAAGCCTTTTCGTTGAAAGGAACCGTTTTCGATCAAGTAGGTCAGGAGGCCAATATTGATCCGGTGCTCTTGTATTCAATTGCGTTGTGTGAATCCGGCTTTAATCCGTCGTCAACCAAAATGGTAGCTCCCTACCCTTGGGTTTTGCGAACGCCGAACAAGCCCATTTATTCACAGACCGAAAAAGAGGCGAGGGCACGATTGTCTGCAATTCTGAAAAAGAGCAATGCAGTGGATGTCGGACTCATGCAAATCAATGTTCGATGGCACGGTCATCGAATCAAGAATGCTGAGGATCTACTGGATCCTTTAACGAACGTTCGAATTGGAGCTGACATTCTGAATGAGAACTTTGCAAGGCATCCTCATGACGCCATTCAAGCTATCGGCAATTACCATTCATTTCAGTCGGATCGAGCTCGTAGTTACGGCTTGACTGTGTGGCGAGTTTTTTCAACCCTCAAGGCATGGCATGACTAATATATCTTTAATCACGACCCCGGATTTAACCCAAGACACAATGGGAAAGGTGGCTCAGTGCCGTACAAACATCATCTCCATCTACCGTGAATTGACGGCAGATGACCGATTCGAGACGGAACCGGGAGCGAGTTTTCCAGTCAACGTGATGAATCAAACACTGTTCGAATTGGTTCAAACGATGATTGGCAAGGACAAGGAACACGCGACCATTGCACAATCCTTCCTGAATTGCGACAGGCTGATGTTGGACAAGTTGGCCGATATGTCCTTCCCTCAATTCAGTCGGATCTGCTGCCATCATTTCGTCGGGTTCAAGTCCAACATGGCAACTGAAGACATCATGTCGGCGCTCGATGGGGATATTCGACCCAATGGCATAGATGTCTGCCAAGCTGAAAAATTTCGTTTTATTTCCATGTACTGGATGGAGATCTGGCGCAATGTTCGTTCGAACTATCTGAACACACGCTTTTGCACGCAATTGGACGTTGACGTTCTCAATAAATTGAGCGTGACCAGTGCGGATAAGATGATCGCTTTTCTCTTCGATGCACGCCACAGTTTTGTCCCAATGTTCGATGTTGAACAGATATTGTCGTTCGAGAAGTCAATTCCTGCGGGGGGGGGGGG
>OFRZ01001912.1_pt1 | contig 11463 bp, 9 predicted proteins | sample 1543181 | NCBI WGS metagenome assembly OFRZ01 (sample SAMN04209245, study PRJEB22552) | human gut metagenome | biome: gut; material: feces | host: Homo sapiens | place: USA: Oklahoma | reverse complement strand
GCGGGGCGTCGAGGACGCCGCCCCCCCTACAGGTTACTTGTACAAAAAGGGGCCTGCCTGTTACAACAGGCAGGCCCCATACGGTTGCGCAATGACTAAGAATTATTCAGCGTCCTCGCCGTTCTCGTCGAGGCAGGCCTTCATGGACAGGCTGATGCGCTTGCGGTCAAAGTCAACGGCGGTCAGCTTAACGCGGACCTCGTCACCGACCTTCAGCACGTCGGAGACCTTGTTCACGCGCTCATTGCTGATCTCGCTGATATGAACAAGACCGTCAATGCCCGGCATGATGCGGACGAAAGCGCCGAACTTGGTGATGGAGACAACGGGAGCGGTGAACTCGGTGCCGACGGGAACCTCATTCTCCAGCTTGACCCAGGGGTTGTCCTCTTCCTTCTTGTAGCCCAGGGAGACCTTCTGGTTCTCGGGATCGTAGCTCTTGACGTAGACCTCGATCTCGTCGCCGACCTTGACGACCTCGGAGGGATGCTTGATGTTGTTCCAGCTCAGCTCGCTGATGTGGCACAGGCCATCGACACCGCCCACGTCAACGAAAGCGCCGTAAGAGGTCAGGCTCTTGACAACGCCCTTATACTGCTTGCCGACCTCAACATTGGCCCAGAACTCATCGCGCTTGGCCTTGTTGGCCTCGGCAGTGACCTTGTTGATGGAGCCGACGATCTTGCGGCCTGCGCACTCGGTAATGACCAGCTGAACGTGCTGGCCAACCAGCTTGGTGTAGTCCTCATCACGGCGCATGGTGGCCTGAGAACGGGGAACAAAGACGCGGACGCCCTTGACGTTGACAACAACGCCGCCCTTGTTGGCCTCCATGACGTCGCCTTCCATAACGGTGCCGTTCTCGGCAGCCTCGGAGACGTCCTTCATGCCCTTCTGGGCCTCAAAACGGACGCGGGACAGGGTGTCAACACCCTCCTGATCGTTGGTCTTGACAACAACCAGATCCAGCTCGTCGCCCTCTTTAACAAGGTCTTCTATCTTGGCGTTGGGGTCATGGCTCATCTCGCGCAGGGGCACAATGCCGGTGTGCTTGGAGCCGTCGACACCGACGATGCACTCCGTCGGGGAAACGCTGATGACCTTGGCTTTTACGATCTTTCCGGTGTAAACATTTGCATTGGCTTCGGTAGCTTTGAGCATCTGCTCGAAGCTCATGTCGTCACGGATCTCTTCACTCATACTGTTAAGTACCTCCTCAATTATAGACGAAGGCGTTGAAGCCCCGGCTGTCACGCCCACACGCGCCGCACCAGCAAGCCATGCAGGGTCGAGTTCATCAGCAGTCTCGACGTTGATGGCCTTGGTATGCCGCGCGGCGACCTGTAACAGCTTTTGGGTATTGGAAGAATGATGACCACCAATGACGACCATGTGATCGCATTTTTGGCTGAGGTCTTCCGCTTCCTGTTGCCTCGCCCACGTTGCATTACATATTGTATCAAAAATTCTGGCTTTTGTACACTCTTTTTTTAAAAAAGCTTTGCAATTTTCCCAACTTTCCACGCGAAATGTCGTTTGCGCGACGACGTAGATGGATTCTTGTTGCAAAAGCGTGGGGAGCAATTTTTGCAGCTCCTCCGGGTTGGCAAAAACCTGCACAGGGCCGCTTGTATGGCCGACAATTCCCTGTACTTCGGGGTGGTCGGCGTCGCCTGCAACAAGCAAAAGCGCACCGTTTTTGTCCGCTTCCATCGCGATTTTATGGATTTTTGCAACAAACGGGCAGGTGGCATCGTGATACGCCAGGCCGCGTGTGCTTATTTTATCATAGACGCTTCTGGGCACGCCATGGCTGCGGATAATGACCTCATACCCGTCGGGCACAGCGTCAATATCCGGGCAGGTCACAGCGCCCTTCGCCTCCAGATCGGCCACGACCTGGGCATTGTGGATCAATGGGCCGAGGGTCGCAACCTTGCGTCCCTGCGCCAATAAATCATAAGTCAGCTTGACCGCGCGGTCCACACCAAAGCAGAAGCCGGCGGTTTTGGCACGGATGATCTCCATAGATAAGCTCCTTTTGTAAACTCCTTGCCTCCCTCTGCGAGGGAGGGGGCCAAGGGGAATGTCATTCCGGCAGCTGCGGCTTGTCGTCCGGTGCAGCGGGTTCCTCCGCTGCCGTTTCGGCCAGGCGCACAGCAAAGGCGTTGTCGGCCAGCATCTGCTCCAGCTCGTCGCGCAGGAGGTTCTTCATGCGGCGCAGCTCCGCCATTTTGTGGCTCTGATCCCTGATCTGCAGGTCCGCGGCGGGGATCGGCTCGCCAAAGACGATGCGCACCTTGCAGAAAAGGTGCAGCCTGCCGTCCTTGGTGCCGTAGATGATGCGCACAGGCAGCATGTCCGCACCCGCGGCGGCGGCGATCACAAATGCACCGCTCTTGATCACGCCCAACTTGCCGGTCTTTGTGCGGGTCCCTTCGGGGAAGATCATGATGCCCGTACCATTTTTGCACTCGTTCGTCAGCTTTTCGACGGTGGTGGTGTCGCCCTTGCCGCGCTCGATGGAAACAGCGCCCATGCAGCGCAGGAACCAGCCGGCCAGCGGATTTTTGAACAGTTCCTCCTTGGCCAGAATGCGCAGCCGCTTCCAGTCAAATATCGTTATAGCGATCAAGACAGGGTCAAGGTTGGCAATGTGGTTCGGTGCGATGACATAGGCGCGCCCATCGCGGACTGCCTTCAAATTCTCGCGCCCGATGACCTCGAACCGGAACAGAATGTGGGCCAGCACCCAGACGATGGGCAGCAGAATCCAGTATAAAAGCATCGTCAGCCCCCTTAGATGTGCGCAAGAATCGTGCGCTTGAGCAGGTCAAAGCTCTCCTGCAGGCCGATGCTGCTTGTGTCCACCAGAATGGCGTCGTCGGCCTGTTTGAGCGGGGCTACAGCGCGGTGGCTGTCCTGGTAGTCGCGCTGCCGGATGTCGGCCAGCACGGTGGCAAAATCCGCGGGCTGGCCCTTCTCGGCCAGCTCCTTGGCGCGGCGCTGGGCGCGGGCCTCGGCGCTGGCGGTCAGGAAGATCTTGACCGTGGCGTTGGGCAGCACAACGGTGCCGATGTCGCGGCCATCCATCAGGATGTTCTGGCTCTCGGCCAGGCCGCGCTGGGTGTCCAGCAGGAAGCTGCGCACCGCGGGGTGTGCGGCCACGGCGGACGCAGCCATGCCGATCTCCTCGGCGCGGATGGCCGTGCTGACGTCCTCACCGTTTAAATAAATGTGCTGCGCACCGTCGATCAGGCGGATGCCGAGCTTGACCTGCGGCAGCAGTGCGGCGACAGCGTCGGCGTCATGCGGGTCAACGCCCGCACGGACGGCGTACAGGCCGATGGAGCGGTACATGGCACCGGTGTCAACGTAGACATAGCCGAGGTCTTTGGCGAGGGCCTTGGCGAGACTGGATTTACCGGCCCCGGACGGGCCGTCGATTGCGATGGAAATCATAGTTATCATCCCTTTAAATAGAATCGTCTTTGGCTTCTCCCTTTGGGGGAGAAGCCGCCGCCCGCAGGCGGCTGATGAGGGGAGAGCTTGCGGGGGCTGCCCGTTAGAGGGTTACCGCCGCAGAGCCGCAGGCCGGGCATGCCCGGCCCCTACCGGGTGGTTTCTCCTTCCCGTGCAGTTGCCGTAAGGTCTGCCCTCATCCGGCCCTGCGGGGCCACCTTCCCCCTCGGGGGAAGGCTGGGGTTACAGCGCCCTGGCTGCCGCTACGGCGGTTGACCAGGCGATTTGCAGGTTATAGCCGCCGGTGCGGGCGTCCACGTCGAGAACCTCCCCGGCAAAGTACAGACCCGCACACAGCTTACTGGCCATCGTCTTGGGGTCTACCTCACGGACATCGACGCCTCCGGCGGTGATGACGGCGTGCTCCTTATCACCCAGTGCGCTGACCGGCACCTGCCAGTGCTTGCACAGGTCAACGAGCGCCTGCTTCTGCTCCCGCGTGATCTGCGCGGCCTTCGTGGCGGGGTCGATGCCCCACTTTTCGACGGCGACGGGGCGCATCGAGTTGGGCAGCAGCTTTGCCAGCGCCCCCTGCGCACTGTGGCTGCCCTGCTCCGCAAAGTCGCGGGTCAGGCGGTCATAGAGCGTTTTTTCATCCAACGCGGGCTTCAAGTCAAACTCACAAATATAGCGGTGTTTCGTTATATCCTCAATGTAGGTGCTGGCCGACAGGACGAGCGGCCCGGACAGGCCGAAGTGGGTGAACAGCGCCTCGCCCTGCTCGGTAAAAAGCGGCTTGCCGTCGCAGAGCAGCGTCAGCGTAACGTTGCGCAGGGCCAGGCCCATCATGCGGCGGCAGGCCGGGTCGGGGCTGACCAGACTGCACAGGCTGGGCTGCGGCGGCATGATCGTGTGCCCCGCCTGCCGTGCCAGCCTGTAGCCGCTTCCGTCGCTGCCGGTGGCCGGATAGCTGATGCCGCCCGTGGCGATCAGCGTGTTTTCTGCCCGCAGCGTCTCGCCGCGGTCCGTCACAGCACCCTTGCAGACGCCGTCCTCGATGACCAGTTTTTTTGCGCTTCCGCGCACAAATTCCGCATCGCGTGCATAATCGCGCAGCGCGGCCAGCACGTCGGCGGCGCGGTCACTCCGGGGAAATACCCGCCGCCCGCGCTCGGTTTTGAGCGGCACGCCAAGTGACTCGAACAGCTCCATGGCCGCCGACGGCGGGAAAGCGTAAAGGCTCGAATACAAAAAACGCCCGTTATGCCGCACATAGGGCAGAAACTCCCGCACGTCGCTGTCGCTTGTGACGTTGCAGCGTCCCTTTCCGGTGATAAGCAGCTTTTGGCCCGGTCCCTTGGGGTTGTGCTCCAGCACGGTCACGGTCAGCCCGCGGGCACAGGCGGCCCCGGCTGCCATCAGGCCCGCCGCGCCGCCGCCGATGACCAGTAGATCTGTCATGCGTTCTCCCTTCGTTTGTCAGTTTTTCTCGGTCTGCCGTACAAAAGAAGCCCGGCAAATGCGTACAGGACCAGCAGCGGATGCACCGTTGCCAGGTACATCGTGCTGGTGCCGATGCCGAAGCTGGACACCTCGACAAAGGCGATCATGGCACAGCGCAGCAGCGCAATGCCGAAGATGCCGAACAGCAGCAGCCACGGCACAACGGTCTGTGCCGTGCATTTTTGACGCCGCTGCGGCAAAAGCTCTGCCAGCTGGCACAGCACGGCGCAGAGCACGCCCACCGTAAGCAAAATACTGCAGACCCGCGTCCAGCCCTGCATGACGGCAAAGACTGTCTTTTGGTACGGGCTGTAGTAGGGCGTGTCCTCCCCCGCGTTGGCGGCGCTGTTGAAGCCGCAGTGCAGGTAGCCGGACCAGGCGGCAAAGTCGTCCTCGGTGCCGATGGACCGCAGCGTCTCATAGGGCGCACAGTCCCGCAGGCCCAGCACATGCCAAAAGCCGTTCCAGGTCTCGGCCAGCGTCGAAGGGACGTAAGCCGCCGAGATCGGCTGGCTCGTCGCCACACGCCTGCCGGTGCGGCTGGGCAGTGTGCCCGCGTCGCAGGCGGCATTGATCTTATCGGCCACGGTCTGCCAGTAGGCGTCGGCAGTCTTAGCGTCGGCGTAGATGCCCTCAAACTGCGCGGCGCGGCGGATGGCCCAATAGAAGCTGCCCGCGCGGTAGTCGTCGAGATTTGGGTCGCGGAAATCATTCTGCAGCTGGGCGTCCTCCTCCAGCCAGTAGGCCAGCGGCTCCAATTCCGGCACAGCGTCGTACATTTTCTCGCGGGCGTCGGCGGGCACGGAGAGGTACGGCGCGGTGCTGTCGGTGTCCACGCGCATCATCGCGCCCATGGCCGCGGCAAAGGAGCCTTCCGAAAAGTCGGACAGCGCAAACACGCCGTAGTGTGTGTAATTGAGGGTGCAGAAGGTCAGCACGCCGACGCCGAGCATGACATACGGGATGACCTGCGCGGCCAGAGCCTTCCAGCGGCGCTTGCCCGCCAGCACCACGGCCACAATGACGGTGGCCGCCGCGGCGAACGGCAGCAGGAACAGCCCGGCGTCCTCGCGGTCCAGATAGCCGCAGGCCAGACCCGCGCCCGCCGCGGCCAGCCACGGCCAGAGCGGCTTTTCCGGCGTGAACACCGCGCGCAGCGCCATGCCCGCCATGCCCGCAAAGAAGTACAGACACAGCGCCGGAAAGATGTTGTCCCGGTAGACGCGCAGCGTGTAGGCCGCCCAGCTCGACGGCAGAAACGCCAGCGCCGCAAACAGACCGAGCGTCAGCACGCGGCCCTGTGCGGGGTCTTTTTTGCGCCACAGCGTCGAAAACGCAAACGCTGCCAGCAGCGCCGCCCCGCACCAGAGCGCCGCGCCGCTGATAAGATACGGCAGGTGCAGCGCGTGCAGCAGTGCCAGCCACACCGGGAAGAACATGGCCTTGGACAGCGTCAGATAATCATACGCGCCCAGCCACTCCCCGGCTGTGATATGGTTGGCCGCGCGGAACATCAGCTCGTCGTCCAGCGGCGCACCGCCCACCCAGATGTACGCCTGCTGAAAGCCCGTCAGCGCCAGACGCAGGCAGACCAGCAGGGCGCAGAGCACCCAGAAAGCGCGGCGGGACAGCCGCGGGCGAAAATGCTTCATCGGTAACTTCCTCATGCGTTATTTTTGCAGCTTCTCAATGCTTTCCACAAGATATTTCTGCTGCCTGAACGTCAGATTTAAGAGCAGCGACAGATACTTGACGACGATGGTCAGCACGGCGAACAGCCCCGCAAACCCGACGGTGATGACGAACATCGTCGTCGTCCAGCCCTCTACCGGGTGGCCGGTGGCGAAGATGACGAGGGTATAGATCAGCTCGGCCAGCGCCAACGCCATCATGCAGAGCGTGACGGTCACGCTGGCCTTGAAGCCGAAGTTCGTGTAGAGCGTCAGGCTGTCCAGCGCCAGATTGAACCGGCCCTTCTGCTTAACGGTCAGCTGGCCGTCAAATTCCAGATCGACCATCCGTAAGCCGCTGGCCGCGTAGGCCGCCTTGCGGTAGGGCAGGTGCGTGCTGGACGCATGGACGCGGTTGATGGCGCGGCGCGTCACCAGACGGAACGCGTCGGTGCGCAGGCGGTAAGCGCTCTGGGAGTGGGCGTTGAACACCTTATAAAACAGGCTGCTGCCGCCGCGCACGGTGCGCGGGCAGACCGACACAATATCGCTGCCGTCCAGCGCCGCCCTGTATGCCTGCATAATAAGCGTCGGCGCGTAGCAGAGCTCTGTGGAGTCGAACTCATAGACATAGTCGCCGATGGCGGCATCGAGGCCGGCGTTCATGGCGTCCTCGAGCCCGTGGTAGATGCTCATGTGCAAAATCGTCAGCGGGGCGTCCTGTTCCCTGCCCCAGGCGCGCAGCTGTTTGACCGTGTCGTCGGTGCAGGCGTCGTCCACGACGACCAGCTCATATTGTTTGAAGTTGGCGTCCAGCTCTGCGGCCACCGTGCGGCAGAACTCCACGGCGCGTGCGCCGTCGTTGTGCAGGTAGACGACTGCCGAAATAAAATTGTTGTCTTTAAGCATCATACATCCAATACCTCGTCCAGGTCGTATACCGTGTTGATCTTGCCGGACAGCACGCTGACGAGCTTCGGCTCGTCGTTCATCACGCGGACCACCGTCGGGCGCGAGTCGTCGATCTCGCTGGCCTTTAAGATGGGCTTCATGCTGAACAGGCTGCTGTGGTAGGCAAAGCCGTATCCTTCCTTTAAATACTTGCGGGCCAGCTGGCTCATGTAGGGCCAGGCGCTTTGCGGCTTGGCCGGGCACTCATTGCAGTTGTACAGGCTGCCCGGCTTACACACGCCGCCGCATTCCTGTTGGCACGGGAAGGTCGCGACGCTGTCATAGCTCGTCTCATGCGGGGTGAAGGTCACGCTCGTCAGGCTGTGCAGGCCGGTCCGGCCGAAGGGCATCAGGCTGAAAAACGGCCCGTCCATGACCGTGATGCCGGTGTTTTTCAGGCTTTTGTCCACGGTGCACAAAATGATCTCGCATTTTTCATACTTAATGCCAAACGGCGGCAGGCCGAGCATGGCGTGTACGTCGTTGACGCCCGCGTAGGTCGCGTTGAGCAGGTAGGGCGCTTCGGCGGTGATGTCTCCCGCCTGCACGCGCCACGCGCTGCCGACCTTCTCGATGGCCGTCGGCTTGTGGCTGTACAGTACCTCGACGTTGGGCAGTGCGGCGAGCTGCTCCAGAAACCAGCGCTTGAGGATCTGCGCATCGTAGGTGTACTCGGTGGTCAGGAACGCGCCGTCGCAGAGACCCGGGTTGAAGTAGCGCTCGGGCGCAACGTCGTCGCAGCGGATGCCTGCCGCCGCGCAGAACCGGCGGAATTCCGCCGCGTTCGTCCAGGAAAAGTGCGCACTGGTGGCGTAGACCTGGTCAAACTCGGTGTGCAGGCAGAAGCCGTAATCATTGCAGAACCGCTCAAAATAGTGGGCGGACTTGATGGCCGTGGAGTAGCTGCGCGGGTAGTGGTAGCCCATGTGGACACGGGCTTGGTTGATGTAGGTGGCGCGCATGAAGGGCGCGGGGTCGCGCTCCAGCACAAGGACGCGCTGCCCCGCCGCGCCGCATTTCTGCGCCGCGTACAGGCCGTACAGCCCCGCGCCGAGGATGATTTTATCGTAGGTCATAGAGCGTTTCCCCTTTTTACATTCCTTCGGACGATTGCCGGGTGGATATGGGATCTGCCCCGGCTTTGTAGGGGTCGATGCTCATCATCGACCCGGGCACTTTGCGGCTGCCGCCAAGTGCCGCGGGCGAGCACTGCTCGCCCCCTGCATCTTTGTAAAATATAACTTACGGATTATACTTCCCGGCCAGCGCATTCAGCAGGACCTTCATCAGGTCGCTGTTGCCCTTGAAGCCGCTGATTTTCGTCGGCGTCTTGCCGGTGGCAGGGTAGGCGCGGGTCACGGGGACCTCGCAGGCCTTCAGGCCCAGCTGCGTCGCGCGGATGCTTAAATACGCCAGCAGCTCATACCCGCCAAAGACATCGCGCAGCGGGCGGACATCCGGATGGGTCAGGTACTCGCGGCTGTAGGCGCGGTAGGCGTTGGTCGTATCGGTGAACCACTGGTGCGCCCCCAGGCTGACGAGCGGCGCGTGGATGAGCCGCACTGCGGCATAGCGCACCGGCGGCGTGTTGATGGCGTGGCCGCCGCGGATAAACCGGCTGCCCTGCACGAAGTCATAGCCCTCCTGCAATTTTGCGATAAACTCGGGCACGTCCTCGATGGAGTCCTTGTTGTTGCCGTCGATGGTCAGGACGCCTTTATAATTGCGGTCCAGCGCAAAATACATGCCCATGCGCAGCTGGGCGCCCTGCCTGCCGGGGCCGGTTTTCGTCAGCAGCGTGTTGACGTGGTAGAGCGCCAGCGTCTCCCGCTTCATGCTGCCGTCGGTGGAGCCGCCGTCGCAGATAACGATGTCACAGAGCTGGTCGATGCCCGCCTTCTGGGCGCGGCCCAGCTCGGTCAGGATGCGTGCGCCCTCGTTGATGACGGGGATCAGCAGGCAGTAGTCATGACGGCGGCCCTCAAACTCCACAGCCGTGTAGTCGGGCACGCCGTTCAAATTTGTGCGCTCATACTCGATCATGCGAACACCTCCGCGATATAGTCCATCGTGCGGCGGATCGTATCCACGTCGGTGTGGGCCATCTCGACGGAGACGAAGCCGCGGTAGCCGACAGCCCCCAGCAGCAGCGCCAGCTCCTTGTGCTCGGGGCGGCGCTCAATCGGGACCAGGCCCGGCTCACTGATGTGGACATGGCTGACATACTGCATATCATCAATGAAGCTCTGCAAGTGCTCTCCCTGCGCCAGCACGGTGGACAGGTCCAGATTGACCGACAAGCCGGGGTTGTCCAGCCGCTTGACGAGCGCAAAGGCGTCGGCGGTGCCGTTCAGGTAGTTCGTGTACATCGGCGGGTTGGCCTCCAGCGCCAGATGCACGCCGTACCGCGCGGCCAGGTTGCCTGCCTGCATGAAGAACGCCTCGGCGGCGGCATCGTTGGCCCCCAGCGGGCGCATACGGTTCTTCGGGCAGCCGAACACCAGCGACGGGCAGTTCAGGCTGTGGGCAAACTGGAACGCCTGCGCCGTGTAGTCCAGCAGGTGCTCGGTGTCGGCAGGGTCAAAGATATTGCCCTTCTGGCCGTACCAGATGCTTTGCAGACTGGGCACCGAGAAGCCCCAGCGGTTTTTGAGGTAGCCGCCGAACAGCAGCGCACTCGTCAGGTTTTCATACGGTGCTTCGGAGAAAATGCGGGTCGGGGCCAGTTCCAGGCCGGTGAAGCCCGCCTGCTGCATGGCCGCGTATACGGTTTCGTCATCGTCCTTCTGCCATGCAATGTTCGAGATGGCAAGCTGATAGCTCGGCATGGGTCAGTCCCTCCAACTGCGCATAAAGCGCGTAATATCATCCAATTCCTGCTGTTTTGTGCAAAGGTAATCGCCGCTGCCGCCCAAAAGCGCCGCGTGGCGGCTGCGCAGGTCGTAGTCAAACGGGGGCTTGGGCAGTTCATTGTGCCAGTCCGTTTTGCCGGTCACGGCGGTGTAGACCTCGGCGGCAGAGACCGGCGGCGTGCAGAGGTGCAGCAGCTTTACATCAGCGGCGCGGGCAGCCTCGATATCCGACCAGAGACGGCCTAAATTATAGAACTGGTAGCGGCTGCGGGCATCGGTGAAGGCCAGGGCGTTGAAGTCGTTGGCTGCAAAAAAGGCGCGCAGCGCTGGCGGGTCGGTGGTGCCGTTCAGCTTGTAAAAGCCGTTGTCCGCCAGCGTGTAGGCTGATTTGACAAGCGGTGATTTTGCCGCCAGCTCGCTGTATTTTTCCGGCCTGAGCATGGCCGGGGTGATGGTGTGCAGGTCAAAGAGGAAGTTTTTCCTGATGCCGGCGCCGTACAGTGCGGGCAGGCGCACAATGAGCGCGTCGGGGAAGTCCTCGCGCACCCAGCGCTCCAGTTGCAGACGGTTTTTGCCGTAGGCGGGCAGAGCTTCGGTGTCCTGCGCGGGGCTGTCCTCATAGACGCCGCAGCTGTCTGCCAGCACGGCAATGCTGGAAATCAGGACAAGTCTTTTGGGCGCGATTTGGCGGATATTCTCCCGCGCGGCGCGCATGACGGCAAGGTCGGCCTCCGGGTCGGCGTTGGCCAGGAACATGGCCGCCGGCACGCCCGCGTAGACGCAGAGGTCCGGGCGGGTGCCGTACTGCGCGGTTATGTCACTGCTGTGACATACCGCGGCGAAGGTATGTTTGGCCAGCAGGTTGCCCCCCACAAACCCGGTGGAGCCGACGAGCAAGTCACAGGACATAGCAATTCCCCTTTGCACATTTATACAAGGTACATTATAGCCTATTGCGGGGGAAAAAGCAACGCCCTGTGCGGAATCGCACAGGGCGTTAGCAATAAAGCCTTCCCCCCCCCTTG
>OFRZ01001906.1_pt1 | contig 11514 bp, 8 predicted proteins | sample 1543181 | NCBI WGS metagenome assembly OFRZ01 (sample SAMN04209245, study PRJEB22552) | human gut metagenome | biome: gut; material: feces | host: Homo sapiens | place: USA: Oklahoma | reverse complement strand
TATTATTATAGTTAGATAGATATGAATAAAACAAATATGGAAAAGGTGAAATATCGTTATAATCGCTGGCGTTTAGCGCTGGGGCGTCTGGTAAATTTGCGGTATATCAACCGCTGGATCATTTTTTGTGCGGATCTTTTCATTTCCCTATGTGTATCTTTGATAGGAGTGCTGGGATTATTGTCCATCATGCATGTATACATAAGCGGGATTAGTGTATTAAAGGTAGGAATAGCTTCCTTTGTGGCCAGTATCCTTTCTTTTCTTACGTTCAAGGTTTATCACGGGGTGATCCGTCATTCCACGCTACGTGGACTATGGAGGATTGGTGGTGTCGCCATCACAAAATCCATCCTCATGTTTATACTGCTTCATCTTTTGAGGGCGGATTTCAATTCCTCTATATATTGGGTGGGAGGGATAACCGATTGTATGTTGACGATTGTTCTGCTGATCACCTTACGTGTATTCGTGATTAATGTATATAATAGCGTGTTGTCCCAACTTGGAAAAAAGCGCAAGCGTGTACTGGTGTTCGGTATGGATGAGGATAGCGTGATGATAGCCACATCACCCAACCGGCAAGTATTCATGCAAAATTATAGCATCATCGGCTTCTTGACGTTTGATAGCGCTAAAAAGAACCTTCGCATAGCGGAACTTCCCGTTTACCAGATCGAGGACATTGATGACTTGTTGCGTCTGATCCCCAGAAATAACTTGGATGGTATCCTTTTCCCGAATATAAAGACCGTCCGACGAGAACGTGATCGTTTGATTCATTATTGCGAGCAGGCCTCCTTGAAGCCTCTCGTGGTTCCTGATATGGAGGAGGTCCATGAGGGCGGAATGAAGCGTTCAGTCCGTGAGATCCGTATTGAGGACTTGCTGGGTCGTGAGGAGATTAGTATAAATCTGGGCGAGATCGGTCTCTTATTGAAAGATAAGACGATCCTTGTTACGGGAGCGGCCGGTAGCATTGGTAGCGAGATCTGCCGCCAGCTGGCGCATTTCCCGATCAAGAAACTGATCTGCCTTGATGCCGCCGAGACTCCGATGCATGACTTACGCCTGGAATTGGAGGAGAAGTATAAGGAACTGGATTTTGTACCTATCATAGGCGATGTCCGGAATCCGGACCGTGTAGATTACGTATTCCGCAATTGGCATCCCCAGGTAGTATTCCATGCGGCAGCTTATAAGCACGTCCCCTTGATGGAAGAGAACCCTTGCGAGGCTGTTCGTACCAACGTGTTTGGTACCCGAGTGATAGCGGATGCCGCCGTAAGCTATGGTGTAGAGAAATTCGTGATGATCAGTACGGATAAGGCCGTTAATCCAACGAATATCATGGGATGTAGCAAGCGCCTCGCTGAGATATATGTGCAGAGCTTGAGTGTGGCGATCAGTAAGGGGGCTCTAGCGGGAAACACTAAGTTTATCACGACCCGTTTCGGTAATGTATTAGGAAGTAATGGCTCCGTGATACCTCGTTTTCGCGATCAGATCGCCAAAGGAGGCCCAGTTACGGTAACCCATCCCGATATCATCCGCTACTTCATGACAATCCCCGAAGCCTGCCGTTTGGTGTTGGAAGCCGGTACGATGGGCAAGGGCGGCGAGATATTCATCTTTGATATGGGTGAGCCGGTCAAGATCGCTGACTTAGCGAAGCGTATGATCGAGCTTTCTGGTTTGCAGGTGGATAAAGACATAGAGATTAAATACACAGGTCTTCGTCCCGGTGAGAAATTATATGAGGAACTATTGAGCAACAAGGAGAATACGAAGGAAACCCCTCATGAGAAGATTCGTGTGGCAGCAGTCCGGGAGTACGCCTACAAGGATGTGGTAGAGCACATTGATCTATTAGCTGAATTATCCCTTCATGTACATATTCTTCCTATGGTGAAAGAGATGAAATCCTTCGTCCCCGAGTTCAAGAGCCAAAACTCTCAATTCACGAGATTGGACGGAGTGAATTAGCAATTTAGTTGGTAGTTATAAATCTGAATTATAAATGATTATCGCAGTAGATTTTGACGGAACAATCGTTGAGCATAAATATCCGGCGATAGGGAAGGAGATCCCTTTCGCTTTCGAGACATTGAGAAAGTTACAAACAGAACACCACAAGCTGATCTTATGGAGTGTGCGAGAGGGCAAGCTTTTGGATGAGGCTGTCACCTTTTGCCGAGAGCGGGGCTTGGAGTTTTACGCAGTGAACCGAGATTATCCGGAAGAAGAGAAAAACCTGAACAACCATTTCTCCCGTAAGCTGAAGGCCGATATTTTTATTGATGACCGTAATCTTGGTGGTCTCCCGGACTGGGGTATGATTTACGAGATGGTGAGTAAAAGACTTTCCTATGAGGATTTAATGCGGAAATACGAGTCGGAATACGAACCGGAGAAACCGAAAGGCCTTTTCTCTCGTTTGTTTCGCTAAATCCATATCATTCTGTGTTCAATGAAATAAAAAAAGAAAACAAAATAATATGAAAATCAAAAGATTACTACTTTTATTAGCTCTACCTCTATTGGTAGCGAGTTGTACTTCTTACAAGAACGTACCATACCTCCAAAACCCAGAGGCAGTGAACGATTTTGAGGAGACCCTTCCGTTGTATGACGCCAAGATCATGCCAAAAGACTTGTTGAGCATCACGGTCAATACGACAGACCCGAAGGCTGCGACTCCATTCAACTTGACGGTACAGACTCCAATCAATGCGGCTTTGACAAATATCAGTACGACCACGCAACCGACCATGCAGCAATACTTGGTGAATAATAAAGGAGAGATCGATTTCCCTGTTATCGGTCGCTTGGAAGTGGGTGGTCTCACCAAGAACGAGGCGGAGGACTTGATTCGTGAGCGTTTGAAACCTTATTTGAAGGAATCCCCGATCGTTACGGTCCGTATGGCTAATTACAAGATCTCCGTGTTGGGTGAGGTGGCCCGTCCGGGTAGCTTCACGATCGGCAACGAGAAGGTGAACGTTCTGGAGGCTTTGGCGATGGCAGGTGATATGACGATTTACGGTGTCCGTGATAACGTCAAGCTGATCCGTGAGGACGTGAACGGTAAGCGTGAGATCATTAACTTGAATTTGAATAATGCCGAAGTCGTGACTTCCCCGTATTATTACCTGAAGCAAAACGATATTATTTACGTGACCCCGAACAAGACGAAGGCTAAGAACTCCGATATCGGTAACAGCACGACCCTTTGGGTAAGCTCACTCTCGATTCTGGTATCTATTGCCGGCCTGTTGGTAAACATACTTAAGTAATTGAAAATTGAGAATTGAAAATTAAGAGAGATGATAGACGAACGGATAAATAATAACACTGGGATAGAGAACGAGGAACAAGAGATTGATTTGGTCGCTCTTTTATTTAAATACCTTTTTTATTGGCGTTGGTTTGTGGCTAGTATATTGATATGTTGCATCGCCACTTACCTGTTTCTTCGTTATCAAACGCCTGTATATAACATTTCCAGTTCCGTGTTGATAAAGGAGGAGGATAAGCGAAGCGGTTCGGGCAACAATCCGTTGGCGGCCATTCAAGACTTGGGAATGTTTTCCATGACAAATAATTTTGATAACGAGGTGGAGATATTGAAATCCCGTACATTGATAAAAAAAGTCGTGAACGACCTGAATTTATATGTTCGTGTAGCGGAAAAGCGAGCGTTCGGTTATGCGATGCCTCTTTATAAGAATAGTCCGGTGCGGATTTATATGACACCAGAAGAGGCCGATAAATTGGAGGAGCCGATTAAGCTGGATCTTACATTTACAAAAACAGGAAAATTGTCTGTTAAGGCTGAATATGTGCAAGATAAGGAAGAGCAAGAGATAGAACAGGCATTTGATCAATTGCCGGCGGTGTTACCAACACCTGTGGGTGTTTTAAGCTTTACGCAAGGCGATACCTTGTATATGGAAGAAGAGGAAATCGCTTTACGTGTTACCATAAATACGCCGACGGAGACCGCCGAGGATTATATGAAAGACTTGAGCGTGACCGCCTCTTCCCAGACCACGACGATAGCGAAGATCAGCGTGAACAATACAGTAAAGGAGCGAGGCGTGGATTTCGTGAATCGTTTGGTTGCGTTCTATAATCAAGATGCGAACGATGAGAAGAATGAGGTAGCTCAGAAAACCGCTGAGTTCATAGAGGAGCGTATCGGTATAATTAACCATGAGTTGGGTACGGCGGAGAGCGAGTTGGCGGATTTCAAGCAACGATCCGGTCTAACGGATTTGACAAGTGATGCCCGTCTAGCCTTACAAGAGAGTTCCAAGTATGAGCAGCAACGTACGGAGAACGCTACACAGATCAGCTTGGTTCAATTTCTGCGTACCTATATCAACGATCCGGTCAACAAGGAAGAGGTAATTCCTGCAAACGTAGGGTTACAGGATCAAAACCTCACTAGGGTGATTGAACAATATAACACGATGATCATCGAGCGTAAACGTTTATTACGTACCTCTTCGGAAAATAACCCGGCGGTGATAAACATGAACACCGGCGTTGAGGCGATGAGACGCAATGTCGAGACAACCGTGAATAGTGTCTTGCGAGGACTACAAATCGCCCAGAAAGATATTGAGCGTCAGGCTAGTAAATTTGAGAGCCGGATTAGTGATGCTCCAAAGCAAGAGAAAGAGTTCATGACTATTTCTCGCCAGCAAGAAATCAAGGCGACTTTATATATCATGCTGTTGCAGAAGCGGGAGGAAAATGCGATCACATTGGCAGCCACGGCTAATAATGGTCGTATTGTAGAGGAACCATTACCCGGGAAGGATCCTGTGGCTCCCAAGAAGCTCGTGTTTTTATTGGCTGCGTTTGTGGTGGGCCTGTTTATTCCGGTGGGAATCATCTTTGTCGTGGAATTATTGAAATATAAGATCGAGAATCGTGGCGATGTGGAGCAATTGACGAATGTTCCGATTTTGGGCGAATTGCCCTTGTGTGGTCATAAATCCTCCGATAAGGGAGCGATCGTAGTGCGCGAGAATAAGAACGACATGATGGAGGAGACCTTCCGAGGTTTGCGGACCAATCTGCTCTTTATGCTCCGGAAAGATCAAAAGGTCATACTTTTCTCTTCTACGCAGCCCGGAGAAGGTAAGTCTTTCGTGACTGGAAATCTCGCTGTCAGCTTGGCTTATTTGGGAAAGAAGGTGGTAGTGGTTGGTATGGATATCCGTAAGCCGGGCTTGAATAAGGTCTTCGATTTATCGAAAAGGCAGGAAGGAATATCAAATTATCTGATGGATCCGGAGGATAAGGATCTTTTTGATCTTGTGCAGCCTTCCGGCATCAGTCCGAACCTGGATATCCTTTTAGGAGGAACGATTCCCCCGAACCCGACGGAACTGGTAGCCCGTGATACCTTGGAGAAGGCGATAGAGCAATTGAAATCCCGTTATGACTACGTGTTGCTGGATACAGCCCCGATCGGTATGGTAACTGATACGGCCATAATAAGCCGTGTGGCCGACATGTGTGTTTATGTCTGCCGTGCGGACGTGACCCCGAAAGCCGCTTTCTGCTACATTAATGTTCTTAGGGACGAGCATAAATTTGACAAGTTGGCGGTAGTGATCAATGGAATTGACCTGAGCAAACGTAAGAACACCTATGGTTACGGTTATGGTAAGAAATATGGTTATGGCTATGGTAAACATTATGGTTATGGATACGGCTATGGGTATGGCTTTGAGGCGGAGAATAAGAAAAAGAAATAATAAGGAAATTTATAAAGAGTCATGAGACACGTATTATTTAGTCCCCCTGATATAACAGAGGCAGAGATCAGTGAAGTTGTTGATGCTTTGAAGTCCGGTTGGATAACTACCGGACCTAAAACTAAAAAATTAGAACAGCTGGTAGCAGAACGTTGTCATACCTCAAAAGCTGTTTGTTTGAATTCAAATACGGCATGTGCTGAGATAACTTTGCGTATATTAGGTATAGGAATCGGTGATGAGGTTATTGTTCCAGCCTATACTTATACAGCTACCGCAAGTGTGGTAGAGCATGTGGGGGCAAGATTGGTCATGATAGATTGTGAGCATGGAAAGTTCACGATGGATTATGAGAAATTAGAAGCGGCGATAACCGAGAGAACAAAAGCTATAATCCCGGTGGATTTGTTTGGTATTCCTTGTGGCTATGATACGATTTTCGATATAGTAGAACGGAAAAAGAATTTATTCCATCCAAATGATAACCCGATTCAAAAAGCCTTGAATCGAGTGATTGTTATGGCTGATGGTGCTCATTCTTTTGGAGCCTCATATAAAAAATTCCCAATAGGTTCTGTCGCCGATTTTACGAATTTCTCATTTCATGCGGTGAAAAACCTAACAACAGCGGAAGGCGGTGCGGTTGTTTGGAGAGATATTGAAGGGATAGATAATGATGAGTTATATCACCAATATATGTTATTGAGTCTTCATGGTCAGAGTAAAGACGCTTTGGCAAAAACGAAGTTGGGAGCGTGGGAGTATGATATTATTGGGCCATGGTATAAATGTAATATGACAGATGTCTGTGCGGGCATAGGTCTAGGACAAATAAAAAGGTATGATGAGATTTTGTCCCGTCGAAAAGAAATTATAGACCGTTATAATAAAGGATTGAAGGGGCTACCTATTACGGTGGTAACGCATTATACTTCAGATATTGTCTCTTCTGGACATTTATATATTATAAATCTGAATGACAAAGATGCCGAACAACGGAACAAATTTATAGAGGAAATGGCCGGATTAGGAGTTGCGACCAATGTACATTATAAACCACTTCCTATGCACACAGGCTATAAGAAATTGGGGTTCAAGATAGAGGACTATCCAAATGCTTATAAGCAATTTAAAAATGTTGTGACATTGCCGCTTCATACCTGCTTGTCTGATGAAGATGTGGATTATGTGATTGAGTGCGTGAAGGAATGTTTAAAATGAGATAGGATATGACATTTGAAAGATTGTATCATATAGTTCGAATCTCTTTGCTGAGAAATGGGTTTTATTTTGAAATATGATTGGTATATTTTGTAGTTGAATTAAATTTTAAATATGTATGAACGATATGTAAAACGTGGACTAGATTTTATTCTTGCGTTGATAATTTTGCCATTTGTACTATTTGTAATAGTCATAATGACTCCATTTATTCTTATCTCAGATCCAGGTCCAATATTCTACAGTGGATTAAGAAGGGGACGTAATGGAATGCCTTTCAAAATGTATAAGTTCCGTTCAATGTATGTTAATTCTCCGGATGTAAGGAATCTCGATGGGTCTACATTCAATGGACATGATGATCCTAGAGTGACACCAATAGGTCGGTTTATGCGGAAGACTTCTATCGATGAGATTCCACAATTCTTGAATGTCCTGATTGGGGATATGAGTTTTGTTGGACCTAGGCCTACTTTAGCGACTAAATCATTTGAAGAAGTTGAAGTAGAAAGAAGAAAACGATATGATGTGAAACCTGGTATTACTGGATATGCTCAGGCTTATTTTAGAAATTCTATTTCTCAAGAAGATAAATTTAAATATGATCTGTACTATGTAGATCATGTTTCTTTTAAGTTAGACTTGAAGATTTTGTCGCAGACGATGATTTCTGTAATAAAACGAGAAAATATTTATGTTAAAAAGAAAAATAACGATAATCGATAAGATAAACAAGATCTATTTATAAGTGAAACGATTATTAATTATAGGAGCTTCAATATTGCAATTGCCAGCAATATTGAAAGCCAAAGAAATGGGATTGTATGTAGGAGTCGCTGATTTTAACCCACATGCGATTGGTGTATCTCATGCTGACGAATACTTCAATGTGAGTACAATTGATGAAGAGGGAGTGTATCGAGCCGGAAGAGAATTTAAAGCAGATGGTATTGTTACATTGGCCACAGACATGCCAATGCGGGCTGTGGCCTATGCTACTCATAAATTAGGTCTTGTTGGAATATCATACGATACGGCGATTAAGGCAACTGATAAGGGAGAAATGATCAAAGCTTTTGAAGTTGCAGGGGTAGAACATCCATGGTATTATATACTTCACACTCCAGAAGATTTGAAGAAGGTTGTTTCTGAAATTACGTATCCTTGTATCAGCAAACCTGTGGATAACGCGGGCAGTAGAGGTGTTGTTCTAATTGAAAGTTCCAAGGATTTGGAGAATGCAATTCAATATAGTTCTCTAAACGGACGAAATGGTGATGTCATTATTGAGGAATATTTAAAAGGCAGTGAGGTCAGTGTTGAGGTTATGGTTGTTAATGAAGATGTTCATATATTGCAAGTTACAGATAAATTGACAACAGGAAGCCCCCATTTTGTTGAGATGGGACATAGCCAGCATAGCTTATTAGACTATAAGGATATTAGGGCGATCAAGGATTTGACAAAAAGAGCCGTGAATTCTATCGGTATTAATCATGGCCCAGCTCATGTGGAAATAATGCTAACAGATCAAGGACCAAAAATGATTGAACTTGGAGCAAGGATGGGTGGAGACTGTATTACTACACATTTAGTGCCATTGTCTACGGGTATTGATATGGTGAAAGCTACTATACAAATAGCGTTGGGAGAATGCCCTTCTATTGCTCCGAGATTTGATAAAGGAGCGGCGATACGTTATATAGAAGAGACAAATGGTGTTATTGAGAATATTTCGGGAATTGATAAAGTGAATAGCATAAATGGTATTGAGCATGTCGTGTTGACTAAAGCCGTAGGCGATGTCGTTAATCGGATTAGCAGTAGTGTGGATCGTATCGGATATGTAATTTCTCAAGCGGATACAGCTCAAGCTGCTATTGATCTTTGCGAAAATGCGATGAAACATATTGTTATTACTACTAAATAATGATAAAAACATAAGTGTTGTTATGGAATTGAAAGGGAAACGTCTTTTATATATAGGTGGGAGTGCTTCAATAACTGATATTGCATTCTATACTAAGAGTCATGGTATAAAGTTGCTAGTTGCAGGGAAATCAATACCGCAAGATATACAAGCATTGACAGATGAACAATATATTATTGATGTTTGCGATAGGGAATGTCTGAAGAAAATAGTGTTAGAACATGCTGTTGATGGCATATTGGTTATAGGAAATGAGGACATTATAACAAGTGTGGTTGATGTGGCAGAGAATATAGGTCTTGATTTCTATGTAAATCGTAATCAATGGGTTGAATTACAGGATAAAAAGAATTTTAAGAGAAACTGTATAAAGTATGGTATTCCTATTGTAGAGACTTACGAGTTGTCAAATGATTCTGATTCAGTTCAAATACCCCGAAGTGCCTATCCGATTATTTTGAAACCTGCTGATAGTTGCGGGTCAAAAGGAATCTCAATATGTAATTCGGAAAAAGAATTGAAGCAATCAATTCAAAAAGCGAAATTATATTCAAGGACAAATCGGTTTTTATGTGAAAAATATATGGATTGTCCGGAGATTACCATTAAATATTTATTTGATCGTGGAAATATATATGTATGGGAAATAAATGATCGATTTGTTAATAGAGAGCAAAAGAATGTAGGAGCAATAGCGGATTGTACTATATATCCATCAAAACATGTGAAGCTATATTTTGAAACGTTGCATTCGAAGATGGTTGAAATGCTTAAAGATTTCAATATTTATAATGGAACTATGTTCATACAAGCATTTGTTGATGGAGAAATTATCCGGCCTTATGATCCAGGGATTAGGTTTTCAGGAGGATTATCGTATTTTATCACAAAGCATGTTTTTGATGTGAATCCATTGGAATTTATGATAAACACGTCACTTGTTGGACGGATGTATTTAGGAGATGAAAACCTTATCGAACGAATAAGCGTAGATATGAATGGCCGCTTTCTCGCCAATTATTCAATTTTAGCAAAGAAAGGAACTATTGCTGAAATCGAGGGTATGGATCGTGTAGCAAAAATACCTGAGGTGTTTAATACAATACAATTGCTTCATGTGGGAGATGAAGTAAATATGATAGGTACTTTGCAGCAGGTATTTGCAAGATTCCATATAGAAGCTAAGAGTAGAGAAGAGCTGAATCGGATTATAAATAAAGTATATAATGCAATTCAACTGAAAGGTATAGATGGGGAAAATATGAAACTCTGTCAAAAAATTAGTATATTATAAGTAAGTTTGAGCATGAAGAGATATACTGATATCTTAGTTGATTTTGTTGTTGCGCTTAAATATAAGGATTTACCGTCCTGTGTCATTGAACAGACAAAATTGTTTATAGCTGATTATTATGCAGCTAGTATAGCAGGATATAGAGTTAATAAGCAGTTCAATAAGGTGGTAATGTCCATTATAAAAGAAGATAGTGGAACAGAACAGGCATCAATATTATTTGAGAAGAAAAAATATCCAGTGACTAATGCGGCTTTTATGAACGCAGTTTATGCGCATGGCGCAGATATGGATGATGGTAATCGGAAATCTGCGGGTCATATCGGAGCCCATGTGATATCTTCTGTTTTTGCGTTGGGTGAGAAGCTGGGGGTAACATGGAAGGATATTATTGTCGCAATAAATGTAGGATATGAATTTTTTAATAGGATAGCAGGTGCTGCACAGCCAGGACTTTATAACAGAGGTTTTCATTCAACGGGGATTGCAGGAGCAATGGCTTGTGGGGCTGCTTGTGCAAAACTAATGGGATTAGATCGATGTGGAGTTTATAATAGTGTGTCTTTAGCAGCGATTCAGTCTAGTGGTTTGATTATTATAGATGAGAGTGGGCAAAGGTGTAAGCCGATTAATCCTGCAAATGCGGCAAGGATAGGTGTTCTTTCTGCTTTAATGGCAGAGAGGGGATTATTGAGTTCACAAAATCCATTGGAGAGTAAAAAAGGGTGGTTTCATGCTTTTACGGATCATGTTGATGAAACTATCCTTTTGGGAGGTCTTGGCGTGGATTTTACAATTTGTGAAAGTTATTTGAAGCTGTATCCAACATGCCGTCATACACATTGTTGTATTGATAGTATTCTGAAAATACGGGAACGAATGGGGGATAAAAAAACTTTTTTACCTGATATTATAGAGAAAATTGAAGTAAATATTTATCCAAGTGCGATTAAGTCGGCAGGAATAATTCGGAATCCACGTTCACAAGAAGAGGCGAAATTCTCAATTTATTATGCGATAGCTGTAGCATTCAACAATGGAGATTTCTCTATAGAGGATCTTCAGGTTGAAAGGATTGATTCTGTAATAAATGATTTGTTAGCGAAAATAGAATTAGTACCAGATCCTTTGATGGAAGATAGAGCGTGTGGGATCAGAGGTTCCCGAATAAAAGTTGTATTGTGTGATGGGGAAATTTTTGAGGAAACGATATTAATACCGAAAGGGGAAGGAATAGGATCGCTTGATTGGAATAATTTACGAGTTAAAATGTACGCATGTTCATATGGAGTTAT
>OFRZ01001905.1_pt1 | contig 11520 bp, 9 predicted proteins | sample 1543181 | NCBI WGS metagenome assembly OFRZ01 (sample SAMN04209245, study PRJEB22552) | human gut metagenome | biome: gut; material: feces | host: Homo sapiens | place: USA: Oklahoma | reverse complement strand
CGCAGCGCGAAAGGGAAAAATGCGAGGGGGGGGTAGAAGTCTTAATTCCTAATACTTCATCCGCAGAAAGTTGATATAAGCGGAGTAATCTGGCAAATGTGTCAAGATCTGGTTCAGCTACACTGTTCTCATAGCCGGACAGAGTCTTGCGGTTGATACCGGTCAGTTCTATTACTTTCTTCTGAGTATAAAAATTATCTTCACGTGCTGTCCGGAGAATTTCTCCTATATGTTCCATGGGCGATCGTCCTTTCGAAGATTTCATATATAATATAAGTGAAGTGGTATGTACTATTGCTATTATATAAGAAATAGACGTTAAAAAGAGTAGAATTCTTAGAAAAAGTACTAATAAATCAAAAAGTCTTAAAATTAAAGATACACATGTGCTATCATATTCAAACTTTAATCTCTAAACTTTAATTTTTCCGCCTATGATCTCTAACGAAATAGGAATTGTGAGACTTGCGGCGCCATATTTTTTGTATGCAAAAATCTGACAAGTGCGGTGATTTGAATCAGGAGTTCTTCCTGATGTTTGGGGTCAAGTTCTTTAAATAAAGAAAGAACCTGGAATTCACATTGAGGCAGAGAGTCGGAAGAAGCTTTTCCACCAATATCTAATACTTCATCGGCAGAAATACCATAGAGATTGGCAAGAGTCGCAAAGGTTGATAGATTTGGCTCGGCAACGTTGTTCTCTTAACCAGAAAGCGATTTCCTGTGGATGCCGGTTAATTCCATTACTTGTTTTGTGTATATTTTTTATTCTCACGGGCATATTTCAGAATCTTGCCAATGTCTTTCATGAAAACGGTTTCCTTTCAAATTTACTACTTTCTTATTATAAAGCACAAAGATAAGAAGACGCAATTTTGAAAACTATGGTTTTTTATCGAATTATTTATAAAGAATTTGCCTATTAAAATACTGAAAAATAGGGGAAATAACATTAAAAACCCACTATTATAGTGAAAGTGTTAATAAAACATTTAATTGTTTTGAAAAAGAAAAGAAAAAAATAAAATGTTTTGAAAAAAGTATGTTAAAAAGACCAGGAAGTCCTAGAAAAAGAGATAATACTGTTGACTTCTTAAAAATTAAGACTTATAATAACCAAGATAGGATACGTATGCAAAAAAGCATATAATTTTTTAAGATGAGAAAGAGAGAAAATTAGAGATGAAAAAGAGAAGAGTACTTCATCAGGCATGTGCGTTCTCTGTCGCAGTAATGCTCGTTGGAGTAAATGCTGTACCGGTTGTTGCGGCTGATAACAATAGTTCTGCTACAACTGTTGCTACAGATGAAAAAGCATTTAACATTACAGTAACTTTCAATTACTGGGATTATGCAGTGGGTGCAGACGGACAACACTTTTTAACTAAAGAGATGACGAGCGGTGATACTATCACGCCACCAACACTTACTGTTGAAGAGGGATATGAGCTCAAGGGATGGACAATTAATGATAAGTTTTTTGATGCTACTGCCCAAATGAGTTATGAGGATATTGTAAGAGCTGCTGGTACTTCAGAGTTTGTAGCTATTCAAGCAGTTATTAAACCAGTAGAGATAAAGAAAACTGCTCATGTTGCTTTCAATGTTGATCCTGAAAAAGGAAAATTTACAGACCCGGCTGGAGCTAAAGTAGTAACTTATGATTTAGATGAAACTGACGGAGACGCGCATCCTATTCCGAAAGTGGAAGCAAAAGAAGGATATGAATTTACTGGATGGCATGTTAGTGGAGCTAATGAAGCAGATTGGTTACCAGAGTCAGAAACATTTTATGTTTCAGGATTAGCATTCTATGAAAAAGACAAGAATGATGGATATGTGACATTCGAGGCGACATTCAAAGAAAAAAGAAGCTGCAGTAGAGAAAAAAGATGCTGAATTACGTGTACATTACGTTGATGTAAATTCAGACAATTATATTAAAGATAATATCCAGACCATTAAAAAGAATGGTAAAGTTGGAGAAAGCGCTGAGTTTACTGCAAAAGATCTTACAATTCCAAAAGGATACGAACTTGCAGATGATAAGTGGAGTACTTCTGTAGAATATGGTAAGGATGCAGATGTTAATGTTAATGTAAAAGCTAAAGAAGAACCAGCTGAAGAAAAAACAGTAGAAGTATATTTCAATATTATTGATTCAGAAAAAGGATCATTCCCGGATTATGCACCATCAACAGTTGTTTCTTTCAAAGGTATTGCTGCAGACACAGACCAGCAGTTTGAAATTCCGGCAGTAAAAGCAAATGATGGATACAAGTTTACTGGATGGAAAGTTGAAGGCGCTGAAACACAGAATTGGGATGCAGATGCTAAAACATTTGGTGTGACAGGACTTGCACATTTCCCAGAAGGATCTAATGTTGGTTATGTAACAATTACACCTGAATTTGAAAAAGTTGAAGAAACACCGGCTGTAGCAGTAGCAAATGCAACAGTTGTAATCGATTCAAACGAAGGATCATTCGAAGGATACGAAGGAACAACAGAACTTCATAACGAAAACCTTCAGGATAGCAAATACAACCTTGGATTCCTTCCGACAGTAGTAGCAAATGAAGGATATACATTCAAAGGCTGGAAAGTAACAAACAAAGCCGGCGAAGAAATCTACAACCTTGATGCAAATGCAACATCAATTTCATTCCCATACGGAGTAGCTGATGACTACACAGTAACAGCTGTTCTTGAAAAGAATGAAACTCCAGTTGATCCGGATCAGCCATCAGTTGATCCTTCAAAACCAAGTACTCCAGAAGAAAAACCGGGTACTTCAATTGAAGAGAACAAGAAAGATGACAAAACATCTACAACAGTAGCAAAAGATGACAAAAAGACAAACAAGAAGGAATCTGCTAAGAAAGCAAATGAGCAAAAATCTGATACAGTTCAGACTGGTGATCATAGCAACGTATTCGTATACGTAGCAACACTTCTTATTGCAGGTGCTGCAGCAGTTGTAGCATTCTTCAGAAGAAGAAACGCATAATCTGGTCTTAGCAATAAGCACAGATGATGTGAATTTAATCAGGTGGCTGTGAGTTCTCTCACAGCTACCTGAAGTTTATAAAGGATATTTCTATATGAATAAGCATACGAATCTAACTATCGTAAAAAGACCAAAGAAAACTCATCGTGACCGCGGGACAGAGATAGGTTCTGTTCTTGTCATACTTCTTGCATGTGTGGTGATTGGTGGAGGTATTTATTTTGTACGGCAAAATTTGAATGGGGGAAAGAATACCACACAAAAAGTTGGCGATACAATTACCATCACACCACAGAAGTTAGACAAGACGCAGTTAAAAGCATTAATTGACAACACAGAATCTATTAATACAGAGACCTATACCGATGAATCCGTAAATGAGCTGAAAGCGGCTGTAGAGAAGGGAAATACACTTTTACGTGGGGTTCCCGGACAGGATGCAATCGAAGAAACGTATATGGAAATTGTTAACGCAATCCAGGGGTTGACTAAAAAAGACACGCAGTAATGCGTGTCTTTTTTTGTTCTATATTGAAGTAATGGAAGAACAATTAACCAACTGTTCTGTATTTTTTATCTACTACGTTAAGAAGCTCATATCCGTCTTCTGTTACGAGAACAAGGTCTTCGATACGTACACCGTATTTGCCTTCGATGTAGATTCCCGGTTCGATCGAGAAGATCATACCCGGTTCAGCTACGTTCTTGTTGATCGGGCTTACATCACCGTATTCATGGTCTTCCTGGCCGATGAAATGTCCAAGACGAATCTTCCAGTATTCTCCGTATCCTGCTTCGCCGATGAGATCTCTTGCCTGCGCATCGATATCACAGAAACGTACGCCTGGTTTGATGATGGCTTCTGCTTTCTCAACCGCTGTACGAACAAGGTCATGGATTGTGACCTGTTCTTCGTCTACGCTCTTGCAGTAGAAGGTTCTTGTCATATCTGAGCAATAACCGTTCCAGATGCATCCCATATCGATCAGAACGCATTCTCCGGCTTTCAAAGTTCTTGTCTCGCTTGGTGAGTGATGTTGGTCAGCAGCGTTAGCACCGAAGCATACGATCGTATCAAAGCTGAGTCCTGTTGCGCCTTCTTTGTAGTATTCTGCTTCAATGAAATCAGCAATCTGTTTTTCTGTCATGCCTTCTTTAATGTAGGCAGCAGCTCTTTCCATAACCATGTCATTGATTACAGATGCCTGTCTCATGATCTTGATTTCTTCTTCATTCTTAACAGCACGAACACCGTCTACACAGTCAGATCCCCATATCGTTTTCAGTTCCGGGCAGCGTTCCTGAAGCGGGATCAGGAAACGAGCAGGAAATGCTTTGTCGATACCGATTACGCCCTTGGTATCGATATGTTCTGTCAGAACCCCGATCTGATCATCCATATCACTGAACCATACTTCTTCAAATCCTGTATCAGATACATAATACAGATAGTTCAAGAACATGGTATGCTTTCCGCTTGTACGAAGCAGCAGGGCATATAATCTTTCCCCAGGATTTACCATGATGCCCGTTAAAAAGCGGATGCTGAGTGGATCAGATACAAGTAACTGATCGATTCCTTTTTTTTCCATTTTTTGCAATACGCGTTCCATTCTTTCGTTCATTGCTATAATGCTCCTCTCTTAAATACACTACACCAATCATAGCACATTACAGGCAAAATATGAAGAGAAAGCTGCCATCTATTTTTTAAAATATGTCTTACGAACAGTGCAGGATCTTCTTTGCATTTTCCACACGTTCTTTCGAAGGTGGATTGATCCCTTCGAGGGGATAATCAAGTCCCAGCTCTTTCCATTTGTAGGCACCAAGTGTGTGATAAGGCAGGATTTCTACTCTTTCTACATTATCAAGTGTCTGGATAAAATCATTTAACCGGTTTAAGTATTCATCATAGTCGCTGCGCTCCGGTACGAGCACATGGCGGATCCAGACAGGTTTTTTGATATCGGAGAGAAAGCGGATCATATCCAGAATGTTTTTATTTGTTTTTCCGATCAGCTCTTTGTGAGATTTTTCATCGATATGCTTGATATCAACAAGAAGAAGATCGGTATACTGCATCAGCTCCTGGAATTTGGAGAAAAATGGTTCTTCTCTGGTAAAAGGACCGCCTGCAGTATCAATCGTTGTGTGAATACCTTTTGCCTTTGCTTTTTTGAAAAGATCCAGCAGAAAATCAATCTGAAGGAGAGGTTCTCCGCCGCTTACGGTGATTCCACCGCCATTTTTCCAGTAAGTGCGGTAACGCAGAGCCTGCGCAAGAAGCTCATCGGCACTGCGCCAGGTGGCGCCGTTTTTATCTGTCATATTCCAGGTGTCAGGGTTATGGCAGAACTGACATCTCAGTGGACATCCCTGAACAAATATAATAAAACGTACCCCAGGCCCGTCAACAGAACCAAAGCTTTCTGTAGAGTGAATAAGTCCTTTGATTTGAGTCATATGAAAATCTCCTTTTTCATTGTGTGATTGGAAAACTGCGGATCAGGCAGAGTCTTTTAAATGCCTTAGTATGCAGGAAAAGCTGCCAGCAGCATCTCTGTATGTGCCGAAAGTCATGCACTTTAAAATGCATGACTTTCAGCATAACGATATGTTTGGCAAAAGAGTGTAAGTTCGGTAATTACATACGATCGTGGCAGGTTCTTGCGATCACATCGAGCTGCTGTTCGCGTGTAAGGTCGATGAACTTAACCGCATATCCTGATACACGGATCGTAAAGTTTGCGTATTCTTCTTTTTCCGGATGTTCCATAGCGTCAAGAAGTTTTTCTGTTCCGAATACGTTGACGTTCAGATGGTGAGCACCCTGAGAGAAGTATCCGTCCATAACATTTACCAGGTTGTTAATGCGTTCCTCCGGAGTATGTCCGATTGCATCCGGGTTGATGGTCTGGGTGTTAGAGATTCCGTCAAGTGCCCATTCGTAAGGTAGCTTGGCAACGGAGTTCAGGGAAGCAAGAAGTCCGTTCTGTTCTGCACCGTAGCTTGGGTTTGCTCCAGGTGAAAGCGGTGCGCCTGCTTTTCTTCCGTCCGGAAGAGCACCGGTAGCTTTTCCATATACAACGTTTGAGGTAATGGTAAGGATAGAAGTTGTCGGTTCGGATTCACGGTAGGTGTGATGCTTTTTCAGTTTCTTCATAAATGTCTGAAGAAGCCATACTGCGATATCATCTGCGCGGTCATCATCATTTCCGTATTTCGGGAAATCACCGGTTGTCTCGAAATCTACAACGAGTCCGTTTTCGTCACGGATTGTTTTCACTTTTGCATATTTGATCGCACTTAAGGAGTCAACTACATGGGAGAATCCTGCGATACCTGTTGCAAATGTACGACGTACATCGGTATCGATCAGTGCCATCTGAGATGCTTCATAGTAGTATTTGTCATGCATGTACTGGATCAGGTTCAGTACGTTTACATACAGTCCAGCGAGCCAGTCCATCATCTTGTCGTATTTAGCCATTACTTCATCATAATCAAGGTATTCAGAAGTAATTGGTGTGTAAGCCGGTCCTACCTGATCTTTTGACTTGCAGTCGACACCACCGTTGATCGCGTAAAGAAGGCATTTTGCAAGGTTTGCTCTTGCTCCGAAGAACTGCATTTCTTTACCTGTCTGTGTTGCAGATACGCAGCAGCAGATAGAATAGTCATCGCCCCATACCGGACGCATTGCATCATCATTTTCATACTGGATAGAACTTGTTTCAATAGAAATATGTGAAGCGTAGTCCTTGAAGTTCTTCGGAAGACGTTCTGTGTAAAGTACAGTCAGGTTCGGTTCCGGAGAAGGTCCCATGTTTTCCAGGGTGTGCAGGAAACGGTAGTCTGTCTTTGTTACCATAGAACGTCCGTCCTGTCCCATTCCGCCGACTTCCAGTGTAGCCCAGACCGGGTCACCGGAGAAGAGCTGGTTGTAAGATGGGATACGTGCGAACTTAACCATACGGAATTTCATTGTCATATGGTCAACTAATTCCTGAGCTTCTTCTTCGGTAAGGATTCCTGCTTCCATATCTCTCTTGATGTAGATATCAAGGAAGGTAGATACACGTCCGACACTCATGGCAGCTCCGTTCTGAGTCTTGATTGCTGCAAGGTATCCGAAGTACAGCCACTGGAATGCTTCTTTTGCATTTTTTGCCGGCTCGGAAATGTCGAATCCGTAGATAGCAGCCATTTCTTTCATACCCTTGAGGGCACGGATCTGTTCTGCAAGTTCTTCTCGCTGACGGATGACATTGTCACGCATGGATCCGTATCCGCAGTTTGCGAGATCGTCCTGCTTCATAGCGATCAGAAGATCGATGCCGTAAAGAGCAACACGACGGTAGTCACCGACGATACGTCCACGTCCGTAAGTATCCGGAAGCCCTGTAAGGATCTTATTGTGACGTGCTTTTTTCATTTCCGGAGTATAGGCATCAAATACTGCCTGGTTATGTGTTTTATGATAATCTGTAAAGATTTTATGAAATTTCGGGTTTGGTTCATATCCGTAAGTTTTGCATGCTTCCTCAGCCATTTTGATTCCACCGAACGGCATAAATGCACGTTTTAAAGGTTTGTCAGTCTGAAGACCCACAACCTGTTCTTTATCTTTCAGTTCTTCGCAGATATAACCTGGACCGTAAGCGGTAAGAGAAGATACCACTTCTGTTTCCATATCCAGAACGCCGCCTTTTGCACGTTCTTCTTTCTGGAGTTCCTGAAGCTTGCCCCAGAGCTGGTTTGTTGCTTCGGTCGGGTCTGCAAGGAATGAAGAATCTCCCTCGTAAGGTGTGTAGTTGTTCTGGATAAAATCACGAACGTTGATTTCTTCTTTCCAGAGTCTTCCTTCAAATCCCTGCCATTGTTCTTTCTGCATCATTTGGTTATTCCTCCTTCTTGTGGGTGAGCCATAGTACCTATGACCCGGTTATTATACACTGTGTTGCTGCGGTTTATGCCCGGAAAGTTCTGGCAAATTCCAGACATATGAAAAGGTTCAGCTAGAAGAACCGATGGATGTTTACGCCTTTTATATAGCCCTGATTTATGATAATCTTATAAAAATGCGTAAAAAAAGCCGGCATCTGAGCTGAATCGCCCAGACGGTCGGCTAAATAATCAAACCCTCATATTTCCCTGTGGTTCATTCCACTTCCGTCAGTCATATGAGCAACTTTAATTTAACAAATTGCTATATAAATGTCAATGACAAAATTGTTTTTTTGAAAAAACATAATAATCGCAAAACTATTTTACAAGTGTTTCCGCATAATCCAGTGCACTTACAATGTTTTCATGGAAATTCTTTTTTCCGATCAGTTCATAGAATCCATCTTTTTTCATAACCTTCATCGGCTGTTCATTGACGTGGGAGAAAATCAGATGGATATTCTTTTTCTTTGCACGCTCAGCAAGTTCATGGAGACATTTCATTGCACTGGCATCGATAGCCGGTACACTTCGCATACGGATGACGACTGCTTTGGTACGATGATCGCTGTTGATGCCAAGAAGTTGATCGGCTGCGGCAAAAAACATCGGTCCGCAGATTTCGAATACACTGATGGAATGCGGGATCTCACGTAGTTTTTCTGCTTCCCCCGGGGTAATGTCCGGTGAATCGGTATATTTCCAGGCTTTGATATCAGCTGTTTCTGCCATACGTTTCATGAAAAGCAAGGCGGCGAGGACAACACCGATTTCGATGGCAACAACCAGATCGAAGAATACGGTCAGAAAGAAGGTTGCAACCAGAACGATGATATCACTTTTAGGAGCATTCTTACACAAACGGAAGAAGGAACTCCAGTTGGCCATATTTGCGGCAACCACCAGAAGAACAGCAGCAAGTGTTGTCATTGGGATCAGGGCGGCAAGTGGCATCAGTACCAGAAGAATGATTGTAAGTGTAATACAATGTGCGATCCCGGCAATCGGAGTCCGTCCGCCATTGCGGACATTGGCAGCAGTTCTGGCGATTGCACCGGTCGCAGGAATTCCACCAAAGAAACCGGAGAAAATATTTCCCAGACCCTGTCCGATCAGTTCGGCATTGGATTTGTGGGTATCGCCGATCATTCCATCCGATACAACTGCGGACAGCAGGGATTCAATCGCTGCAAGAACAGCAATGGTAAATGCTGGTGAGATCATCTGCTGTATCAGGTTCATGGTAATAGATGGAACATGGAAAGAAGGAAAAGCAGAATTCAGTTTTCCATACACACTTCCAATGGTGTTGACCGGAAGTTTTGCAAAATAAGCGATTGCAGTGGTAACAACGATGGCAACCAAAGACCCCGGAATTTTATCAGTTACTTTTGTCCAAAGTAGCATGATCGCAACAGCTAAAAGACCGATCAGGGTGGCGGTTAGGTTGATCGTACTGATATTTTTTGCATAGACAATGACCTTGTCCAGAAATTCAGATGGAACGGAAGCAATATCCATACCGAAGAAATCTTTCAGCTGTCCGATAAACAGGGTGACAGCAATGCCACAGGTAAATCCGGTTGTGATCGTGTAAGGAATGTATTTGATCAGAGAACCGAAACGGCAGATTCCCATGATGACAAGGATAATGCCGGCGAGGATGGTTGCGACGATCAGACCGTCGGTTCCATAACTGGCAACAATTCCGTAAATAATAACAACGAATGCAGCGGTCGGTCCGCCAATCTGTACACGGCTCCCTCCGAAGAAAGAGATAAAGAAACCGGCAATGATCGCGGTGTAAAGTCCCTGCTCTGGTCCGACACCGGAAGCAATTGCGAGTGCGATTGAGAGGGGAAGAGCAATAATGGCAACGATGATACCAGAAATGATATCCTTGATCAGCTGTTTTTTGGTGTAGCTCTTCATGACGTCGAAAAGTTTTGGTCTTAATTCGTTCATGTGAGATAAAATCCTTTCGATAAAATAAGTATAAAAAGTATTAAAAATATATAAACACAAGACAAAATCTTAACATTTATTAAGATGTGTTTCAATAAAGTTAACAGATGTTTCTATTATAGTACACAAGAAAAATGTTAAAAAAATATCAATCAACTATTGAAAAGTGAAAACAAGGGGATTATAATAGAACTATCAGATTTTTGTGAATATAAAAGGAGGATTTTTATCATGGCAAGAAAAGTTGTTTTAGCAGGAGCATGTCGTACAGCAATCGGTGTAATGGGCGGACAGTTTGCAAATACATCGGCTGTAGAACTTGGAACGATCGTAATCAAAGAAGCTCTCAAAAGAGCGGGCGTTTCTCCGGATCAGGTTGACGAAGTGTATATGGGAAATGTTATCCAGGCTGGCAACGGACAGAACCCGGCACGTCAGGCAGCTGTATATGCAGGAATCCCGAATGAAGTACCGGCAACAACTATCAACGTACTTTGTGGATCCGGTCTTCACTGTGTAAACCTTGCAGCGAAGCTGATCGCAGCTGGAGATGCAGATATCATCGTTGCAGGTGGTATGGAAAATATGACAATGGCTCCGTACATGTTGAGAAACGGACGTTATGGATATCGTATGGGAAATGCGACAATCGAAGATGCTATGATCAAGGATGGTCTGACCGATGCATTCCATAATTATCACATGGGAATCACAGCAGAAAATATCTGCGAACAGTGGGGACTTACAAGAGAAGAACTGGATGAATTTGCAGCATGGTCTCAGAACAAATGTGAAAAAGCAATGGCAGAAGGTAAATTTAAAGACGAGATTGTTCCGGTCGAAGTGAAGAAGAAAAAAGAAACGATTCTTGTAGATACAGATGAAGGTCCTCGTAAAGGAATCACAAAAGAAGGTCTTGCAAAACTTCGTCCTGCATTTAAGAAAGACGGTATGGTTACAGCAGGTAACGCATCCGGAATCAATGATGGTGCAGCTGCACTTATCGTTATGAGCGAAGAAAAAGCAAAAGAGCTTGGCGTAACACCTATGGCAACATGGATCGGTGGAGAACTCGCAGGATGTGATCCGGCAATCATGGGAATCGGACCGGTTTATTCAACACGTAAGGTTATGAAGAAGCTGGGAATGGAGATCGGAGATTTTGATCTGATCGAAGCAAACGAAGCATTTGCAGCACAGTCTGTAGCAGTCGGAAAGGATCTTGGATTTGATCTTAGTAAGCTGAATGTCAATGGTGGAGCAATTGCTCTCGGACATCCGGTTGGCTGCTCAGGTGCAAGAATCCTTGTAAGCTTGTTGTATGAGATGCAGAAAGAGGATGTACATACAGGACTTGCAACACTTTGTGTTGGTGGCGGAATGGGATGCTCTGCTGTAGTTAAAAGAGATTAGGGATAGAAAAAAAGGGTGGATGCTTTTTAGTGTCTGCCTTTTTTGAATGATTTAGGTTGTGTTGACAAATTGGGCAAAAGATAATGCGTCTATTCTAGTTGTGCAAACCATTCCGATGAACCCCTAAAGCGAAAATCGTGTTCAGCAGAGGCTTCCACGATTTTTGTGTTTCATCTCCATTG
>OFRZ01001886.1_pt1 | contig 11637 bp, 8 predicted proteins | sample 1543181 | NCBI WGS metagenome assembly OFRZ01 (sample SAMN04209245, study PRJEB22552) | human gut metagenome | biome: gut; material: feces | host: Homo sapiens | place: USA: Oklahoma | reverse complement strand
GTGCGCGGCGAGAGTGCGCGGTAGTTGTTCAGCGCGAAAAGCTGCTGCGGGAACGGCGGATTGTTCGTCAGTACACCGACGGGGTTATCGTAGATGTGCAGGCCGTCGGCGGTGGACTCCACCACGATGCTCCCCGTTTTGTCGGCAATGAGCCAGTGCAGCTGCGCGAGGGGCAGCTGCTCACTGAACGGGATATTGACGATGTTGGTTTTTGCAAGCAGCGTGCGCACCTCGGCCAGCGTCGCACAGCTGCCCAGCAGCCAGGGGATCAGCTCAAACTGGGCGACGTTGCTTTTGCCATCCTGCGCCGGGTGGTAGACTGCATTGCCGACAAAGTTCAGCCCTGCGATGCCCAGGCCCTTCTCATTGACGGCGTCATAGTAGAGGGGGTACTCCCCCGCCACGTAGGCCATGCCGATCATCGCATATTTTGTGCGGAAGTCCCCCATGCAGCGCAGGCTAAACGGGTAGGCCCGCGGCGTAACGGTGACCTCGTCACCGTAGGAAAATTCGTAATCGAGATTGCGGCCAAAGTAGAAACTGTCGGTTGTATAGGTTGCAGCTGTACACATGGTAAACACCCCTTTAATTAAAATAGATGCAGCGCGGCCTTCCTGCGTCGAGAGCGTAAGGGCGGACATGGTTCGCCCGCGGCACATAGTGGCAGCCGCAAAGTTCACGGGTCGATGGTGAGCATCGGCCCCTGCATTTTCAGTGTGGTTTATATTGTACCACACCCTGCGCGGGATAATCCACCGCCAAATTGTAAACAATGCGTCCTTGCCGAATCCAACATCATCGCAAAAAACTTGCGGCGTATAAAAATCTCCCGGTAACAGAAGTGAAATTACCGGAAGAAGAAAACAAAAACGCTGCAAGCCCCGAAAAAAGGCTTGCAGCGGTGCTTCCTGGCGTCCCAGAGAGGATTTGAACCTCCGGCCCCACGCTTAGGAGTATGGCTTACCATGTGATACACGGTTCGGATGTAACTTCCAATATCATCCCTTACGCAGAATGACTTGTAGTAAACGAACTTTATGGTGCAAAACACCTATTCTGACGCAGTTTTATGTGTCCGTTGGGTGGTCCTATTAGCAAATTCTTAGTAAGAGGACACCCAGCCAAAGCTGATTGCTACTGCCATTCTCCACTCCCTTAGTCAAAATGACAAGGCAAATACATGGAGGTTACTATGGACAAGAAAGAGAAAAAGTCACTGCCGGAACCGCGCACATACACCGTGGAACAAATTGCAGCCATGCTAAACATTTGCCATATAGCATCACCTTATTACATTGTATAATTCATACTTTGCCCGTGGAATGTTGCTATATGCAGGTTGATTGAAGTTTATAATTCATATATTACATCTTATATTTTTCAAGAACAGGAATTACAATAGAAGGGAAATGAAAAAAGTAAAAGAAAAATTTCTAAAGTTAAATCCTTTTGGGTTACTCAGTTGTATATTAAGTGTAAGGCGTTTTACACATGGAAGGCGGTGACACGGTATCGAAGATTTCATACTAATTAAAAAAATCCAGTCGGGTGACACAGATGCATTTGAGATAATTGTCCGAAAATATTATCAGTCAATTTATCTATTTTGTTGTCGGCGATTGAACGGCGATCCAGATACCGCCGCAGATATTACACAAGATGTTTTCTTGAAACTGTTGGAGAATATTCAATCAGTACGAAAGATCGGGAAATTTCAAAACTACCTGCTAACGATTGCTGTTAATACCTGTAACAATTATACTAAGAAAGCAAAACCCCTGTATATGGATTTAGAAACTCTTGAAGATATAGAAGATACTGATAATGCCTTTGAAAAAATTGAGCTTAACGAACTTAAAGCGCAAATTCAATATGCAATCAACACATTACCGGACTATCAAAAAGAGGTCATCATTTTACGATTTTATTATGATTTGAAAATCCGAGAGATTGCAACCATTACAAAAGCTAGTGTTTCTACTGTAAAATCTAGGCTCCAACAGGGGATTAAAAAACTGGAACGATATTTGGCTGATTTTAGAGGAGGCGATAATGTATGACCCAAAAACAAAATGGTGTATTAGAATGGTTGCAGAGTTGTGAAACGCCTGCTCCATCTGAACCTAAAATTAAAGCAGTAATCGTAGCTGGAAAAAGTTACATGAATAGTTCTGAATTCAATAAAAATTCAATGCGAGATATTATATTGAACCAACTTCAATTTCTGCCGCTTTCTTTCTGGATTGTTCAAATAATACTCACTATATGTGCAGTATTATTAGCATGTATCCTGGGCCAATGGAGGGTTCCATTTTATTATCCATTGACAATCCTTGCAGTTATGGTTCCATTCCTTGCGTTATTAGGTGCAATAGAAATATCTAAAAGCAACATCTATGGTATGTGGGAAATTGAACAGTCTAGTAGAACAACGCTGGTAAAAATTGTAGCAGGTCGTATGCTGATTATTGGAGTAATCAACCTTTTCCTAATAACAGTCATTTTAATTTCAATGGCATATATTTACCAGAAATCAATGATTGAAATGGTGTTGTATGGTTTGATTCCATTTAATATTTCTTGCACTTGTTATCTTTTTATATGTGCGAAAAGCAGGACAAACGATAGCTTGTATCATTTAATCGCTTGTATGATTTTTCTTTCTGGAACATTTTCTCTTGTACTCCATCAGCGATTTATATTTGAAGCGTCTATGTTCTGGGGATGGATTGGATTTTATGTGTTATCTATTATCCTATTAGGGAAAACACTTCAACTGTACTTGAAAAAAGAAAAAATGATTGGAGAATTGATATGGAACTTACAATAAATGATCTTTCAAAAGAATATGGAAGAAAAAAAGCTGTAAATCATTTCAGCGTAAAATTAACAAATGGTGTTTATGGTCTACTCGGGGCAAATGGTGCGGGCAAGACAACTTTGATGCGAATGATTTGCGATGTCCAAACTGAAACGAAAGGAGCCATTTTTTTTAACGGGAAAAACATTCATGATTTGGGCGAGAAATATCGTAATATCTTAGGCTACCTGCCACAAAATTTTGGCTATTATCCTAACTTTACAGCGTATAAATTTTTGATGTATATCTCTGCAATAAAGGGGCTGCCACCTAAAAAAGCCCATAATCGCACAATGGAGCTGTTGCAGGTTGTTGATCTGCTCACACAGAAAAACGAAAAAATCAAAACTTTTTCCGGCGGTATGAAACAACGCTTGGGAATTGCTCAAGCATTACTAAACGATCCCCGTATTTTGATTTTGGATGAACCTACAGCTGGACTTGACCCGAAAGAGCGGGTGCGGTTTAGGAATCTGATTAGTTCTTTGGCAGAAAATAGAATTGTAATTTTGTCCACTCACATTGTTTCTGATGTTGAATATATCGCAAATGAGATTCTGATTATGAAAAATGGCGAGTTAATTCAACATGGTTCTCCAGAAAAACTTTTGAAGCCGATTGAAAAATGTGTTTGGGAATGTGATGTATCTCGAAAAGAGGCCGAAGAATTAGAATTGAACTATGTAACAGCAAATCTGAAACATAATAATGGTGCAGAACGGCTGAGGATTATTTCTCAAGAAGCACCATGCAGAACCGCTTGGAATGTTGATCCAACATTGGAAGATTTGTATTTATACTATTTTGCGGAGGTATCCGAGCATGAATGAAATGATAAAAGCAGAACGAAATAAAATATGTTCGAGAAAGCAAACACGAATGTTGTTTTTAGCTGGTGTGGTTCTTATCGTTGCCTATTTTTTCTTTTTTCAATTTAATTATCAAAATGTTTTCTATGATTATGACCTTGAAAAAATGGCATTAGCAAGCGGTTTTACAGCCATTGAACAACGGAAGGAAGTAGCAGAAATATTTGAAGGAAAACTCTCTCAAAATACATTACTTACTATGCAAGGAAAAATCGACCAAGCAAAACAAGCAACTGTTGGACAAGATGAAAATTCTGCTTTTTCTGCTGTTCATGTTTATCGTGACCAAGCGGCGATTCTGGAATATTTGACAAATTCTGATGGTAGTTTTAAGTCACTCGAAACAGCATATCCAAATAGTCCAACTGTGACTTTAGGATATTGCGATGGCTGGGATAAGCTATTATCTGGAATGGGGAGCATCTTGTCCATAATGATATGTTTAATTGTTGTAATCACTCTATCTCCTGTTTTCTCAGAAGAGTATGCACTTCATACAGATAGCATTATTTATTCGGCTCGGTATGGCCGAACCAAACTCACAACTTCAAAAATTATAGCGGCCTTGGAAGTTGTAATTGGCACATACCTCTTGTATTTACTGCTAAATTTAGTTCTGTATGGCTGTACCTATGGGTTACAGGGGTGGAATGTAAGCATTCAATCTTCATTACATTATGCTTCTTCAATATATAATTTGACCTTTTTGCAAATGTTCTTTATCTCTGTAATATTGAATATTTTTGGGATTGTAGCCTTGACAACTATTACATTGTTTTTAAGTGCTCAAATGAGTTCTCCTGTTACAGCGCTTATTACTTCTTGCGTCATCTGCTTCTTGCCAGTTGTGTTTGATTTTAATGATAGCCTTCCTGTTTTACAAAAAATGCAGGAAATTTGCCCGATTTTTATGCTTCATACAAACGGTATATTTTCTGATATGAAAACATATTTCGGTATGAGCCAGCCGGTCTTTATGATCATCCTTAATGTTGGATTGATATTCGTATTTTATAGACTAACAAAAAATGTATCAAAGAAACATCAAGTTACGGGGTAATTTTGATGAAAGAGACAAGTTGGGTCAGAAATTTGAGACAGCCTTCTATGCCAAGCCTGATCTCCGCAATGTCCGTCCGCCGGAAGAATCGGCAAAATCGGAGCCTGCGACCCTGGACCTTGAAAGCCTTGTGGAGCAGCTTCAGAAGTCGCCGGAGCTGGCAAGTGCGCTCGCAGCCCTGATAGCGGCGCAAGCCCCGGCAAAGTGATCCGAAAAATCGAATTAGCAAAACACAGAATTTTCTTAGCAAATTTCTGAAAAGCGTTCGAGTCCAATTAGCAAATATACATCATGCGGCGTATAAAAATCTCTCGGTAACAGAAGTGAAATTACCGGGAGACGGAGAAAACAAAAACGCTGCAAGCCCCGAAAAAAGGCTTGCAGCGGTGCTTTCTGGCGTCCCAGAGAGGATTTGAACCTCCGGCCCCACGCTTAGGAGGCGTGTGCTCTATCCAGCTGAGCTACTGAGACAGGTAACAGTTGCTATTATACCTGTTTTCCGCCCGGATTGCAAGTGCCCGCTGTAATTCTGTGCCCAGTTTCGTATTTTACAGGATGGCATGAACCACTCCACGGTCTCCGGCTGCGGGGAAATCGAACATTCTGAAAACAGCAGAAAAAGCGGGCAACAAAAAATCCAACCGCCCGGAAGCAGTTGGCCATCTCTATAAAACACACTTTGAAAATCGGTGATCGACTTTGCCGACTTTGCGCGGTACACCAAAGAAAAAAAGCTGCGGCAATATCTTTGCCACAGCTTTTTGTCTGAGTGTGATAAAAAAGATACCACCACAGATATACTCGCTTGCCAATCACTCAGCAAGTATATCCCGAATTATTTCAAACAACGGAATAAATTTCGAAAAATCGAATGCAGCGAATTTTTCCTCACCTGAAAGAATTTTTTCTGCGAACTGCATTTTAGGTAAGGCATAGTTAATTTCTTCCCTTGGATGAATAACCTTTTTGTGATTTGACCCATCAATTATTGCAATGCTTTTTTCTCCGCAGGCATTTTTGTCTTCACAGAAGTAGTCATCTTCTTTTCGCACCGAAAATCCTGCCTTATCAAATTCATTTCCGATAAACAATCTTCGGACAATGCCATCGCCTAAGTCTATCGGGGTTTTTATTTCTTCATCAGTATAATAGTGTTCAATACAAATAGCTGGAGTTTCCGTACGATGTTCGGGAATTGGCAAGCAGAACGAAAACACATTATTCCCCCACTCCTTGAAGTTTCCATCAGGGCTGTTCAATTCTCTTACTGCTTCTGAAACATCTCTATCTGCAATAAAAATGAGTTTCCGAGATTGGGGAATAAAGGAGGATTGCTTGCATAGCGTCCGCAAATGGGATTCTCCCATTTTCAGGCGAATTGGAGCGTCTCCGTTGCCATTTTCCGGCTCATATTCCAAAAAATCAAACTCTATTTTTCGAAGCCAATCGCCACAATCCGGGTTTTCAATTAAATGCTTATAGGCAGCTTTTAGATGCTTCCAATCTGTCGCTCCTTCAGTAACAATTAAAGGTTTTCTTTGATGGTTATCGATTGCTTCCCTTATTTTTCTCTCATGAAAGTTGCTCTCTTCAAAATATGCGTATGCCTTTTGGAATTCAGAAAAGCTTTCAGATGTGATCATTTTTGCATCTGGCATTTGATAAATTTCGTATTTGTCACTGCCAAGATATTCATCCATTCCTAAAAGGAACAATGGCGAATGCGTTGAGATCACAAATTGTACTTTGGGAAATAGTGTAATAAGTTGCGGCAAAACCTTTCGCTGCAAATTCGAATGTAAGTGCAATTCGATTTCATCGATAATAACAACACCAGATATATCTTCAAGTCTTAGACTATTATTTATGTTCTTTACATCTGCATAGCGAACAATTGTAGCAAATAAATTAAACAATGCGCTCTGTCCCGTTGACAACGCATCCAATGTTGGGACTACTATAGTATCATCTTTCTTATCTTTTATGCAAAATCGTGATGCGTTAGCGCTTCTGTTATTTAAGCCAAAATAGATTTCTGTGCCAAGGATATTGCCCATTATTGTTTCTACGTTAGCACGTGCTATTCCCAGTGCCAGCAATTCACCAATATCAACGTGAGCTATATTGAAAGAATTTTCCTTTTTTGTGATGTCACAGCGCGAATCTACTATAACATCCAAAAGCCATTGCAGTGTACTTGGCGTAACATTTTTTACACCAATGGGCGTATCCAGTCTATTTGCTCACTTGATTTTAACGCTGGGATGTTCATAATCAGACAAATTATAGTATTTATCGCCCATCCAATCTGGTTTTTCGTATCTATCCGGACTGAAATAGCATAGTACATCTCGTGAAAAAACACTTTCTGCACTATGTTTCGAAATATCAACATTTTTGTAGTTATCTGACAGTTCCCATCTAAGATTATCGTTAAGTGTTACTCGCCCATTATCCCTATATTCTTCGAAATCAATCGTTCCGCTCTTAAAGATATAGCTAATGCTGTCCAAATTTTCTTTTTCATCTGCAAACTCAATATACGAAACCTGATATGGTTCCCCAAAATGGATTTGCGCATTGCTAATGGCCTTGTAATATTGATATCCTTCGTTTTCATTTGGTTGTCGTGCATTGGAAAAAGCAACTCCCGCTATCTCATAAAACGCATCGACTATGTTTGATAAAAGTGTTGATTTTCCCGAACCATTTTCCCCAACGATAATTACTGGTTTAGGTGTGCCATCTGAATTAAATGGGAACGTAATGAGAGCATCTTTAATGGGGCCTACATTATTATCGTATATTTTCTTAATGTACATTTCACTACCTCTTCCGGGGATAGCATTCTTTTTAGAGTATAATAAGGGAATTCGACATCTTCTTATTGACACAGTTTTTAAGAAATTTTCTTCACTTCTGCCTCAAATGCACTCTCCGTCATATTAGCACGGCGTGCCGCATCTTTAATGCTCAACAAACCGTCTTTAACAAGTCCTGCAAGAGCTGCCACAGCGCCTTCGGTGCGGCCTTCAGCCTTACTCTCGTTCATCATATCCTCAACTGCTTTACACACATCAATCACCTCCGCGTTCTCTGGAATTTCCAGAGGTGTGTTCGTTACAGCTTTGATTACTCGCGCCGCGTTCGCTTCCATAAGCATACGCGGGTTGTCGGTCAAAAATTCAGTCAGTCGCTTTTTATCTTTAGAATACTTGATGTACCCGATTACCTCACGGAGACTTGTCGAGAATTTTTCCAAGTCCTCTTTGCTCAGCTTTGCCGGGTCAATCAAGTGAATCTGATAATCCTGCACAAAGTTCAGCAGGCTCTCATTCTTGACTGTCATCATCTCGTGGAGAGACAACGGTCCATCCCACTCGTTCGCGCCGAAGTGCAGCACCAATGTAATGACAGGTGTAATCTTATCATCCTTATAGAACCCGGATAGGTACTCTCCCCGGCTGTGTCCTTTCGAGCCATCGGTGCGATGCTTTGCTGCTATGTCAGCAACCTGCTTGCCATACTGGAGCGCATCATAAATGATATTGCGAACAGGCATTGCATAGTGAATATCGGTTTGGTTTTCAATGCCCAAAAGGATGTAAGCCGCTTCGCCATCTTGCTTGATGACCGCCGATTTCAGCACATCACGGTATTTTTGCACCGCATCATCCGGCTGATTTTCATTCTCGTCCTGCGCACCAAACGGCAAAGCTATTTCTGTTGTATCCAGTTCCTTCAACTGCGTAGGGTTTACAACCGTCTTTCCGCCGTAAATCAGATAGTTAAATGCATCTGCAAACACAGTATTTTCTTTCATATAGGCTTTTGTGACCGTATCAGCCAATCCCATTGGTGTACACCTCCTTACATTTCACTTCTTGCCTTATGGTTTTATCTTACCATAAAACGTTCTTTTTATCAAGTTTTGTTTCGTTCCAGATTCTTAATTTTCCGCGAATCATTGTGTTTTCCAATCCACATCTGCTACTATTATCATACACTGACAATCATCACTTTTCAGAAAGGAGTTCGCTCATGAAATTTACCGATGCACAAAAGAAAGTCATCGCTGCTCGCCACGAAAATGGAGAATCCGTCCGTTCACTTTGCTCCGAGTTCAATATTCCGCGCAGCACACTCTATCGCTGGTGCAAAAGCCATAAAACGAACACCATTGCCAACGGCATACCTTTCACAGCGAGAGAAATCAATCAAATGCAGAATCGCATTGTAAAGCTGAACAATATCGTTGCCATCCTCAAAACTGTAAATTGTACCGTATCCGCACCGTTGCGAGAACGCTTGGTTGCTTTAGAGACATTATATGGTCAATATGATGTTTACACATTGTGCGAAGCGCTGAATGTTGACCGCGGCACATTTTACAACCATATCCTCAGAAATAAACGCGAGAATGCTTGGTTTGCCAAGCGGCGTGAGAAATATCGCCGTATTGTGCAGGAAGTCTTTGACGAGTACCACCAGATTCTCGGCGCGGAAAAGATTCGTACCGTTCTTGTAGAACGCGGTCATCAAGTAAGTACCAAATTTATCGCATCCATTATGCACGAGTGTGGTCTATCCAGCGTTAGGACCACTGCGAGAAGCGATTATCTTCGGCTGAATACTTTAGAAACTCCGAAGAATAGAATTAGGCAAAACTTTACAGCACATTCTCCCAATCAAATTTGGGTCAGTGATGTTACATGCTTTAAAATCAAAGACAAGTATTACTACATATGTGTGATTCTCGATCTATTTTCTCGCAAGGTCGTTGCCTATACAATTTCCAAGAAAAACAGCACCCGCCTTGTGACCTCAACCTTCAAACAAGCTACTATCGCGCGTGGCCGTTCCCACAACCTCGTTTTTCACAGTGACCGCGGCTCTCAGTACCTATCGCACACATTCCAGCAGCTCCTACAAAAATATAGAGTAAAGCATTCTGTTTCCGCGCCAGGGCATCCGCATGACAATGCTGTGGCCGAGTCATTCTTTGCATCCTTAAAGCGAGAAAATCTCTACCGCAAGGAATATAAATCCGAGAATGCATTCCGAACGAGCATTGCAGAATACATACAATTTTATAACGAAAAACGCCCTCATAAGCTTTTAAAGAACCGCACTCCCTGCCAATTTGAGGAACTCAACTTTTCAAATGAGACATAGCCGTTCATATCGCGTTATTTCAGAATTTCATTTCTGCATTTTCGTAGTTTCACTTTTTCATGTCTCACTTCCGGGTAAGACAGAAAAATCCGCAAAGCCCGTCGCATCAAGGCTTTGCGGATATAAAAAAGGCCACGCAATAGACTGTCTCAACAAGCAGTTCACATTGCGTGGGGTCTTTCAAACGGTGCTGAGAATTTTTATTGTTTTCTTTCTCTGTGGGCCAATGCAGCATCCATTCCAGATACTTTGCTCTTGTAATTGTCCTCGCCCTTAATTTTTCCTTTTGGCTATACCACTCTTTCAATAATTTTTCCACTTCCTCAAAATTATCAAAAAGCAGAATCGTGTCAATCGGAACGCTCCCGCCGCAGCCATGTTCCCAGTCATACCAAATCATCAAGCGAATAATGTCCTCCGGCGTTTCTGCCCTTGTAAAGAAATTTTCTTCGCGAACATTCAACGCTTTGGCTATGTCTTTGGTTCTGCTCTCTTTGGGCGTTCGGAATCCTGATTCATATTGGGCAATGCGATTTGCTGCGTTTCCATCCAAGTGCAGTCGTTCTCCCAGTTCCCGCTGCGTTAGTCCTCTGTGCTTACGAACCAGCTTGATTTTCTCTCCCAGCTTCATAGCTACCTCTTTCCGATAAAAGTGAAAAAGGGCATACCCAATCGAAGATGCCTTATCTCCGATTGGGTATGACCTCTTTATTTTTATGTCAGCTGCATTGTCTTTTTATAGCCGCCGATGAACCGTATTTCAATTTCATTGCGCGACCTCACCGTGATTTTTTCAATGATTCTCGCGGTCAGCGCATCGTCATATTCTTGGATTTGCAGATCTTTGGCTGACAGTAGCATTTCCGGCTGGCTGGCTTTTTCCTGCTGGGCGGCAGTGTCCTCGATGGCTTTTTTCAGACTCTTAATTTTATTATTCAGCTTTTTCAGCCTGTCATCCAGAAACGGGGTATCCTCATCAAAGTCCAAGGACATTTCCAACAGGCGGTCAAATTCCTGTTGGGTCTGCTCCAGTTGCTCCTGCAAATTAGGCTTTATGCTTTCGCCGGTTTGGATGCTATGCAGGATGCCATTAATCTGGGCAGCGACTTCATCAGTGAAGTTTGCAGCCAAATCCTGCACGGCTTTCAGAATTGCACGGTGCAGTTTTTCTTCCGGGATGGACGGTGAGCTGCCGCAGAATTTCGTGCCATACTCGATGCGATTCACGCACCGCCAGACGATTTGCTTTCTGCCGTGAATATTCCAAGTCACCCGCTTGTAAGGGCTGCCGCAGTCACCGCAGACCAGCCGTTCGGTCAAGGCATATTTGCTGTTATAGCGGCCACGGCGGCGCTTGCGTTGGTTGGCAGCTGACTTGCTGTTGCGGCGGGCGATCTCAGCTTGCACCTCTCGGAACATCTGTTTGCTGACAATGCCCTCGTGGTAATTTTCAATGTAATACTTGCGACCTTGTTTGTTCACAATGTCGCGCACCGTATCGCTGACCGTGCAGGGCTGACCTGCCAGCATATTTTCGATTTGGGCATCCGTGAGGGACAGCCCGGTTTCGCGCCGCACCTGCTCCCGGATGTCATCTACGCAGCGGATCATGCCGAGCTCCAAGCTGTGCGCAGTGTCAGCCGCAGGGATGGCGTTGTCGATGCGCATAAGGT
>OFRZ01001884.1_pt1 | contig 11650 bp, 10 predicted proteins | sample 1543181 | NCBI WGS metagenome assembly OFRZ01 (sample SAMN04209245, study PRJEB22552) | human gut metagenome | biome: gut; material: feces | host: Homo sapiens | place: USA: Oklahoma | reverse complement strand
ACGCCGGGCCGACTCGCTTCGGATCGGGCTCTACACCAACTTTCTCGACACTACCACGTCGGCCACCGAGACCACCTGCGCGGCAATGGGAATATCGTCGCCCTTAAGGCCATCGGGATAGCCCTTGCCGTCCCAGCGCTCGTGGTGCCAACGCGCAATTTGGTACGCATATTCCATAAGCGCATTGCCGACGTGATGGCAACCCAGCTCAAGCAACATGTCGGCGCCGATCGTGGTATGCGTCTTCATAATCTCGAACTCCTCGGACGTAAGGCGTCCGGGTTTGTTGAGAATCGCATCGTCAATCGACATCTTGCCGATATCGTGCAGCGCCGAAGCCAGGGCAATCGTGGAGCGCTCCTCATTGTCGAGGGAGATCGTGTCGCTACGCTGGACCAGACAGTCAAGCAGCAGCTCGGTCAGCTTTTCGATATTCGTAACGTGCCTGCCGCTCTCGCCGTTGCGAAGCTCCATGACGCCGGCCATGATGTCGATGAGCATGCGACTGTTCTTGACGCGCTCGTTGTACTGCTGGGACAGCAGGCTCGTCAGGCGGCGCTGCTTGGCGTATAGGCGGATGGTGTTGCTTACACGGCGGCGCACGACACGGGAGTCAAACGGGCGGCTGATATAGTCCGAGGCGCCCAGCTCGTACGCGCGCAGAACCACATCGTCGGAATCTTCGCTCGAGATCATGATGACAGGTAGTTTGTCAACAACCGATCGGCGCGACAGATCGGCCAGCACCTCAAAGCCGCTCACGTCCGGCATGACAATGTCCAGTAGCACGAGCGACAACTCATCGCCATAGCGGTCGACCATATCGAGCGCCGTACGACCGTTATCAGCCTCGAGGATGCAATACTCGTCCTTGAGCATCTCGTTGAGAATGGCTCGGTTCATCTCGGAGTCATCGATGATAAGCACCAAAGGCTTTTTCGTTTTGGAAGGCCTCGATGAAATCGCCATCGGTCACGACCGTACCGGCTTTTGCCTTAGCACGGCTCAGTAACTGGACAGCGCGGCCAACGCCCTCATCAACCGTCTCGCCATGAATACGAACGCCACCAACACATGCCGTCAGGCTCACGTACTCATGGCCCGGAACAATCGTGGCATGAACGGCATCGGACACCTGATGCAGGCGACGGGTGAAGTCATCGGAAGGAATATTGGGCATGACGACCACAAACTTGTCGCAGCCATAGCGTACGAGCTCGTCAGTCGAACGAATTCCGCTGCGTATGGCTGTCGCCACAGCACCGAGCGCAAGGTCGCCGGCATGACGGCCACACGTATCGTTGAAGACCCTAAAATCATCAAGGTCGATCACCGCAACGCCGGCATTCATGCGGGCGTTGCGGAGCTTTTCCTCGTAATATCGGCGATTGCGCACACTCGTCAGCACGTCGGTGTAGACAAGGTCCTCTTCTGTAGCTTCTTGTTCATCGATCGGACGCACCATCAGCAAGACACGAGGCTCACCCTCGACCTTTAGAGGGCGTAGGCGAGCGCGGTACTCAACACCATCGTTGAGCAGTTGCTCCGACACCTCATCGGAGTCTGCCAAAGCCTCAAGACTCGACTGACGCAGACAAGGGCAGCAATCGCCGGCGAGCAGGCAGTTAGGCTCGCTCTTAATCTGATCGGCCGACAGCAAACGCACCACGGGGTAGGTCTTCGCGACGCGGGCGACCTCAGCGGCAGCCTCCTCGTCGGTTAGATTGACCTCGTGATTATTGAGCATATGGGGCCCTTTCGATAGTTTCGCATGGTAGCGGTGGGTTCCAAATGCTACAAGGGTAACACCTTGCCGATGCAGGTAAGCACATGAATGCTGTTACATTTTTATGACCTGGCAAACGGCGGTAATGGAGCCGCGGGCGCGCGGTTATGGGCGCATTCGTTAACAATGACGAAACGCTAACAGTCCCCCTCCCCGCAGGTCATCGAGCGTGCTAACGCTCCAAGATATCGCGAACGGCGTTTGCCGCCGTAACGGGACGATCGCGCAGACCGTTATGCGCGCCCGGGATCATCACAAGGGGGCAATCGAGATATTCGGCAGCCGCTCGCGTGCCAGCCTCGCGGGGCGTATCGACCGAAAGCTCGCCCAAAAACACAGCCGACACCGCCTTTGACGCGCGGGCGCGCTCCCAGTCGGGAGCATATGTCATATTTGTTCCGTATTCATTGGCCATAAAGCAACGACCATTGCGCAGGGCATGTTTGGCTTCCGCTTCGGTCGTCCCAGGAGCCTCGGGGTCCAAGTCGCCGAGAGCTCCCAAGAAAAGCCGAAGCGCCCTTGAAACCTTTCCAGCCGCAATCATATCGAGCAAAATCGGAGCTGCGCCCATGCCGACGCCTTCGGCCGACACAGCCGGCTCATGCAGAATCGCACGGGCGACGAGATGGGGTTCGGTGCGAAGAAGCTCCAGCGCCACCAACGTACCGGCGCTGTGCGCAAGCACATTTGTCGGAGCGCCAACGTGTTCGATCGCGGCCTGCAGGTCGGCGGCCTGAGCGGCAAGATCATAGCTGCCGTCTGCCGCTTCGCTGCTGCCGCCACAGCCGCGGCGGTCGTAGGCAATTACGCGGTAGTTGCGACTGAGCTCACAAGCGATACCGTCAAAAAATGTGCCGTCGACACAAGCGCCGTGCACGCACACCAAGGCAGGAGCATCAGGCGACACATCCGGGCCGGCATATTCGCGACAGGCAATCGTGGTGCCCGCATTCTCGACCGTAAAATCCATGTTGTGCCCCCATCATCAACGCCCATCCAGTTGCGCGTCAGTACGGCTGGATAGACCTGCATTGCTTTACGCCTTGTTAACAGATTAACTTTACCCGACCCGAGGCTTTTCATGACACGGCATCATGAGCGACGTGAAAAAACGAAACTTGTAAAGCAAGAGCCCGCACCCTGCTTTGGAGCCGATGCTATGCTTAGGCACAATTGTCTTGAGGAGCATATGCCTATGTCTACGTTTTTGAATGCCAGCCCCATCTTTGGGCCCGTTCGCAGCCGTCGCCTTGGTCTCTCGCTCGGCGTCAACATGATGCCGGCCAGCGGCAAAATCTGCACGTTCGACTGCATTTACTGCGAAAACGGCCTCAACGCCGAGCGCCCCTGCCACGAGCCGTACAACACAACCGCCGTGGTACTCGACGCGCTCGAGGCAAAGCTGCGCGATATGGCAGCCGAGGGCGAGCTCCCCGATGTGATCACCTTCGCAGGCAACGGCGAACCCACCGCCGCACCGGAGTTTCCGCAGGCCATCGCCGGTGCCGTCGCGCTTCGCGACCAGCTGGCCCCAAACTCCAAGATTGCCGTGCTCTCCAACGGCACGCGCGCCGACCGCCCCGAGGTACACAATGCGCTCATGATGGTCGACGACAACATCCTCAAGCTCGATACGGTCGACCCGGCGTTTATCCAGCTGCTCGACCAGCCTGTTGGCCCCTACGACGTCGAGCACCAGATCGAGACGTTCGCAAGCTTTGACGGTCACGTTATTATCCAGACGATCTTTTTGAACGGCGAGTATCAGGGCAAGCTCATCGACAACACCGGCGAGGAGTACGTCGCCCCCTGGCTCGCGGCGCTTGAGCGCATTCGCCCACAAGAAGCGACCATCTACACGGTGGCGCGCGAGACACCGGTCGCAGGCCTTGCCAAAGCAGCACCCGAGGTGCTTGACGCCATTGCCGCGCGCGTGCGCGCCCTCGGCATTCCCTGCCAGGTGAGCTACTAGCAAAACCACGCAGCAGCTAGTGCCTGCCATCCCGCTCCATCAGTTGCGGTGATATAGTTCCTATTTATGCTGTTAAACCGCTTAAATCGGAACTATATCACCGCAACTTTTATGGACGCGTGGGTGGGCTATACTAGCTGCGAATGAAAGGAAGTTAGCCATGTTTGACAATGGACCCGTGCCCGGCCGCAACGACGCCTGCTGGTGCGGCAGCGGCAAAAAATATAAGAAATGCCATAGCGCCTTTGATGAGCGCCTCGAGCGCTTGTGGGAAGAGGGCTGGGAGGTTCTGCCCCGCACACTCTACAAGACGCCCGCCGACATCGAGGGCATCAAGCGCTCCGCTGCCATCAACGTGGGCGTGCTCGACTACGTAGGCGAGCATATCGCCGCAGGCATGACCACCAACCAGATCGACCAGATGATCTACGACTACACCGTCGAGCACGGTGGCACGCCGGCCGATCTCAACTACGAGGGCTATCCCAAGAGCGTGTGCACCTCAATCAACGACGTGGTCTGTCACGGTATCCCCTGCGATACGGATGTGCTGCACGAAGGCGACATCATCAACGTGGATTGCTCCACGATCTTGGACGGCTACTTTAGCGACTCGAGCCGCATGTTCTGCATCGGCGAGGTCTCGGCCGAGCGCCAACGCCTGGTCGACGTCACCCGCGCCAGCGTGGAGGCGGGTCTGGCGGCCGTCAAGCCATGGCTACCGCTGTCCGTTATGGCCGAGGCCGTGCAAAAGACCGTCGAGGACGCCGGCTTTAGCGTGGTGCGCGAGTACGGCGGACACGGCATTGGCAAGGAGTTCCACGAGGACCCGTTTGTGGGCTTTACCACCGAGGCACCCGATGTGGACACCATCATGGCCCCGGGCATGGTCTTTACCATCGAGCCCATGGTCAATGCCGGAGCGCCCGACATCAAGATTAGCAAGGGTGACGGTTGGTGTGTGCGCACCAAGGACGGCAGCGATTCGGCCCAGTGCGAGGTACAGCTCGTGGTGACCGAGGACGGTTACGAGCTGCTGAGCTGGTAGCCGTGGATGCGCCGGATGCTGACGGGCACGCTCGTCTTGCATCCGGCGTTTTTTAGCGTTTTGCCTGATATAACCTGCCAAAATAAACCTGTCCCTTTTTGGCAGGTCGAGCGGAGAGGACTGCTTGTGAACATCCTGGTTTTGCTGCCCGTCAACGACCGTCATCGCGTAATTCTTGAGTCGAGCACTCCGGGCGAGGACTTTATCTACACGAGCGCCGACGCCGCCACGCGCGAGCAGGTCGCCGATGCCGACGTGATCCTGGGCAACATCGACCCTGACATGCTCACGGCATGCGAGCATCTCCAGCTGTTGCAATTGCAGACCGCCGGCTATGACGACTACCTTGCTGCCGGCACCGTGCCGGCTGACGTCAAGCTGTCTTGCTCGATCGGCGCCTACGGTCAGGCCGTAAGCGAGCACATGTTTGCCATGGTCCTTTCCATGATGAAGCACCTGCCCGGCTATCACGACTTGCAGCGCGAGCATCGCTGGGAGGATTTGGGACCGGTCACCTCGCTCAAAAACGCCAATGTGCTGGTGCTGGGCGCGGGCGATATCGGCGGCCACTTCGCCACGCTCTGCCGCGACATGGGCGCGCACGTCCGCGGCATCAAGCGCCATCCGCTCGTCTACCCCATTGTATTTGAGGACATGGACGGCATGGATGCCCTGTCTGAGCGCCTGGCCGAGGCCGATGTCGTCGCATCCTTTATGCCGAGCACGCCCGAGACCCGCGGTCTGGCGAATGCCGAGTTCTTCGCCGCGATGAAGCCGGGCGCCTTCTTTGCCAACGGCGGCCGCGGCGATCTTGTGGTCGCCGACGATTTGGTTGCCGCTCTGGAGTCGGAACATCTCGCCGGCGCCGCGGTCGACGTCACCGACCCCGAGCCGCTGCCTGAGACAAGCCCCCTGTGGGATGCGCCCAACATGCTCATCACGCCGCACGTCTCCGGTTGGTTCCACTTGGAGGCTACGCTCAACAATGTGGTCGACATTGCCGCAGAGAATCTGCGTCACCTGCAGGCTGGCGAGACCCTGCGCTGCTGGATCGAGCACTAATTTGTTCCGGCGTTTTGCCAAACGCCGGAACCCCTCGACGCTGCGCGCCGCCCAGAGCGACAATTTGTCATTCAAAAGGCAAGGCATGACCAGAAGATCTATGCCTTGCCTTTTTCATGCCAACTTGTTCGCTCTGGACGTCGCTCGCTGACGTTTGCTCAACCTGCGGTGTCTTAACAATTCTGTCCAGCTGTTGGCATTGCGGCATTTGCCCAGATAAAGCCTGCCAAAATGAACCTGTCCCTTTTTGGTAGGTTTTAGAGCTCCACACTTTCGGCGCCGTTGATGATTAGGTTTCGCTCGTAGAAGGCGGTGAGGGCGCGGATGGCGTACATAACGTCGCGCACGCCGCCGGTCTCGTAGCTCGAGTGCATGGCCAGCTGCGGCAGGCCCACGTCTACGGCGTGCATGCTCGCCTGCATGTTCGACAGGTTGCCCAGGGTGGAGCCGCCGGCCATATCACTCTTGTTGGCGAAGGCCTGCGCGGGCACGTCGGCGTCATCGCAGATGGCCTGGAACACCGCGCGGCTAAAGGCATCGGTGCAGTAATGCTGGTTGGCGGCTTCCTTGATAACGATACCGCCGTTGAGCACAACCTGATTGCGGGCGTCGCACTTCTCGGCGTGGTTGGGGTGCACGGCATGTGCGTTGTCGCAGCTCACGAGCATCGAGGCGGCAAGCGCGCGGTGGTACGACTCGTCGTCAAAGCCCAGCGAGCCGTTAATGCGGCGCAGCGCATCGGCCAAGAACGTCGACATGGCTCCCTGCTTGGTCTCGGAGCCAACCTCCTCGTTATCAAAGCAGCAGAAGACCGAGATATCGCGCGCGTTCTCAGCACCCAAAAATGCCTGCAGCGAGGTATAGGCGCAGGCAAGGTCGTCGAGCTTGGGCGTCGAGATAAACTCGTCGGCCCAGCCCCAAATGCGCGCATCCTGACGATTGACCAGGAACAGATCGCGGCCCAAAATTTGCTCGGGCTCAACGTCCAGCTCATCGGCAATCAGAGCGTCAAAATCTCCCTGCTTGAGTTCACCGGCGCTGATGAGCGGGCACAGGTCAACGGCTCGGTTGGGAGCAAAGCTCTCGTTAACGCCACGGTTCATATGGATGGCAAGGCTCGGAATAATGGCAACCTCGCGCTCGGTGGTAAGCAGGCGGCTCTCAATACGGTCGCCCTCGCGCACCAGTACGCGGCCCGCGAGCGCCAGCGGACGATCGAACCAGGTGTAGTCGATCATGCCGCCGTAGGCCTCGGTGTTCAGACGCAGCGTCTCGCCTGCGCCGTCGAGCTCGGGGACGGCCTTAACCTTAAACGTAGGCGAGTCGCTGTGCGACGCCGTCAGCTGAAAATGGTAGTCGCCGGCAACGCCGTCCTCGCCCCACGTCGCGGCCAGGTCCTCGCCCACCTTAAAGGCAACAACGCTCGAGGTGTTGCGCTGCGTGTAATAACGCCCGCCCGGCTCGATGTCCCACGCCGCATTCTCGGGCAGGTAGGTAAAGCCCGCCTCGTCGAGCTCGGCCATAATGGTCGCTGCCGTATGGAACATGCTGGGGCATGCCTCGATAAAGTCGATAAGGTCGTTGGCAGCCTCGATATCGTCGGCCGTCACGTGCGCGCGCTCGGGCGTTTCCTGATCCGTCATGCTCTCCCCTTTCGCTGGGTTGATGGTCCCCTCCAGCATACCCCGCCACGCCAGCGCTGCACTCTTCATTCCGTGTTTAATCCCGCACCGCTCACCAAGTTGAGCCATCATGCCCGTGCACCTTTTGCGACAATTACGCTAACAGGACGAGAGGAGCCGCCATGAAGCCACGTAACATTGCCATCGCCTGCGGTGTCGCGGGAGTCGCCGTCAGCCTTGCCGCTGCCACCGGTATCGTTTATCACAAGCAAATCAAGTCCGCCGCGTCGCTCAAACGCTTGACCGGCTACGCGGATGGCTATGACCTGTACGCAATCGACATCGCCTACGACTACGATCTTAATCGCATCATCGCCGCTGGCGTGCGCGACGACCAGGCCTACATCGATGCCGTGGTGGCGCAGGTGCTGCCCGGTGTGCCGGTACATGTCCAGGCGCCCCAGTTTGCCTGCAGCGCTTTTGTCGCCGTAGATGCCGAAGGCCGCGTGCGCACCGGTCGCAATTACGACTTTAAGGACGACACCTCGGCGCTGCTGGTGCGCAATCACCCACGCGGCGGCTATGCCTCCATCGGGTTTGCCGCCCTTAACAACCTGGGCGATAACACTCCGCTTGACTCCGTCGCCGGACGGGCCGCCGCACTCATGGGCCCGTTTGGCCAGCTCGACGGTGTTAACGAATGCGGCGTGTCCATTGCCGTACTCACCCTGGATTCCAAGCCCTGTGACCAGGACGCGCAACGCCCCGTCATCAATACCTCGCTCGCCATCCGTCTGGTGCTCGACCGTGCCGCCACCACGCAAGAAGCTGTCGACCTGCTTTCCGCCTACGACATGCACGCCATGGCAGGACGCGATTACCACTTCTTTATCAACGACGCCGCCGGTGACGCGCGCGTAGTAGAGTGGGATCCGCGCGATCCGGACCGTGCTTTCAAAGCGACTCCTGTACGCCAGGTTACGAACTTCTACGCCTGCTATGGCGACGAAGTGCTGCCCAACCAAAAGAATGGCGAGCTGGGCCATGGTAAAGAGCGCGCCATCGCAATCGCCGATGTCCTTGACGCCCATGTCGGTGCCCAGGACGAGGCAGTCGCTTGGAAGGCCCTACGCGCTGCAGCGCAAGAACCCAATCCGAAAGACATCACCAGCAATACGCAATGGTCGGTCGTCTTTGACAATACCGAACCCGCCGCCGCCATTACGCTGCGCCGCCACTGGGGCGACGTCGACGCCTTCGCACTGTAAGGACCCAGGCTCGTCGACCTTACGCTCGCCTGACGTTGTTTACATTTCTATACGCTTGAGCTAACACGTTTTACCCCCGTATCAACAGTGTGCGGGGGTAAACTTATGCGCATGTTATAACTTGCCCGGAAGGATTCATCATGCTTAGGATCGGTCTTCTTACCAGTGGCGGCGACTGCCAGGCGCTCAACGCCACCATGCGCGGCATTGTCAAAACGCTTATGACCAATAGCGAAGAGCCTATTGAGATCTATGGTTTTGAGGACGGCTACCAGGGCCTTATCTACAGCCGGTTCCGCGTCATGACGCCCGCCGATTTTAGCGGCATCCTTACCCGTGGCGGCACCATCCTGGGCACGAGCCGTACGCCGTTCAAGCGCCTGGATATTCCCGAGGCCGACGGCGTCGAGAAGGTGCCGGCAATGGTCCACACCTATCATAAGCTGCAGCTCGACTGCCTGTTTATGCTGGGCGGCAACGGCTCCACCAAGACCGCCAACCGTCTGCGCGAAGAGGGCCTCAACGTTATCGCCCTGCCTAAGACCATCGATAACGACACCTGGGGCACCGAGCTGACGTTTGGCTTTACGAGCGCCATCGACGTCGCCACCAAGTGCATCGACGACATTCACACCACCGCTTCGAGCCACGGCCGCGTGTTCGTTATCGAGATCATGGGCCACAAGGTTGGCTGGATCCCGCTATACGCCGGCGTCGCGGGCGGCGCGGATGTCATCTTGATTCCCGAGATCCCCTACGACATGGATAACGTCATCAAGACCATCGAGCATCGCATGGAGACCGGCAGCCGCTTTACCATCGTGGCCGTCGCCGAGGGCGCTATCTCCAAGGAGGACGCGGCGCTGTCCAAGAAGGAGTACAAGAAGAAACTCGCCGAGCGCACGAGCCCGTCGATCGTCTACGACATCGCCAAGGAGATCGAGGCCAAGACCGGTCGCGAGACTCGCGTCGCCATCCCCGGCCACACGCAGCGCGGCGGTCAGCCCGACGCCCAGGACCGCATCTTTGCGACCCAGTGCGGCGTCGAGGCCGCGCTTGGCTGCCTGCGCGGCGAGTTTGGCTACATGATTGCCCTGCGCGACGGCAAGATGTGCCACATTCCGCTCGAGGAGGTCGCCGGCAAGCTCAAGTATGTCGACCCCCAGAGCGATCTGGTGTACGAGGCCAAGGCGTTGGGCATCAGCTTCGGCGACGAATAGCCTCGGCCGAAATCCATCCCATCGGGCCCTCCGACCCCGCCCGACGTATTTCGATTTGGCTCCTCCCTTGACTCCGTCAAAGGTCGCCAATCGAAATCGTCGGGCGGGGTCGGAGGGCCCTTCGTTTACATACTCGCCGAGGCTATTCGCCTTCTTGCTACAGGTGCCTAGCCTGAAATTAAGTTGCGGTGAAATAGTTCCAGCTTAGCCCTCAAATGGCTGAATCTAGAAACTATTCCACCGCAACTTACTGAGTGGGGGCTCTTGGCCGCTACTTGCACTGACATTTGTCCTGAAATGGCTGGTCGTTAGGGGTTGCTACCGGTAGTTGCGGTAGGGTTGGGGCAGATTCTAACTAGAAATGGTGGTCGCTACCGGTTGTTCTCGGCATACTCGGCTCATTCGATTACGGTCACCACATGAAAGGAACTGCCATGGATCTTGCGATGACGCAGCGGCTCGTTGATCGCCGCAAGGCTGCCGGGCTTTCTCAGGAGGCGCTTGCCGCCCAGCTGGGTGTGAGTCGTCAGGCTGTCAGTAAATGGGAACGCAGCGAATCCTCGCCCGATACCGATAACCTTATTGCGCTCGCCGCGCTGTATGGCGTGTCGCTGGATGAGCTGTTGTATGGGGAGGCAGTGGATAGCACTGACGACTCGCAGGCTGATGATGAGGCACAGGACAGCGACGCCGGCGCCAAAGCTTCAGATAGGGCTGAGGAGGCTGAGGCTTCTACTGAGCACGCCGATTGCGGCGACAAACCACTTGTCGATATTTCCCTCGCGCGCGGCATCCACGTCATTGATCCCAATAAAGGCGAGGAAGTCCATGTTGGCTGGAGCGGCATCCATGTGACCAACGAGCGCAAGGGCGAAGAGGTGCATGTGGGGCCAGGCGGATTGCATATCGATACGCTTGAGGACGATGGACATAGCGTGTATACCAATGACGACGGCACCGTCACCATCGACGACGAGACGTTTTCCAGCTGGAAGGAAGCACACGACAAGCTCGACCATCATGGCAAGCATTTCCACACCAAGGTCGGACGTACATGGAACAAATTCCCCTTCCCCGCGCTTGTCGCCCTCGCCTATCTGGTGCTCGGCATCGTCTACGGCACATGGGCTACGGGGCTCTTCCTCGTCTTTTTGATTCCCGTCTATTACGCGCTTGGCGACTTTATCGACCAACGCCATTTGTCAAAGCTCATTGAATGCGTCTATCCAGCAGCCGCCATTGCATGGTTCCTCTACATGTGGCTCTGTTTGGGACAGCCCCATCCTGCATGGATCATCCTCATCACGATTCCCATCGTAAAGGCGCTCATGCGCTGGTGTCGCAAACAATGGAAGTGCCGCAAACAGGCCTAAACCGCCCCAACCAGCCAGCGCCACTCATCCGACACCGCCCGCCCCTTCCAAGTTGCGGTGATATAGGGGCTGTTTTGAGACTCCAAAGCGCCAAACAGTCCGTATATCACCGCAACTTACAAACAACTGGGTCAGTTCCGGCACGAAGATTAGCATTGAGCTGACCGCGCGCCACGAAAAGGGGCCATCTACTACGTTTAACTCGGCGGGGCCAACCATGACCGCCTTTTTCGAAAATCGACAGGCCTTCTACCTGCACTGATAATTGTTCTCGGGGGAAGCGGGCACTGCGGGGGCGC
>OFRZ01001869.1_pt1 | contig 11730 bp, 7 predicted proteins | sample 1543181 | NCBI WGS metagenome assembly OFRZ01 (sample SAMN04209245, study PRJEB22552) | human gut metagenome | biome: gut; material: feces | host: Homo sapiens | place: USA: Oklahoma | reverse complement strand
CCTTCACCGTCGGACGCGATGACCTTCAGCCTGCCATCCCGCAGATCCGCCTCCCTTCGCATCAGAGGGCACGCGGAACGGACCGCGGCGCACACCCGCGCGCCCGCAGACACTATTCCTGACAGGCTGCTCCCGCACGCCACAGCGTTTTGGCGGGCACATCCGATTTCGATTCCGCATACACCCAACCGACGCGAAGGGGCGCCCTCTTCTTTTCCGCGCATTCCGTGTCGGCGTGCATTGCTCAAGAACGATGACAAAAGACGAAAAAATCTCGAATTTCGAGCGCGTGCTATCCTGGCTGCCCGAAGCCTTCAAGAGCTGGGCGACCTCCAATCCGTTTCTCTCCAGCACCCTCAACGAAGTCCTGAACGAACGCGACACGCGCCTCTCCGGCACGCCCTGCACGTCCCGCCTCAAGACCGCGGTAACGGCCCTGCTGCAGAAGCTTCAGGACCGCCGCGACAAGAGCGCCGCCCTGATTCTCGCCGCCTCGCGCGAAGCCGAGGAGACCGCCTTCACGCTGGCCTCCCGCATGTCCGAGGGCACCGGCCTCAGGATCGCCGCCACGACGGGCGTGCGTGACGGCGCAGGCCTCGCCGCCATCTTTGCCACCGCACCCGACCTCGTCGTCACGAATCCCAAGGTGCTGAAAAAGGTCTTCGACAAGGGTTTCGTAGCCCCCGAAGCCTTCCGCACGATCCTCGTCGACGGCGCCGAATGGCACGACGTCATGGGCGACACGGACCTCATCGCTTCGCTCGTCGAGCGCTTTCCCGCCGCCCTCCAGCTGATCGTGACGGGCCCCGTCGTCGTTGAGACAACCGAGGACCCCTACAACGCCATGCTGCACGCCCCCGCCTACTGCAGGGCGCCCGACGAGGCGGCGCGTGAAGCCGCCCCCAAGGAACGCGTGGTACTCGTACCCGAAGAGAAGATGAGCGAGACACTCGCCCGCGAGGCTGAAAAGACGCCCGTACTCTTCCTGGTCTCGACCCCTACCGAAAGCACCCGCGTCACGGGCCTTCTCAAGGAGGCGGGCATCGCCGCCAAGCGCGCCACCGCAACCCAGTCCGCCTCGGCCCGAGAGACGCTCGTCCTCAAGTTCATCGCAGGCCGCGTCGAGCACCTCGTCATGCCGCACTCGGTCATCGGCGAACTCGAGCACAATCGCGCCTCCCGCGTGATCCTCACCGACCTCTCAGGTGGTCCCGAACCCTATCTCGAGCATCTGGCCCTGACGGCCGACGGCACGGGCGAGCTCGTGACGATCGTCACGCCCGAAACGCTTCCGCTCTTTGAAAAGCTCCTCATCGCCGCCGAAAAGCGCCTGACGCTTGAAAATCCGTACAACCTTCCCGAGCCCCGCACCGTTATCGGCCAGCTTCTGCGCCGCGAAAAGCTCACGATCCGCACGAAATACGGCCGCACGGCCGAGTCCACCGAGGGCGACAGGGGCGAGCAGGACGACCGCGGCGAAGGCCGCAGCCGCTGGGAGCGCCGCAAGTCGAAGAACGGCCAGCGCAAGGACAGGAAGGATGGTTTCCGAAAGGACCGCAAGGACTTCAGAAAGGATGAGCAGGGCAAGACCTTCGGCAAGAAGCCTCGCAAGGCCGCCAAGCCCCACAGGGACGAAGCCCTCCCCGTCGAGGCCGCAGCCCCCGAAGCCGATGCCGTTATGCAGCCTCAGGCCGCTCCCGCCGAGGGCGCCGCCTCCGAGCAGGCTCAGACCCGCAAGCCGCGCAAGTCCTTCACGGAGCGCCGCTTCGGCAAGAACCGTCCCTTCAAGCAGCGTCAGGAAGACGCCGCCGAAACTTCCTCCGCACCCGTCGAGGCGCAGGCCGTCCCCGCCGCCGAAGCCGGAGCCCAGGACAAGTCCCGCAAGGACCATTTCAAGAACTTCCGCCGCAAGTCGCGCAAGTTCCAGAACGGTGAGGGCGAAGCCTCCCGAACGCAGGAAAAGCCCGTTCAGAACGCAGGCTCCGAACAGGCGGCCGCAAGCGACAGGAAGCCTCAGGAAAAGAAGACCTTCGAAAAGAAGGCCTTTGAAAAGAAGCCCTACGAGAAGAAGCCTTTCGAGAAGAAGCGCGACAGGAAGAAGCCCGCAAGGCAGGACGCCGAGGCAAAGCCCCGCCAGCAGGACTGGGACGACGACAACTTCGGCAATTCGATCCACTACCAGCCCAAGCGCCAGAATCTCCGCGGGCTGCCCAGCGACCAGCAGATCCACTGGGAGCCGACGGATCCCTACCATCCGTCCTCCCAGGCCCTCAGCCTGCCTCAGATCATGCCCGACGAAAACCGCCGCGGCGGCTACGTCAACGGCAATGTGAACGGCAACGTGAAGGGCGGCTTCAACCGAAGCCGCAGGAACTACCGCAAGAAGCGCGAGGGCTGATCCACGAGCGCCCCGCACGCCGACAAGTGTTTACAGAAGCGCCGGATGTTTTTACGGACATCCGGCGCTTTTTCTCTAAAATAGATCTGTTTTACCTACCCGATCGAGTTCGTCCGGCCTCCTCACACGAGGGCCGGCAGCCAGAAAATGTCCGCTTCGCTTCCCGTCCGCAGTCTTCTCGCCGCCACCGCCGCCATGCTCCTGCTTTCCGCCTGCTCCACCGCCTACTACACGGGCGACACGATCAGCGGCCCCGCCCAGCGCATGAAGCGCGACGCCGACGGCAACCTGCACGACCCGCTCCTCGACGCTCCGAACCGCTCCCTGATGACGTGCACGTCCGAAGCACCCGTTACGGTGCTCCAGCGCGTGGGCGAAGTGCCCTTCGCCTGCCCCGACCTCGGCGTCTCCGCCACGCTCGACGAGCTGCGCGACGCCGGATGGCGCATTCTGAGGCTCGACATCGGCGAGGACCTTGAAAGCGACTCCCACGTGGGCTTCCCCGTCACCGTTCAGGTCCGCAAGCTCTTCTGATGCGCCCCGCCCTGCGCAGGCTCTTCGGGACTTTCTTCATCTGAGGCATCGTCATGAACCAATCGAGCGCCGAACGGCTCGGCAAATTTCGACAGACCATGAAGGACCGGGGGCTTGACGCCTGGATCGGCCGCATCGTCGATCCGCATCTCTCGGAATACGTTCCCGAACACTGGCAGTCCGTTGCCTGGCTCACGGGCTTCACGGGCAGCACCGCCCGCCTGTGCGTGACGCAGGGCGCTGCCGCGCTTCTCGTCGACAGCCGCTACTGGGAGCAGGCCGAAGGCGAGCTCGACGGAGCGCCCTTCGAAGTCGTGAGGCTCGGTGCGCCCGACGCCCCCTCGCAGGAGGCCTGGCTTTCGCAGCATCTCACCCGCGGCCGCGTCGGCCTCGCCCCCGAACTCTGGAGCGAATCGGATGTGCGCCGCATCCGCACATCACTCGCCGACTGCGGACTTGAGCTCGCGCTCGTCCCCGATCTCTTTGACGACGTCTGGACCCAAGGCCGTCCCGCCCGTCCGCAGACCGCCGTCACCCCGATGACGCAGGATTCCTCAACCGTTGCAGACAGGCTCGCCCGAGTCCGCGAAGTGCTTCGCGACCGCGCTAGCGAAGCCCTGTGCCTGCACTCGCTCGACGACATCGCCTGGCTCACGGGCTGCCGTGCGGCCGACATCAAATTCAATCCCGTCTTCCTCGCGAGCATGATCGTGACCGACAGCGAGGCCCTTCTCTATACGGAAGCCTCCAGATTCACGCCCGAACTCCTTGGCGCTCTGGCCGCACAGGGCATCGAAGTTCGAGCACCCGAATCGCTCGCAGGGGACATCTCCGCGCTCTCGAGGGACCTCGTCTTCATGGCCGACCCCGACCGCCTTCCCGCCTCGATCTTCGGACTCCTCGAGCGCGTCCCCGTCGAGGCGCTCTCGCCCGTCACGCTCATGAAGAGCCGCAAGTCCGAGGAGGAGCTCGAGGGCATCCGCCGCGCCATGGTCTCCGACGGCGTCGCGCTATGCGAATTCTACGCGCTGCTTGACGAGCGACTCGCCGAAGGCGCCGTGCTCACCGAATCCGACGTCGCGAACATGCTCGACTCAGAACGCGCCGCACGCCCCGACAACAGAGGCCTGAGCTTCGGCACGATCTCCGCCTTCGGCCGCAACGCCGCGCTTCCACACTATGCGCCGAAGCGCGAAACGGCCGCAGTCCTCACGGACGGGCTTCTTCTCATCGACTCGGGCGGGCAGTACGAGGCGGGCACGACCGACATCACCCGCATGACGGCCGTCGGCCGCATCGACGACGACATGAAGCGCGACGTCACGCTCGTGCTCAAGGCCCACATCGCGCTTGCACGCGCCGTCGTTCCCGCAGGCGTCTCGGGCTCGCAGCTCGACGCCATCGCACGCGCGCCCCTCTGGGCCAAGGGCCTCGACTTCGGACACGGCACGGGCCACGGCGTGGGCTGCCGCCTCAACGTCCACGAAGGTCCCTTCCACATCTCCCCGCGTGCAACGAAGACGGGCGAGCTCGGTCTCCAGGCAGGCATCCTCGTCTCCGATGAACCCGGCCTCTACCGTCCCGGCCACAGGGGCGTGCGCATCGAAAACCTGATCGTCGCCCGCAGGGCTGCGTCCACGGAGTTCGGCGAATTCCTCGCGTTCGACGTCGCAACGCTCTGCCCGATCGACCTCAGAACCGTCGATGTTTCGCTCCTCACGCCCGACGAAGTGGCCTGGCTCGACGATTACCATGGGAAAGTCCTGACCGCCCTTCAAAACGAGGCGCTTTCTACTCGCGCACAGGCATGGCTCAAGGCCCGCACGGCCCCCGCCTTCCGTTCCAGAAACATTGTGTAACACTGCTTAACCCGGGTTAGCCGAAGACATTTGCCTCTCTTCGGCTTCGCGGCCATACTGAAACGCAAGCAAGGAACAATCCACCCTCAACGACATGCGACATACATTCAGTCTTGTCTGCGCCGGCCTTCTGGCGCTCACGCTTCTCGCCGGCTGCGAAAAGACGACGGCTCCAAAGACCGTCCGCGCGCCCCTTTCTGTTGAAACCCTGACCGTTGAAGCGGCAGACCAGCCCCGCTGGATCACGCTGCTCGGCCAGGCCGAGGGCGGCCGCGAAGTCGAGGTCAAGTCCCAGGTGAGCGGCATCCTCAAGAAGGTCGCCTTCACGGAAGGCGCCGAAGTGAAGGCGGGCGACGTGCTCTACCAGATCGATCCCGCGCCCTTCGAAGCCAGGCTGAAGTCGGCCGCGGCGAACACGCGCAGCGCGAAGGCCACGCTTGCAGAAGCTAAAACCAGCTACGAACGCACCCGTGCGCTTTTTGAAAAGGGCGCCAAGAGCCGTCAGGACCTCGACGAGGCCAACCGCGCGCACCTCGTCGCCTCCTCAGCCTACAACGCGGCGACCGCCTCCGAAAGGGACGCGGCCATCAGCCTCGAATGGACGACCGTGAGGGCTCCCGCCTCCGGTCTCGTGAGCGACACGCAGTTCAATGAAGGCTCGCTCATCTCCTCGGCAAGCTCCGTGCTTGCCACGATCACCCAGCACGACGACGTCAGGGTCGTCTTCGCGCCGTCCGCACGTGCGCTCGACGGCGCCGACGTGACGACCGACAATGCGGTCAAACTCCGCGACGAGCGCGGCCGCACGCTCTCGGGCAAACTCGACTACGTCGCCCAGTCCGTCAACCCGAAGACGAGCACGCGCCTCATGCGCGTTAGGCTCGATGAAGGCTCCGGACTTCTTCCCGGCGACTTCGTGCACGTGGACCTTCAGATCGGCATACGAGAAAACGCCGTGCGCATCCCGCAGAAGGCCGTGCGCCAAGAACCCGACGGCACTTACACGGTCTTCGTGTACCAGGACGGCAAAGCCAGGCTCCGGCCCGTCAAGCTCGACCGCTGGGACGGTCCCGACTGGATCGCCACCTCGGGCCTCGCCACGGGCGACCGCGTGATCACCAACCAGCTTCTCAAGCTTCGTGACGGCTCCGCCGTGCAGCCCGCCGAAGCCTCCAAGACGGCCAAGTAGGATCCTGCGCCATGCTCAGCCAGTTCTGCATCCGCCGCCCGATCTTCGCGACGGTCCTCTCGATCATCATCGTGCTCGCGGGCCTCATCGCGCTGCGCGTTCTTCCGCTCTCCCAGTATCCGGACATCTCGCCTCCGACGGTGCGCATCTCGACCACCTACGACGGCGCCGACGCCCAGACGCTCGCCCGCACCGTGGCCGCTCCAATCGAGGACCAGCTCTCGGGCATCACAGGCCTGCTCTACTACACGACGAACATCCGAAGCAACGGCGACATGTCGATTTCCTGCGTCTTTGACGTCGGCACCGACGCCAACGACGCCATGCTCGAAATCAACAACCGCGTCCGCACGGCCGAACGCAGACTGCCAGACGTCGTGCGCAATCAGGGCGTGAGCGTGCGAAAGCGCTCCGAGGAAAACCTCCTCATGGTCGCGCTCTTCTCGCCCGACGGCAGCATGGCCGCCACCGATCTGGCCGACTACGCGAACCTCAACATCGTCGACGAACTCAAGCGCCTGCCCGGCATCGGCGACGTGAGCGTCTTCGGCAACGCGCAGTCCGCCATGCGCATCTGGCTCGATCCCGAAAAGATGGGCCTCATGGGCATCACGATCAAGGACGTCGAAAACGCCATCGAGGCCCAGAACGCGCAGCGAAGCGCGGGCCGCGTGGGCACGGCGCCCACGGTGTCCGAGCAGCAGCTCTACTACACGATCACGACGCCCGGTCAGCTCCTCACCGCCGAGGAGTTCGCCGACATCATCGTCAAGGCTGACGGTCCCGACAAGCTCGTGCGCATGAAGGACATCGCCACGACCGAAATCGGCAAGCGCTCCTACGAGTTCCGCGTCGACATCAACGGCACGCAGGGCGTCAACGTCGGCGTCTACCTGCAGACGGGCGCCAACGCCATGGCGGCCGCCGAGACCGTCAAGGCCCGCATCGTCGAGCTCGCCGCCCAGTTCCCCGAAAACAAGATCGACTACATCATCACCGACGACACGTCGATCTTCGTGGGCGCCTCCCTCAACGAGGTCTACCACACGCTGTTCGAGGCAGGCATCCTCGTGCTCCTCGTCGTCTTCGTCTTCCTGCAGAACTGGCGCGCCACGCTCATCCCGATGCTCGCAGTGCCCGTGTCGCTCATCGGCACGATGGCGGGCCTCTGGCTCTTCGGCTTCTCGCTCAACACGCTGACGCTCTTCGCGATGACGCTCTCGATCGGCATCGTGGTCGACGATGCCATCGTCGTGCTTGAGAACGTCGAGCGTCTCATGCGCACCGAGGGCCTCGGCCCCTACGAGGCGGCCCAGAAGGCCATGAAGGAGGTCTCGGGCGCACTCGTCGCCATCGTGCTCGTGCTCGCCTCCGTCTTCATCCCCGTCGCCTTCCTCGGCGGCATCGCAGGCGAGCTCTACCGCCAGTTTGCCGTGACGGTCGCCCTGTCCGTCGTGCTCTCGGGCTTCGTCGCCCTGACGCTCACGCCGGCGCTCTGCGCGATCCTTCTCAAGGAAAGGAAGCCCGAAGAGCGCAAGAACAGGTTCTTCCAGGCCTTCGACCGCGGACTCGCGTCCTTCACGCTCAGGTTCCTCAAGCTCGTCAAGGCGGCGCTGCGCCACCGCGTGATCACCGCAGGCCTGCTCGTCGCCGTGACGGCCGGCTGCTGGCAGATGCTCGAGCACACGCCGACCTCCTTCATTCCGCGCGAGGACCAGGGCATCGTGCGCATCTCGGTCCAGCTCCCCGAAGGCGCGGCCTTCCCCCGCACCGAGGCCGTCTCGACCGAAATCCTCGAGCACCTCAAGAAGAACGACGCCGTGCAGAGCGTCGTGACGATGGTGGGCTACGACACGATGAGCGGCGACGTCCGCAGCAACGCATCGACCTTCATCCTGAAGCTCAAGCACTGGGACGACCGCAAGGAGACCGCCGAGGAGATCCAGAAGGACCTCCAGAAGTACGTCGCCTCCCACCCCGACATCAAGGGCGTGGCTGCGCTGCCTGCGGCCATCAAGGGCCTTGGCTCCACAAACGGCTTCTCGGGCTATATCCTCTCGCACGGCAACGACAATCCGCTCGTGCTGCAGAACGTCGCCGAAAACTTCCTCGACGCCCTTCAGGACCGCCCCGAGCTTACGGGCCTGCGCAGCTACCTGACGGCCGACACGCCCCAGCTCAAGCTCTACGTTGACCAGACCAAGGCGATTGCGCTCGGCGTGGACGTCGACGACATCTACGACACGATCTCCCATCTGATGGGTAGCAAGTACGTCAACGATTTCACCCGCAACGGCAAGATCTACCGCGTGGTGGTTCAGGCCGCTCCGCAGTTCCGTTCGACGCCCGAGGACATCGGGTCGGGCTACGTGCGCTCGAGCTCGGGTGAAATGGTGCCCATCTCGGCGCTCGTGCGCACCGAGCGCACGTCCGGTGCGGCGGCCCTCGCCCGCATGAACGGCTACCTCGCCGCTCAGTTCAGCGGCGCGGCCGCTCAGGGCGTCTCGTCGGGCGACGCCATCAGGATCGTCGAGGAAACCGCCCGTGAAGTGCTTCCCGAAGGCTACACGATCGAATGGGTCGGTCAGGCCTACCACGAAAAGCGCATCGGCGCCTCGTCCGCCACGGCCTTCGGCTTCGGCATCCTGATGATGTTCCTCATCCTCGCCGCCCTCTACGAGCGCTGGTCGCTGCCGATCGCCGTCGTGCTGGCCGTCCCGTACGCCTTCCTCGGCGCCATGACCGCCATCTGGCTGCGCGGCACGCCCAACGACATCTACTTCCAGATCGGTCTACTCGTGCTCATCGGCCTCACGGCCAAGAACGCCATTCTGATCGTGGAGTTCGCGGCCCAGAAGATGGAGGAGGGAATGGGTCCCTTCGACGCCGCCCTTGAGGCCGCGGGTCTTCGCTTCCGCCCGATTCTGATGACGTCCTTTGCATTCGTGCTCGGCGTCGTGCCGCTCATCATCGCGACGGGCGCAGGCGCGGGGGCCCGCCACTCCATGGGTACGGGCGTCTTCGGCGGAATGCTCGCCGCCACCTTCATCTCGACCATCTTCGTGCCGGTGTTCTTCACCTGGTTCGCGAGGAAGTCGTCGAAGAAGCGCTGATCAGGAACGGCTCCACGCAAATCGGCCGCCCCTTACGGGGCGGCCGATTTTTCTTTGCAGTTCTGCAGCGGTTCCACTGAACGTCAGCCGAGCAGCATCTTGTCGGAAACGCCGTCGCCGGCCTTCTCGAAGAACTGCAGGAGGTCCACGGCAGTGAGCTTCGCCTTCTCCTCGCCCCTGACGTCAAGGATCGGACGGCCGTCGTGCATCATGATGAGGCGGTTGCCATAGCGGAGAGCGTCACGCATGTTGTGCGTGATCATGAGCGTCGTGAGCTGCTGTTCGGTCACGAGCTTTTCGGTAAGTTCAAGCACCTTGGCGGCGGTCTTCGGGTCGAGTGCGGCCGTATGTTCGTCAAGCAGCAGGAGCTTGGGACGCACGAGCGTGGCCATCAGCAGCGTGAGCGCCTGACGCTGGCCGCCCGAGAGCAGGCCCACATGGGCCGTCATGCGGTTCTCAAGGCCGAGGCCGAGCATCTTGACGAGCTCCGTGAAGTATGCCGTCCTGTCCGCACGGTCGCTCCAGCGCAGCGTCTGGCTGCGGCCGCGGCGGTCGGCGATGGCAAGGTTTTCGGAAATCATCATGCCTGCGGCCGTGCCGCGCATCGGATCCTGAAAGACGCGGCCGATGAAGGCGGCGCGCTTGTACTCGGGCATTCTGGAGACGTCGACGCCGTCGATGAGAATGGAGCCGGAGTCGATCGGGAACGCGCCCGCGATGGCATTGAGCGTCGTGGACTTGCCCGCGCCGTTCGAACCGATCACGGTGCAGAAGTCACCGTCCTCGAGCGTGAACGAGACGCCTCGCAGCGCCTTCTTTTCATTGGCCGTGCCGGCGAAGAAAGTCTTGGTGACGTTTTTGAGTTCGAGCATTTTTTCTTTCCTTCGTGTTCAGTTCACAAGTCAGGCGCGGGCGCGCAGGCCGGCCATCTTTTCCTTGATGAGCGGGAGTGCCAGTGCAATGGCGACGAGCACGGCGGTAAAGAGCTTGAGGTCGTTGGGCGGCATGCCCATTTCAAGCACGAATGCAATGACGAGTCGGTAGATGATGGAGCCGAGAATCACGGCGGCGAGGCTCGTCTTGAACGTCTTAGGGGAGAAGAGCACCTCGCCGATGATGACGGAGGCAAGGCCGATCACGATCGTGCCCACGCCCATGCCGACGTCGGCGAAGCCGTTGGCCTGAGCGACGGTGGCGCCCGAGAGAGCGACAAGGCCGTTCGAGATGACGAGGCCGAGAACGACCATCGTGTTGGTGTTGATGCCTTGGGCGCGGGCCATCTGCGGATTGAAGCCTGTGGCGCGCACGGCGGTGCCGAGCTCCGTGCCGAAGAACCAGTAGATCACCACAGCGATGGCGACTGCGAAGACGAGGCCGACGACGAGGCCGCTCATGGCGACGGAAAGGCCGAGGCTGTTTTCAAGAATCGTGAAGACCGTCTCATTCTGCAGAAGACCGACGTTGGACTTGCCCATCACGTGCAGGTTCACGGAATAGAGGCCGATCATCGTCAGAATGCCGGCGAGCAGCGCGGGAATGCGGAGCTTCGTCGTCAGCAGGCCGGTGACGCCGCCCGCGAGCGAACCCGCGACGAGCGCCAGAACAAAGGCGGCGGGCAGACCGAGTCCCGCCGTGATGGCGGTGGCGGCCACGGCCGCGCCCAATGGGAACGAACCTTCGACCGACAGGTCGGCGATGTCGAGAATTCGGAAGGTCAGGAAGACGCCGAGCGCGAGAACGGACCACTGAAGTCCCTGGCCGACGGTCGAGAGAATGAGATCAAGCATGAAATTTCCTTTTCTAGGTACGCTCGGCGGTTCGGGTTGCCGATTGTTTTTTAAGTAGGAGCGCCGGCGGAATCTGTTCCTGCCGGCCTATTCAAAAAAATGCGGAGCTCCGCAGACGCCGTACCGGCGTCCCCGACAAGCTCCGCTCTAGGCGCGGCCTCCTTCAGAGGCTACTGAAAGAGCACTGCGCCCTTCTTGAGTTCGTCCGGAATCGTGATGCCGATCGCGGCTGCCGTCTTCATGTTGAAGACCGGCGTGCCGTTGGCCACGTGCTGGACGGGCATCTCGGCCGGCTTCTTCTTGCCGTCGAGAATGTCGGCGCCCATCTGGCCCGTCATGCGGCCAATTTCGTAGTAGTCGACCGAGATCGAACCGAGGCAGCCCGCTTCGGTCATGCCGCGCTCACCCGCAATGACGGGGATCTTGGAGGGGTTGGCGACCTTGGCGAGGGCGGGAATGGCGCTGGCAAGCACGTTGTCCGTCGGCAGCCACATGCCCTGCACCTTGCCGTTGAGGCTGGCAGCGGCCTGCTGGATGTCGTTGACGTTGGAGACCGTGGCCTCGAGCACCTGCACGCCGCGCTTTTCGGCGGCCTTCTTGAAGATGTCGACCTGGTACTTGGAGTTGATTTCGCTGGAGTTGTAGATCGTGCCGACGGCCTTGGCGTCGGGGACGAGCTTGAGAAGAAGTTCGAGCTGGGCCTCGATCGGACCGAGGTCGGAGACGCCCGTGACGTTGCCGCCGGGCTGTTCGTCGGACTTGACAAGCTTGGCAGCGACGAAGTCGGTGATGGCGGTCGCAACGATCGGCGTGCCCTTGGCGGTCGTGGCCACGGCCTGGGCGGCGGGCG
>OFRZ01001852.1_pt1 | contig 11843 bp, 10 predicted proteins | sample 1543181 | NCBI WGS metagenome assembly OFRZ01 (sample SAMN04209245, study PRJEB22552) | human gut metagenome | biome: gut; material: feces | host: Homo sapiens | place: USA: Oklahoma | reverse complement strand
GCTCTGCTCTGCTCTGCTCTGCTCTGCTCTGCTCTGCTCTGCTCTGCTCTGCTCTGCTCTCAAAATTTTATTCCTCTTTCACTTTATGTCAACAGTTAATATTTCACATTACAAATTTCGCAGTCCATTTTTCTCAGTAGTCACTTCTTTAAAAATTTACGTACAATTTCTTTAATAATTTGAATATTTTGAGTAATATTATAAACAATGGCAAAAAGAAAACAAATCGCTATTGTTAGCATATTAGACTGATTCAAACAAACTGCAGCTACAAGAAAACAACTCATTCCAATTACAATTTCTCTTTTATTATATTTGATTTCAATAACCTTATTAAGATCAACTCCTCTATAAACCGCAATCACCAAAAAAGATACCGCAGTTGAAATGGATGCAGCATACAGCCCAATTTTCCCAATAAGAAAAATATTAATTAATGCATTGATTGCAGCACCGGCAACCGATGAATATCCTACCTGTTTTGTTCTTTTTAATGCAATATAGATTCCACTGTAAAAATTAACAAGACTATTAAAGAATATTCCAAAGTACAATATTGGCACCTGAAAAAAAGCAGTTCCATAATCGCCCTTAACCAGCACTTTAAAAATAATAGGGGTCACTGCTATCAAAGCTAACATAACTCCAATCAAAAACTTAAATAAACCAGAAAAGAGTTTTGTGTAATATTCAGCGGGATCTCCATCATCAGAAACTTTTGAAGCGGTTTCTGTCCACGCCAAATTAAAAATACCGTATGCAGTACTATATAACGAAGGAATTTTATTGGCAACAGCATAGATTCCATTTGCCGCCACGCCCATAAAGTTAATGATAATCAAACGATCTGACAGGTTTACAACCCATAATGCAATAGAACTAGGAACAATAGGCATTGAAAAATTAAGCAGTTCCTTAAGCGCCTTTCTGGAAAACTCGTCCAGTTTAAAATAGGCAAGCATACCAGATACGAATACCATATAGAGATCTGAACTCAAGTAGCCTATTGTTAGAGATATAATCACCCCTTGAAGACCCAAATGAAATCCCATCAGCATAACGGCTGTTGCAGCAAGATTGACCGCTGAATAAACCACAACACTTACAGAATATTTAGCATTATATCCTAAACCACGAACGATTTGCCCCAAAAGTGAATAAAGAGCTTCGCTTAAAAAAAGCAAACAAATTAAAACTGCCGATAATGAATCGATTTTGAATAGTCTCAAAATCAAATACACAATCGGATAACATACTACAGACGATATGCCAATATAAACCAGCGACCCTGTCACATAAAGCGTTTTATTTTCAGCGCTCTTCGATGCAAGCAAGTAACGAAATACTGCTTGCTGTATTTGCATGGTTACAACCGGAATCAATAAACTCGCAATGCTTAAAATCAGATCGTAATTTCCATATTCTTCTGTTGTTAAGTATGATGTTAACAGCGGCAACAACACAATTGCCAAAAATTTAGGAATTAGCTGTCCAATTCCAAGTATAACTGTATTTACAGCTAGTTCTTTATTTCTATCTACCATATTAACAAATGTTCCTTCTTATTTTAGAATAAACACATCCTCAACATTCTTTCGTAGTGACATCGCATAGGAAAATTCATTTTTATAATATCCAGTTGCAACAAACAAAATAATACGCTCGTTCTCCGGAATGTTTTTGCAAATTTCTTTGAATTTTTTATTTTTCTTATAGTATTCGCCATTTTGGAGAATACAACTTCCAATTCCATAATAATGTAATGCCTCAACAAGAGCCATTGAAAACAGTCCGGCTTCAACATATACTTGATTTCTCTCAAACGTGTCATAAAACGCAGAGACATCTGCCGTAACAACAAGATAATTTGGTACCTCTTGCTGAAAACCAGTATTTCCTGAAATCAGTTCTCCTAGAGCATCATTTGTTGCCTTATCCTTATACAAATAAACTTTACTAGCTTGCCGATTACATGCAGTTGGAGCTTTTTGCGCGATTTTAATAGCTTTTTCCACATCTTCAATGTTAAGGGATTTACTTTCAAACTGCCGCATTGAATGTCGACTATAAAAAAACTCTGGAAAAGGCTTGTCTATATTACTCATTAGATTTGCTCGTGTATCATACTTGATGCTTGCTGTAAGACCATCAATCCGATATGTATCATATGTTTTCAGTTTTTCCACCATAGCAGCATTTTCATAGCCAAGTCCTTTTTGCATGTCAACATAAGCATTCAAGACAATAATTGCATCTTGAAATGGCATACCATCGGAAGGATATCCCATTTTCAAGTATTGATCCATCATTTCAAAAAGCACTGCAATCTTTTGCTGTCCGAAGCCTTTACGTGGTTCTGACAGTGACATACCCTTTTCAATCATATGGGTCTGACGCAGCATTTTCGATTCCTGTGCTGCTCTTGTAACGACTTTAGGATTATTATAATTCCATCTCCTATAATTACAGTAATCACGCCAAAATTCATATATCATCGAAAATCTATCAATGATGAATTTAATTTTTTTCTTTAATTCAGGCATTTGTTACTCCTTTTTCTTGCAAGAAATCAACTACAATTTCCGTTGTTTTATACGCCTGTTGCTTCATATCCGAATGAATATTTTTCAGCCTATTTTTATAAGCATCATGATTTGCTTCCAGTTGCCCAAACTTTGCAAATAATGTTTTCTCTGACAACTCATTCAAATCAATACAGTACTCACTCAAACCTATAGATTGCATAAATCCCTTCATTTTTTGCTCATACGATACTGATACAAATGGGATTCCCATTTTTGCTGAAAAAATATTACTATGATATCTCATACCGACTACAGCGTATAACTTGCCAATAACATATTGCTGAAAGTAAGTATCTCGTTCTTCTGAAAAAGCATCAATCATAAATGTATCAGAGTCTAACATGTAATCATTCATGACCTTTGTATCATTCAAGTTACCATATAACTGTGGAATAAAAATAACGCCATATCCTTCTTTGACTTTTTGAGTTATAAATGCCTTGAATGCTGTTGGAATCTGTTCTATTATCTTTTCATTTTTATGTACTGGATGCCACTTTAAATCCGTTATTGTGATGCCTATACATTTTTCGTGGTTCTCAATAAAATTTTTGAGTTCTGGATAGTTATTGTATTTTCTTTCGTTTTTATCAATATCAATATCATGCTGTAATGCTGAGTCCAACGCCTGTTCAACCTCAACACCTGGCAAAAAGTCCTTAACATATTTTACCGAAATAGGATCTCGTAAAACAATTCTTTCCGCACCAGAAATCACTTCTTTTCTTAGTTTATTTCTAGATGTGCAATTAAAAGGTCCCATTGATGGAGCATAAAAAATATATGGGATCCCCATTCGACGGATTAAATTCAGACGCCATAAATACAATTTTTCCGCTTTAAAATATGTATCGCCAATGGATGGACCTCCTGGTGCATGTAAAACAACATCTGCTTCTTTTAATGCACGAATAAATTTTCTTGCTTCTTTTGTAAATGCAAACTTCCCTTTAAACAACAGAACAATGAAAAATTCCAATTGCGCCATTCTCGATTCAAGCTTCGGAAAGCGATCAATTTGGATGATATTTTCCGGCATACCAGGATATGATGTAAATCCATTATTAGAAATCGTAATTTTGGCCCCTGGATATTTTATAAGAAGTTCATCAACCATTGCTTTAACAGCAGCTTCATCACCTCTATTTGCGTTATGTGAATGAATAACAAGTATATTCACAATATTACCTCCTTCCAAAACACACTTTCAGCCTCATAACAAACCAAAAGCATATACGTAAAAATATCACTTCAATAAAAAGTCCGACTGATAATCTTGCAAAAAAGTAGTCAGTAAAAAATTGAAAAAAGACGGTATAAATAAAAGATGCATACAAAGTTAATGAAAATGCCTTTTTGTATGTAATATCTGAACAAAATTTCAAATCATAATATTTTATAGAGAAAACGAATGCAAGTATATAATTAAATAATATAACACCAAAGATACTATAGTCATGGTAATAATTTCTCAATGCAGAATAAGCATTTCCAATCATGATTCCTGAAGCCGCACGAAATTCATGATAAGCTCTACCTGTCAAATTAAAGCCAAATTTATTTAATGATGATATTAATCCGGCAAAAGTTTCATTTGGGGCATCATGAAGCATTGAACTATCTTTAAGATACAATTCAAAAAGTACTGGACCACCACCAAAATATCGCGTAACATATCCCATCAAATCGTTATCTTTTGAAAGACGCCCTACCAGTTCCTTAGAAAACCAGAACGCCGCAATAACTCCAGCTATTATCATTACGATGCGTACAATATATTTGACTGGTATGACTTTTCCCCATCCCTTTGTCCGTCGCCAAAAATAATAATATAAGAAAAAAGCTCCAATAATAAACGCGACAACAGGAAATCGTCCACCTTTCAAAATACACTGTGCTGAAAACAGAACACCTGGTATAAGATTTGCAAAATTTGCTATTCTTTCCGTCTTAGTTTTTTGAGCAAATATATTGTTAACGAAAACAAAAAGAAATGCATATGCAAATCCTTTAGTAATTTTGTTAATCTGCTGTACAAAAGAACTAAGCCCTGCACCTTCAAGATCAGCGTTCATCGAATTCGCTTTGAAGTTATAGGCTAGATTTCCCCAACTTGCAAAATTTAAATTTGCAATTCTTACAACTTCTCTATATGTCAACACAAGAATAACTGTGCATGACACCACTACTACAACGTATTTCCATTTATCTATATCAATGTACTCAATCTCTATCGGCATACTCTGTGATCGAGCAGTAGCGGTTCTTCGCTTCACAACATACTCTCCGACAAAGAAAGACAGCATTCCAAGAAGAAATACAGTCATTGTCAGAAATCCAATCGAAACCTTCCAATCTTTGATATTATACAGCGTTGATACAAAAGACAATAGATATCCTGCAACAAGCAAAAATGTGGGAGACATCACATCTTTACCGAGTGTATTATATGCGACTAAAAAAATCAGAAATGTTATAAGCACCATTAACATCAGCGCCATGTCCAATCACCTCCAAAAAGCTCTAAAATAAATCTGATTCAGCTAGTCACACACTTATTTATGTTTGTTTTTTAGAACGTAATATAAATCTGTCATCCAAAAACGTGTCTGCCCATAATAACGTAAATACCGAACCATCATAACCGACGAAATCAATTTCGTATTTATTAAACAGTCTTTTCTTTTTTCATAAACTCTTTTTTGAATTCTTAAGAAACTATGCAGTTTTAAATCATGCAATTCAAAGTAATTATCAGCTTGATTTATAATGCGAATCTCATTTTCAATTCCACGAATTCGATAGTTAACGTCTTGTCCCCCTCGACTAGAAGCATTACTATCATGTCTTCTGAACTCAATAGTTTCTCTATTGTAGATATAGGCTTTTCCTTGTAAAACCGCAAGGCCCCAAAGTAAACAATCATGTGGATATTCTCTAAACCACAAACTTTGATAATTCTTCATTAGGGTTCTTCTAAAACACATTGTGCATCCCGGTCTTGCTGGCTTAATCCATTCTCCCAATCGTCGAATTCTAATTAAATCACCCTTATACTTCTGATAATGGACTCTTTGTGGGTGCTCGCCCATATAAAAAGGATGAACATTCGATGCAAGAAGTTCAATTTGGCTGTTTTCCTCCATTATTTTACTCATTTTTTCGATTTTATCAGAATGCCAAATGTCATCCTGGTCGCAAAGAAATATTAATTCGCCTTTTGCAGCATCAATAGCATTGCTAAAATTCAAAGAATACCCTTTATTTTCTTTATTTCTATACACCTTCCAAGTGTGTAAATTATACCTATCTATATACTCCTGCACATACTCATATGTTCCATCAGTGGATCTATCATCGTAGATTAAAACCTCATCTGGTAGTAATGTTTGAGTCCTTATCGAATCAAGCTGTTCAGAAATATACTTTAATCCATTATATGTTGTCATCACTAATGAAATCATATCGTCCTCACTCTACTCCAGACTCAATAAAGCTTCGATAAAAAGCATCTCTCTTCTTATTTAAGTCTTTTTTATTATATTCTTTTGATTTTTCAAAATTCCGTTTTGCTTCTTCAATTTGCATTTCTGGTTTCACCATTTTTTCGAGTATATCAGCAAGTTTAACATAATCCGCTTTTTCAAACAGGCAATCACTTGAAACCAGTTCGTAATTTCCGCCAACATTCGTGCATATCACCGGACATGCTCTACTCATTGCCTCAACGATAGATCGGCACAAACCTTCCATAAAACTAGGCTGCACATAAATATCGATTGAATCAAGCCATGAAAAAACTTCACTGTGCGGCTTTGCTCCCAAGATAGAAACACAATCTTCCAGATGCAATTCAGCGATTAACTTTCTCAGTTTATCTCCTGATCCATTTCCAATCATTTCATACTTGAAATTATTTAACCCTCTATTTTTTAACTCTCCCATGGCACGAATAACATACTCCTGCCCCTTCCAACCAACATCCAAAAAAGCAGCTGTTCCTAGCACAATCCTGCCTGTATGCTTTTGTATTTTCAGAATACGATTTTCAAGCAATTTATCGTCTGAAGGCATAAGCTCAACATCAGAGCATCCCAACATTTCTCCTTTGCATGGATATCTTTTTTGTAAGGCTTCATTTGTCACATACACACCATACTTTACATTTTTCATTAATCTCTTATATTGTTTTTCTTTGAATCCTGCAACAAATTTTCCGTGCAAGCTATGATACCACAACGATTCCCATGCAAAACCAGTAACCTCAACCAAATACGGCTTATGATACTTTTGTGCGTATTTTAACGCCGTATTAGTATAGATATTTCCCAAGGATCGAATAATCACTTTGTCTGCTTTTTTCACTTCAGATTCAATGGTTCTTTTTACCAACATTCTCTTTTGACACGACAATGCATTTGAAAGAGGTCTATACATATCAGGGAGTGCCACACAGTGATCAATTGAGTTACCAATTTCATTAAATTTTATCCGCGCTTCTTCCTTTGTGTAAATTCGATCCTCTCTACGCAATACTACAGTTAACTCGTCACAGTATCCTTTATATCGGCTCCAAATCTGCGAATTAAAATTCGGGTCTGTATAAAGTGTTCCTTCTGAGTCATATTTCCACCTAGAGCCACCCTGTATAAACAATAAATTCATTACTATTCCTCACATCAAACATTTTTTACTCGCTTATTTCAGTCAGCATTTTCATAGTTCTTTCCAAGCCTTGTTTAATATCATATCTAGCTGTCCAACCAAGTTTTTTCAGTTTAGAACCATCAAGTCTAGCCTTTGTTGCCTTACTGTATCCAGCTTTTTCGGTTTCGTCAGGCAATTCAAATACAACCTCTTTATCCGCAAAATCAGCAATAATCTTTGCAAGATCTTTCAACATAATATCAGACGCTTCATCCGCAATGTTGTAGGCCTCACCACTTTCACCTTTCAGAATAACTGTTAAAAATCCTGCCACTGCATCTGCCACATAGGTGTAGGAATAGTACTGTGTTCCAGTACTCTTCAAAACAATATTTTCGCCGTCCACTGCCTTTTTAATAAACTGTGAAATTGCTTTTGTATCAGTTTTTAACATAGTTGGACCATAAGAGCGGGTAAACCTAGGAATAACGACATCCAACTTTTCCTGCTTTTTATATGCTTGACATAGAGCTTCACCACAACGTTTACTTTCTGGATAACCAGCTCTCAGTGTATTCGAATCAATGTAGCCACAGTACCTCTCGTCGAAGAATTCTACATCTCCTCTGTTTTCTCCATAAATTTCATTTGAGGATGCGAATGCAAAACGTTCTGCATGATGTTTTACCGCAAATTTCAGAAGATTATTTGTTCCGATAATATTTGCAGTCACAGTTCCAATCGGATCTGTTGCATATGCCACCGGATGCGTATTACTTGCGAGATGAACCACAAAATCTACCTGATCAGCCTTCTCCAATTCCAATGGCTCATTAATATCATGTGACACAAATTCAAAAAAAGATGATGCCCAATACCTCTCAAATCTATTCATTGCCTTTTCAAGATTCCGTCCCAATGCATATACCTTGCAATTCAATCCATGCAGGTTTTTTTCCATTAAAACATCAATCAAAAAACTGCCAATCAAACCACTAGCTCCGGTAATTAGGATACTTTTATTGCTCAGCTTTTCCCACGGCAGATCCAAACTAGCTACATATTTAGTGTCTTCTCTGTAAATTGAATTATCTATCATAGTCCTCTCCTTATTTCAGCCAGCCATCTTTATCTGCCTTTAAGTAAGCCTTGAACATTTCAAGATCATCTTTAGTCGTCAATTTAATGTTCTTATCGGAGCCGGCTGCAAAGTAAAGGCGTTCTCCCAGTTCAACCATCATTGTATTGGTATAAGATGACCCATAAATACCAATTTCTTTTTCAAATGCTTCATGATACTTACGATCTAATAAATCAAATTTATAAGCCTGCGGTGTAGAAACACGACGCAGAGTTTCACGCGGAATATACTGCGTAGTCGTAGCTTCATTCTCCTTATCCACAACAAAAATCTGCTCATTGTACGGCATGGATGTTACAGCATTTCCATATTGCTTGCATTTACTGATAACATCTGTAAGTACAGATGGCTCAACAAGCGGACGAATGCCATCGTGGATAATTACCATATCATCCGCGTTTACCTTCCCCTCCAAGTTATAAACACCGTTTCTAATAGACTCTTGACCCGTGCTTCCGCCTGAAACAACCCATTTCAATTTATCAATATTAAACTGTTTTGCATAAGCCCACAGAATATCATGCCAGCCGTCAATACAAACTACTTCAATTGCATCGATTTGAGGATGCTTCTGAAAACTTTCTAACGTGTAAATAAGAACCGGCTTATCATATACATTAATGAACTGTTTTGGAATATCTTGACCCATACGATGACCTGAACCACCCGCGATAATAATTGCAATGTTTGCCATACTGCTTAATCTCCTTTTTACTTCGCATTAAAAATACTTTTTAAAGAAACTACCATAACCATAAAATTCAAAATAAAATAGCCCATGGTAAACAAATCCATAATATTGAAAATCACCGCCACCAGCATCAAAACCTGAACAAATCCCGCTATTGAAGTCAAATTTAAAGCAACCAATTTAATGAACCCATATTCTGACTTGTCTTTAACTGATTTCATTGAACCTTGATCACCCAGTGTGGTTATTGCTTTATGCATGATAAAACGCGGGAATATCACAAATATTCCGGATAATGCACCTAGAATAATATAAGAATCCAGAGGAAGCCGAATCATATTTTGAAACATTCCAGGATTATGTGCTGCTGCCACACCCCATCCAAAAAAAGATAAAACCATAGCAATGTAACCGCTCATTGCATCGTATACACTGCCCATTTTTGAAAACTGTTTTTTATATCTTGCAATATTCCCATCGACACCGTCTAACAAATTCCAAAGAAAAAACATCAACCATCCTACAATAAGAACGGTATTTGTATTTCCAATACACATAAGCAAAAATCCAACAATTATCGGAATAATAGAAATCAAAGAAACCGTATTTGGAGAAATATTTGTATGCAAAAATGGAATAGTCAAGATATAAGATAATGGCCTTCCAATGTAAAAAGCAAAATAATCATTTTTTGCAGACTTTCTCTTTTCTGGACTCATCGTTTTATTTTCAATATCTTTAGGTGTAATCATTTTTGTTTCCTCCCTCGTCAATCTTTACATTTGCTCAAACAGTATCCCGTGCTCTTCCGATACCCTTCGAGCATTAAATCTGTTATGCACATCTTCCATTCCCTGTAATACCAATTTATCTTTCAAACCCTTATCCCAACAAATCCGTAGTACAGCTTCACTTGCTCCGATATCATCATCCATTTCAACAAGCAAGCCATTTTCTCCATCCCTGATTATATTAGGAATGGCATCCACCCTGCTTGCCACAATTGGTTTGCCCGCCATCATATACTCAGGCAGTGCCAGTCCGAATCCTTCCCATCGACTCAACAAGCATGCAGCATCAAAAAGTTCCACATAGCTCATTGGGTTATCAACCCAACCTGTAATATGTAGACTATCTGAGAAACCGTTGTCCTCCGCATACTTTCTAATCTCAGCTTCTTGGTTTCCATTGCCAACGATAATGAAGTGTGCATTGGGAACTTTATCCTTCACCCGCTTTGCCATCTTAACAAAGACATCTGGCGCTTTCTGTGGGCTCATTCGTCCAACCATACCAACAACAAATGCGTCATCTGAAATGTTCAGGTCTCTCCTTTTAACTGCACCATGCACTCCATTTTCATAGGTCTCGATATCCACACCGTTAAAAATGACTTGCAGCTTGTCTTCTCTGCAAATTTTCTTATCCAGTGCTGACTGTTTCTCTGCATCCGAAATACAAATAATTTTGTCACAGAACGGAGCAGCCATCTTTTCAATTGCTGTATACATCGCCTTTTTCTTTGCGGAGCAACGCATGTTAAACGCCCACCCGTGTGGGTTATATACACAGCGATTTTTCAAACCGATATCAGCAACACGAGCAATGGCTCCAGCCTTACTGGAATGCGCATAGACAATATCAGGGTTATATCTCTTTATCAGTGTTCTAACCTCTTTTATTGCCTTTAAGTCATTGCCTCCAATAGCTCTCGTCATCTCAATCTGTTCAAAAGAAGCAACCAATCCTTTATAATCTTCCTCATGGAAATCCTGTGAGCAAACTAATACATTTTCAAACTTATCTTTATCCAAATACTTGAGAAGCATTCGGATGTAGCGATCCACGCCGCCAGCAGCTTGCGCCACATGCAGTATTTTGATTTTTCTCTTCCTCATCCCTCAAATACTCCTCATCTTTTTCCGCAATCTCTATGTACACATCCATATGGATGGTATTTCTTTTTCCTCTTGCCGCTCACACGCCTAAGTGTTTTTCCTTACTGTCGTACCCTTTCGGCACAGCAATCATATTTCTACTTTTCTCCGGTTTATTGAGTACACCTGTCTTGCTTTTGCAATCATCGAAGTGTTGTTTTATACTGTCGAACCTCGTCCATGCTCATACCCCATTTTTGCGAAGTGCTGTTTTGTACACTCAAAGGGCGTAGGCGCGTATATGTTGTTGAAACTGTATATATTATCCACTTTCAACCATATCTCCACCGTCACTATGAACAAATCATGCAGATTTTCCACCCTCGACACCCCGTCCTTATATACCTATCATCTCCACGACAGGTCTACTCAACAGAAAAGTTGCGAAGTAGAAACCGCCATTTTTCCCGATATTTTCATGACTCAACAAACCGCAGCAAAGTAATCCTCATATTTACCGGCGATAGTGTACTCAATAGAACATTAGCAGATTAGGTGATAAACTCATGGATTTTTGATGAATTTATCATCTGCGCCACCATTTTTATCATTCAACCCACATCCGCGTTATCCCTCCCAAATGTGTTCCTCATCCACCGGCAAACTGTGTAGATATCACCCATTTTCACCTCATATATCAGGGCGTTTTGCAACGAATCTTCGGTATGTTGAGTGTGAAAATTGGGTTCTTTTTGACTATACTACGTTGCTTCGATTTGTTGAGTAGACATTTCTTACTTCTCAACTTACTTCACAGCACAACAACAAGCCTGTATACAGATTGCAACAACAATCTATACGCAGGCTTGTCCTCGTACCTCCTTATTCTGTTTTCTGCTCTA
>OFRZ01001848.1_pt1 | contig 11850 bp, 7 predicted proteins | sample 1543181 | NCBI WGS metagenome assembly OFRZ01 (sample SAMN04209245, study PRJEB22552) | human gut metagenome | biome: gut; material: feces | host: Homo sapiens | place: USA: Oklahoma | reverse complement strand
TTTTGGCGGGTCCCAAGTTCAAAAATCCTCCTGCAAGCAAGCTTGCATCGGATTTCTGACCTTTTGACCCTGGTATCATACATATCGGAATCATAAATAAAATGCCCTTCTGGTGATATATAGCGTATCACTGAAGGGCATTTTATTTATGCCATTGTTTACCTTGCATTTTAAACTCCCTGTGCTATAATGTTCACATATATTAAAAACAGATTGAAAATGAACATATAAACAAGCAGGAAAAGGAGTCAGAATTTATGGACCGACAGGCATTGGTATGCAGAAATATACTGGAAAAACCGGACATCACACAGCGGGAAATGGCGAAAAACATGGATATTTCCCTGGGAACAGTCAATGGACTGGTAAAGGAATGTCTGGCAGAGGGATATATTGCAGAGGAAGAAAATGGGAAAGAAAAACATCTTATTCTTCTGGAAAAGGGAAAAGAGCTTTTAAAGCCCTATAAAGTAGACGGAGCACTGATCATTGCAGCCGGTTTTGGATCCCGCTTTGTGCCACTTACTTTCGAAACCCCAAAGGGTCTTCTGGAAGTTTTTGGTGAGCGCATGATCGAACGTCAGATCAAACAGCTCCATGAAGTGGGAATCTACGACATTACCATTGCAGTAGGCTATTTAAAAGAAAAATTTGAATACCTTATTGATAAATTTGATGTGAAACTGTTATACAATCCGGAGTATTCCTGTAAAAATACTCTGGCTACTGTATACAGGGCCAGAAAGTTTTTAAAGGGCCGGAATGTATACATTCTTTCATCTGATAACTGGATGCGGGAAAATATGTACCATTCCTATGAATGCGGCGCCTGGTACAGCGCAGCCCACGAAGAAGGGGAGACAAAGGAATGGTGCCTTACCTTCAATAAAAAAGGACGTATCAGCGATGTGAATGTAGGTGGAAAAGATGCATGGTTTATGTATGGTCCCGTGTATCTTTCCAGAGAGTTCTCAGCCAGGTTCCTTCCTGTTTTAGAGGCTTATTACCAGATCCCGGGAACCGAGCAGTTTTACTGGGAACAGCCTTATGTAGATATGTTAAAGGGAGAAGCAAAACACCGTCTGGAAAAAGAGGACAAAGAGCTGTTAAAACAGACAGAAGAAGCATGTGGTGTTCCTGCATCTAAATGGGATCAGATCGAAATGGACATCAACCGTCAGCCAGACGACCAGGTATATGAATTTGAAAACCTGGAAGAGCTGCGCCTGTTTGATACCCATTACCAGAACCACTCTGATAATAAAGCAATGGAGCTGGTGGCAGAAGTGTTTCATGTTCAGGAATCCCAGATCACAGATATTAAATGCTTAAAATCCGGAATGACCAACAAATCATTCCTGTTCCGCACAGGAGATCATCACTGTATCTGCCGTATTCCGGGACCGGGCACAGAACTTCTTATTAACAGAGAGCAGGAAAAAGAAGTTTACGATGCCATCCGTCCTTTAGGTATCACAGAACATGTGCTGTATCTGAATCCGAAGACTGGTTATAAGATCTCTGAATACTATGAAAATACCCGTAATGCCAGCGCCGATAACTGGGATGATATGAAGCTCTGTATGGATATGGTGCGAAAGCTCCATGAAGCAGGCTTAAAAGTAGGCCACAGCTTTGATATCAGAGAACGGATCAGCTTTTACGAGAAGCTTTGTCTGGAACATGGCGGTATTCCTTTTGAGGATTACAGCCAGGTCCGTGAATGGGTAAACCGGCTGCTGGATGCGCTGGATAAAATGCAACTTCCACAATGTTTGTGCCATATTGACGCAAATGTGGATAACTTCCTGATCTTCCCGGATCACAGTGCAAAACTTCTTGACTGGGAATATGCAGGCATGTGCGATCCGTTAATGGATGTTTCCATGTGCGCTATCTATTCTTATTATGAAGAAGAACAGACCGAAAAATTGCTGGAACTGTACTTACAGCGAAGACCGGATGACAGAGAGCGGTTCATTACCTATGCAGATGCGGCTTTGGGCGGTTTCCTCTGGTGCTTATGGGCTGTATACAAGGCAAGTCTGGGAGAAGAATTTGGAGAGTATACCATTATCATGTACCGGTATGCAAAACGATATTATAAGAAACTGATGAAGGAACTGCCGCAGTTCTTTTAGAGATCCCAACTGCCAGGTTTCAGAAAATTGTAATAAAAATGTTAATCATGGAAAGTTCATTTGTGATATACTTGATTAAGGACAAAAAAAACTGACCGAACAGTGAAAACAGATCAGTGGAAAGCAGATTAGCAAAAGCAGAATAGTGAAAAGCAGATCAGCAAAAGCAGAACAGTGAAAAGCGGATCAGTGAAAAACATAGAAAAGAAAAAGAGATCACGATACACAAATAACAGGAGGAGAGACATGGGACGTAAAAAATATTTTGCAGCCCTTGCAGCAGCCGGTATGATCGGTGCTATGGCAGTGGGATCAGCGTTCAATTCATACGCCACAGATGGCTGGACCAAGTCAAATGACCACTGGACCTACATTTATCAGGGCAAGACATATACAGGCTGGCTGGAAACCAGCGAGGGAAAATATTATATGGACCTTTCCGATGGACATATGACTACCGGATTTAAACAGATTGACGGAAAATGGTATTTCTTCCGTCCAAACGGTGTAATGGCCCAGAACCGCTGGGTAAATCCGGAATATGGCAAATGGTATTACTTTTTAGATGACGGCACCATGGTTACTGGCTGGTTAAAAATCGGAAACGATTATTATTTTATGCGTGGTGATGGCTCTATGGGAACCGGCTGGCGCCAGATGGAAGGCTCCTGGTACTATTTCCAGAGCAACGGTAAGTGCGTGGTAAATTCCTGGGCACAGATCAAAAATAACTGGTATCTGTTCGGAACAGATGGAAAGATGATGACCGGCTGGGCAAAAGTTGACACAGATTACTATTATCTGAATACAGATGGCCGTATGCTTACTGGCTGGCTTACTGACAGCGAAAGCAGCAAATACTATATGGATCAGAGCAATGGAAAGATGAGCGTAGGCTGGAAACAGATCGATAATGCATGGTATTACTTTAATACCAATGGACATATGATGACCGGCTGGATCCAGGTAGATAATAAGATCTATTACATGAACCCGTCTAATGGCGGAAAGATGACTGCAGGAACCTCTCTGGAGATCAGCGGAACTACCTATAACTTTGATGCAAGCGGTGCATGCCAGAATGCAAGCGGCGTATCTGCACAGACACCGGCAAGCAGTACCTCCAGTTCTGGCGGTGTAACAGGTGAAAATGGCGGACCTGGCGTAAAGAAAAATTCTGCTTCCAGTAATGGACCTTCCGGAAGCAATCCGGCAAACCCGTCAGGGACCACATCCAGCTCTGATACCTTAGTGGCAGGACGTACAGACGGACCAGGCTGATAAGAGGGATTTCGTAAACAAAGGATCAGATGTTCTCCCGGAATCCGGGAGGACATTCATATAATGGGGGATGTCAGACAGGCGACATCCCCTTTTTCAGGAGAAAAATATGAATCGTACAGATAAAATGATAAAGCGCTGCCGGGCACTGGCATTGGCAGGCGTTTTGGGACTTGCAAGCCTGGGAAATGCTGTTCCTGCACTGGCAACTGGTCCGGGAGATGACGCTTCCCGTGTAACAGAGATTTCTGCCGGAGGACCTGGAGATCCGGGAAATAAGACTTCTTCCAATTCCACACCAAATACCAATAATTCAAACAATAACAATAATACCAATAATTCAAACACTTCCTCCAGTGACACTACTGCAAATGCCAATGCCTGGAAGAAAGTAAACGGTACCTATCAGATGCCGGACGGAAGTGCCATCCAGAATGTGCTCCATCGTGGAATTGACGTATCCAGATGGCAGGAAGAGATCAACTGGAGCCAGGTGGCAAAGGATGATATTTCCTTTGTTATGCTGGGAACACGCTCAAAAGGGGCGGTAGATCCATATTTCCACAAAAATATCCAGAATGCAGCTGCCAATGGTATTAAAGTAGGCGTTTATATTTATTCCCTTGCAACTACCACAGATATGGCAGTCCAGGAAGCAGATTTTGTGTTAAACCTTATTAATGATTATCCCATTTCTTATCCCGTAGCCTTTGATATGGAAGATTCCACTCAGGGAAATCTCTCAAAGTCAGAGCTGGCAGCCATTGCTAATGCGTTCTGCAAGCGGATCTCACAAGCAGGTTATTACCCCATTATCTATGCAAATGAGAACTGGCTGAAAAACAAACTGGATATGAGCCAGATGAACTATCCTGTATGGGTAGCACGTTATTCTGCCCGCCCAACCTACCAGGATCCGGTGATGTGGCAGGCAACCAGCAGTGGCTCTGTAAATGGCATCAAAACAAGAGTGGATATTGACTTTCAGTTTAAGGACTTTTCTTCTGTGATCCCTGCTGATACCTGGCGTACTATTAACGGAAAGCGTTATTATTATGCAAATTACCAGAAGCAGAAAAATGCCTGGGCGAAAGATGGGGATGACTGGTATTACATGGACAAAGATGGTCTTGCATCCACCGGCTGGATCACAGTAGCAGGCGCAAGCTACTATCTGGACACCACTACCGGAAAAATGAAGACCGGATGGCAGGCAGAAAATGGAAAATGGTACTACCTTGGAAGCAGCGGCGCTGTGAAGAAAGGCTGGATCAATGATAATGGCACCTGGTACTATACCGGCAATGACGGCGTGATGCAGACTGGCTGGATCGAGGTCAATGGCAAACGGTATTATCTGGAAAATTCTGGGAAAATGCTTACTGGCTGGACTGGCCAGAATGGAAAATGGTACTATCTTGGCAGCTCCGGTGATATGTTAAAGGGGTGGATCAATGATAATGGCACCTGGTACTATACTGGCAGTGACGGTGTGATGCAGACCGGCTGGCTTACAGAAGCAGGCAGTAAATATTACCTGAAAGGCTCAGGTGCTATGGCAACCGGCTGGAGACAGTTAGACGGCGCATGGTATTACTTTAATGGTGATGGGCGTATGGCAACCGGTATGATCGACGCAGGCGGAATCCATTATTATCTGGATCCTTCAGATGGCCGCATGGTCGCTGGCAGGTCAATAGAGATAAACGGAACTGTTTACCAGGCTGGTGCAGATGGAGCATTAAGTGTCCAGAGCCAGGAAAATAGTGACAGTAACCAGAATAGCCAGGATCCAGGAAATACAAATACCGGCAATAATGTTTCAGGCAGCAATACCGGCAATAACGGCAATAACGTACAGATTACCCCTGTAAATCCTTCTGAAGGTTCATCAGGCAGCAGTAATTCAGGTTCCTCTTCTGATGACCAGAAAGTAACAGGCAAAAACGTAGGACCGGGAGTAAAGAAAGACTCCGCTAATACAGGAAACAGCAGTGAGATAACTACTGGTCAGGCACCAGGCTGATAAACAGGGCTGTGAAATAAGTCCCTAAAAGACATAGGACCATTCGTGCATGCGAAAGGTCCTATGCTTCTTTCAGATTGTTTAGACCTGCTGGATCCTGTTTTAACATTTGACATAAAAACAGTATTTTTCAATATTTTTCAGCATAAAATAAACAGATACCAGTCTTTAGGTGATCTGTGTCATGCATAACCGATATATAAAATATTTTCTCTTTTTACTTCTTACTACGGATCTTTTTCTGTCCGCCCTCTTCCTGAAAAATGGTCATACTGATACAGAAAAAATATTTTCCCTTCCGGTAATTTCAAAAACAGCAGGCACGCCAAAGTATATAGCGTTGACCTTTGATGATGGTCCAAGCCGGAAATATACCCCCATCTTATTAGACGGTCTAAAAGAACGTGGGGTCCATGCCACCTTTTTCCTTATGGGAAAGAACATAGAAGGAGAAGAAGACATTGTAAAGCGGATGAGTGAAGAAGGGCATCTGATCGGCAACCACAGTTATGAACATATCCAGCTGACGAAAGCAGGGGCAAAGGCGGTCTGTGAAGCAGTGGAACATACACAGGAACAGATTGAAGCCATTACAGGGAAACGCCCGGAATATATACGGCCGCCCTATGGAGACTGGAATGAAGAACTGGAAGAAGAGATTGGAATGACACCTGTCCTGTGGTCACTGGATTCCCTGGACTGGAAGCTGAAAGATACAGGAAAGATCATTCGTCAGGTCTTGAAAGATGTAAAAGATGGGGATATTATATTATTACATGATATATTTCCTTCCTCTGTAGAAGCAGCCCTGGAGCTGATCGACATACTGCAAAAGGAAGGATATGTTTTTGTAACGGCAGATGAATTACTGATCGAATGAGTCCGTAAGGAAAACAGGCGTCACTGTGCAGGTGGCATTTGTTTTTACCGGGCCATATTTTTACCGGGCCATATACGGAAGGTTCAGCCTGTGATGGCAGGCGGTGGAGCGTGTCAGCGTGGGAATCAAAATGACGATCGGAGTAGTGATCTGAGTAATAATATCAGTGGCAACAAGTACATAGCGAAAAGGTATGGAGAGAAAATAAATGGATTTATTTGATTATATGAGAGAAAATGCCATGGAAAAAGAGTCCCCCCTGGCATCCAGGCTCCGTCCCCGGACACTGGACGAAGTAGTGGGGCAGCAGCATATCATTGGAAAAGATAAGCTGCTTTACCGGGCGATCAAGGCAGATAAACTGGGATCTGTTATATTTTATGGTCCCCCAGGCACAGGAAAGACCACTCTTGCAAAGGTCATTGCCAATACCACACAGGCTGATTTTAAACAGATCAATGCCACAGTAGCTGGTAAAAAAGATATGGAAGAAGTGGTTTCGGAGGCAAAAAACAATATGGGAATGTACGGACGGCGGACGATCCTCTTTGTAGACGAGATCCACCGTTTCAATAAAGGCCAGCAGGACTATCTTCTTCCCTTTGTAGAAGACGGTACCTTGACGCTGATCGGCGCAACAACGGAAAATCCCTACTTTGAGGTCAACGGGGCGCTTCTTTCCAGATCCCGTATTTTTGAGTTAAAGCCACTGGAAAAAGACGATATCAAGGAGCTGATCCACAGGGCAGTTACTGATACAGAACGTGGTATGGGCACTTACCGGGTAAAGCTGGATGAGGATGCTGCAGATTTTCTGGCAGATACAGCCAACGGTGATGCCAGAGCAGCCTTAAATGCCATTGAACTGGGTGTTCTCACTACCGGGCGCAGTGAAGATGGTCTGATACATATTGACCTGGCAGCTGCCCAGGAATGTATACAGAAGCGGGCAGTGCGCTATGACAAAGACGGGGACAACCATTATGACACGGTTTCTGCCTTCATTAAAAGTATGCGGGGCTCAGACCCAGATGCAGCTGTTTACTATCTGGCCCGTATGCTGTATGCAGGGGAAGATATTAAATTTATTGCCCGTCGTATTATGATCTGCGCTTCCGAAGATGTGGGAAATGCAGATCCACAGGCGTTAAGCGTGGCAGTGAGTGCTTCCCTTGCGGCAGAGCGCATCGGACTTCCTGAAGCCCAGATCATCCTTTCCCAGGCGGCTTCCTATGTAGCCTGTGCCCCAAAGAGCAATGCCGCCTATATGGCGATTCAGAGTGCCATGGAAAATGTAAAGACTACCCGCACCATGTCGGTACCTGTTCATCTTCAGGACCGTCATTATAAGGGTGCTGCAAAATTAGGACATGGCGAAGGCTACAAATATGCCCACGATTACCCGAAACATTATGTAAACCAACAATATCTTCCTGATGGTATGGAAGGCACGATTTTTTATGAACCATCGGATAATGGATACGAAAAGCAGATAAAAGAGCATATGAAATGGTTGAAAGAGTAGCATTTTCGTACTATAATAAGTAAAGAAAAACAGCCTGCAGTTCATTCTGCCTGCAGGCTCTGTCTATTTATTTTAAGGAACTTTCTGTATCTGGAAAAAATCCCGTTGTTTACAATATGAAAAATTATATACATTGCGATCATGAATGCATAACAGATAGGAGAATAATATGCGTGAAAAATTAGAAACATTGTCCCTTACTACCCTGAAGGATCTGGCAAAACAAGAGGGGATAAAAGGTATCAGCGGTCTCCGCAAGGCTGAGATCATCGACCTTTTATGCGAACAAGAAGAGAAAGGAAAGCAGGAAAAAGAGACAGCAGCACCAGCACCGGCAAAGCAGGCCCCGGCGCCAAAAACGCAGGAAAACCGTGTTCAGGAGACCCGCCCACAAAGCTCCCGTTATCAGGAAAGTCATGAACAGGAGAACCGTTCCCAGGAAAACCGTGAAAACCGCAGTCAGGAGACCCGTCCACAAGAGAACCGCAGCCAGGACAACCGTTCCCGTGACAACCAGAGAAATAACAGAAGCTATGAGCGTTACGGTCAGACCCGTCCTCAGATCCGTACCTACGGAAACAACAATTACAACAATAATAGATACAACAATAACAATAATTACAGCAACAATAGCAATAACAGCAACAATAACAATAATTACAATAATAACAGCAATAATAATAACAATAGCGGAAATAGCAGCAGCTATCGTGACAATTCCGATTCCTGTACTGCAGCTGCTCAGTCCCAGACAGCAGCTTCTACCAGTCAGGGCTATTCTGCCCAGAATCAGACCTATGGACAGAATAACAGTCAGAATATGGACAATCAGGAGCGCATGACAAGACCTGAATACAGAAATGATGCCATGGGGCTGACTACACAGGACATGACGGAATTAGACAGTGGTATCGAGGCAAATGGTATCTTAGAGGTCATGCCTGACGGTTTCGGTTTCATTCGCTGTGAAAACTTCCTTCCAGGTGAAAATGACGTTTACGTAGCGCCGTCCCAGATCCGCCGTTTCAACTTAAAGACCGGTGATATCATTATCGGAAACAGAAGAATAAAAGCAGCTACAGAAAAATTTGCCGCACTTCTTTATATTAAAACAGTCAATGGTTATCCCTTAAGTGCCACAGAAACAAGACCAAACTTCGAGGACCTGACCCCGATCTTCCCAAATCAGCGTCTCCACATGGAAAATCCAAGAGAGAAGACCACTGTTGCCATGCGCGTGTTAGATCTGCTGGCACCTATTGGCAAAGGACAGCGTGGTATGATCGTTTCCCCGCCAAAAGCAGGTAAGACTACTCTCTTAAAACAGGTGGCAAAAGCCATTACTACCAATCATCCGGATATGCATCTGATGATCCTGCTGATCGATGAGCGTCCTGAGGAAGTAACAGACATTAAGGAAGCTATTGTAGGGCCAAATGTAGAAGTTATTTATTCCACCTTTGACGAGCTTCCGGAGCGTCACAAGCGTGTATCTGAAATGGTCATTGAGCGGGCAAAACGTCTGGTAGAGCATGGAAGAGATGTTATCATCCTTTTAGACAGTATCACCCGTCTGGCAAGAGCCTACAACCTGACAGTTGCGCCAAGCGGCCGTACACTTTCCGGAGGTCTTGATCCGGCAGCGCTCCATATGCCGAAACGCTTCTTCGGTGCAGCAAGAAATATGCGTGAAAAAGGCAGTCTGACCATTCTTGCAACTGCCCTGGTAGATACCGGAAGCCGTATGGATGACGTAGTTTACGAGGAATTTAAGGGTACCGGCAATATGGAACTGGTACTGGACCGTAAGCTGTCTGAAAAACGTATATTCCCGGCTATTGACATTTTAAAATCAGGTACCAGAAGGGATGATCTGCTCCTTACAAAAGAAGAGGCAGAGGCAGTAGATATTATCCGCAAAGCTACCAATTCCCTAAAGCCGGATGAGGCAGTAGAAAAGATATTAGACCTCTTTGCAAAGACCAGAAACAACCGGGAATTTGTGGAGATGGTAAAGAAGATTCGCTTCTTCTAAGACTTTCTTTTTCATGTGCGTTATAGTATAATAAAAAACATGAATCAGGGGGGCTGCCAAAGACCTTTTGACTCCAAAATCTAATTCAGGAGGGAGTATGTTATAATGAAAGATTACATGAAGATATACCAGGAATGGTTATCAAACCCTTATTTTGACGAGGCTACAAAGGAAGAGCTGCGCGCCATTGAAGGAAATGAAAATGAGATCAAAGAGCGTTTCTATATGGACCTTGAGTTTGGGACCGCTGGTTTAAGAGGTATCATCGGTGCAGGCATCAACCGTATGAATATTTACGTAGTAAGACGTGCTACCCAGGGACTTGCAAATTATATTATCAAGCAGGGAGCAGCAGACAAAGGCGTAGCGATCGCATACGACTCCCGTCATATGTCCCCGGAATTTGCTATGGAAGCAGCTATGACCTTAGCAGCAAACGGTATCAAGGCATATAAGTTTGAATCCCTTCGTCCAACACCGGAATTGTCCTTTGCAGTACGTGAGCTGGGCTGCGTAGCAGGTATCAATATCACAGCAAGCCACAATCCGCCGGAATACAATGGTTACAAAGTATACTGGGAAGATGGCGCACAGTTTACACCTCCTCATGACAAAGGCGTTACAGAAGAAGTTCTGGCTATTGAAGATCTGTCTACAGTAAAGACCACAGACGAGGCTTCTGCAACAGCAGCAGGTCTGTATCAGGTGATCGGACAGGAAATCGATGACAAATATATTGCCCAGGTAAAGGCTCAGGTAGTAAACCAGAAGGCCATTGATGAGATGCAGGATCAGATCACTATTGTATACACACCTCTTCACGGAACAGGAAACATTCCGGCAAGAAGAGTTATGAAAGAGATCGGATTTACCCATGTATACGTAGTTCCGGAGCAGGAGCTGCCAGATGGTGATTTCCCAACTGTAAGCTATCCAAACCCGGAAGCAAAAGAGGCATTTGAGCTGGGCTTAAAGCTGGCAAAAGAGAAAAATGCAGATCTGGTACTGGCTACTGACCCGGATGCAGACCGTCTCGGTGTATATGTAAAAGATACTAAGTCCGGCGAATATATCCCGTTAACAGGAAATATGTCCGGTTCCCTGCTGTGTGAGTACGTGCTCAGCCAGAAGCAGGCAGCTGGAAAGATCCCTGCAGACGGCCAGGTAGTTAAATCCATAGTTTCCACCAACCTGATCGATGCAGTAGCAAAAGCCTACGGTGCAGAACTGATCGAGGTTCTTACCGGATTTAAGTGGATTGGAAAGCAGATCTTAAAGAATGAGACTACCGGACATGGTACATACCTTTTCGGAATGGAAGAAAGCTACGGCTGCCTGATCGGAACCTATGCCCGTGATAAGGACGCTATTTCCGCAACAGCCGCTCTCTGCGAGGCAGCTGCATACTACAAGCAGAAAGGCATGACCTTATGGGATGCCATGATCGCCATGTATGAGAAATACGGCTATTATAAAGACGCTGTAAAGGCTATCGGCTTATCCGGCATCGAAGGACTTGCAAAGATCCAGTCCATTATGGAAACACTGAGAAATAATACCCCAACTGAAGTTGGCGGTTACAAAGTAACTTCTGCAAGAGACTACAAGTTAGACACCATCAAAGATGTGGCAACCGGTGAAGTGAAGCCAACCGGACTTCCTTCTTCCAATGTTCTTTACTATGACCTGGAAGACGGCGCATGGATCTGCGTAAGACCATCCGGCACTGAGCCAAAGATCAAATTCTACTTCGGCGTAAAGGGAACCTCTCTGGAGGATGCAGAAGAGAAAGAAAATGCACTTGGCGCAGCTGTTATGGCTATGGTTGATAAGATGATGTAATGAGCGCAGGGAAAAACAAGCGGCTGCGTCAGCAGACATTTGTTTTTCACAAGCCATTAACGAACGAATCGCCTGCGTAAGCAGGCAGTGGAGCGCGTCAGCGCGGGATTCGTGAGTTTA
>OFRZ01001832.1_pt1 | contig 11925 bp, 9 predicted proteins | sample 1543181 | NCBI WGS metagenome assembly OFRZ01 (sample SAMN04209245, study PRJEB22552) | human gut metagenome | biome: gut; material: feces | host: Homo sapiens | place: USA: Oklahoma | reverse complement strand
TAAAGGCACCCTTCACATGACCGAACAGTTCCGATGCCGCCAGTTCCTTCGGAAGTACCCCGCAATCCACTGCGATGAAAGAAGCATCCGACCGACCGCTCAACACATGTATCTGCCGGGCCACATACTCCTTGCCTGTCCCTGATGCGCCACGTATCAGCACGGCTAACGTATCCACCGGAGCCACCAGCCGGATATGCTCCTGCAATCTCAATGCCAAAGGGCTTTTGCTTGTATAGAATCTTTGTTTTGTATTGCCGTCCCTTCTCTTACGTTCCAATGCTTTCCGGATAATACCGAGTACCTTTTCTGTCTGCACAGGTTTGGGCAGATAGTCCACGGCACCTTTTTTAACCGCTTCCACGGCACCGGGTATATCCCCGTAGCCTGTCATGATGAGGAAAGGAATACGATAGCCATGTGTATTCATCCATTCCAGCAGTTCCATGCCATTGCCGTTGTCGAGACGAAAATCCGATAATACCAGATCCACATCATGGTTGTCCAAAAACTCCTTTGCATTGTCCACGGATAATACATAACGAGCATTGATACCATTTTTCACCAGCCAGTTTGTGGTAGCACGTGCATACACACGGTCATCCTCTACTATCAATACAGTTTCCATATACTCTTTTCTTTATTCTTTTTGCTTTCTCTACAGCATGTTCCACAGCTTTAATCAGTTCCTCTATTCTTTCGTCCGATAAGCCACCCCATTTTTCGGAAGGCATGGAAGCCATTTCCCTCAGTTCACTTTGGGGAATGTTTATACGGATCATTTCCCAAAGCGGCGCGGCTTTGTGTATGATACTTCCCAACTTCTTATAATCTCCCGTGGAAAAAGCGTCCCTTATTCCGGCAAGTTCACCCATGGTATCCTTTATGAACAGGTCCAGCATCTCTTCCACGTTTTCCTCTCCTTCCATGATGGCAGCAAAAGCAGGTCGATCCATCTGTGAAACTGCCGCCAGCAACTCTTCCTCAGAGAAAGGCTTATACAGACAGTCGGCAAAACCTGCGGTAAGATACTCTCCCTTTTTATCGGAACGTGCCGTGATGGCTATGACGGGAATCTCCCATGCCCGGGGAATGTTCGAGGTCCTCAACAGCTCAAGGACCGAGAAGCCATTCGTACCGGGCATCTGTATGTCGGTCAGCAGAAGGTCGTATTTCTGTTTGTTCAGACAATCCATCAACTCCCGGACATCCGAGCAGCAGTCACAGTGAATCTGATTACGGGAAAGCATTTTACTGATGACTCCCAGCTGGATACGGTTGTCATCAATGACCAGCACACGGATATCAACGGGCAATTCACAAACAGGAGAAAACTTCTCTTCCGGACAGACGGGGTGTCCGGCCGGTAGCATAGGCAGGAAAACAGAAAAACGGCTGCCCTCACCGGGTACACTCTCCACTTCCACATGCCCCTGCATCAAGGATACGAGTCGGGCCGTGATTGCCAACCCCAACCCGAAGCCGGGGATATTACGCGCATTGTCGAGCCTTTCGAAAGCTCCGAATATCCGTTTTTTCTCCTCAAGGCCTATTCCCATACCCGTATCCAGGACAGAAATATGAAGATTTCCCGGCCGGTATTCCACCTCAAGAAACACCTTCCCGTGAAATGTGAACTTCAAGGCATTGGACAGCAGGTTGCCGACTATCTGCCGGATATGCGAGCTGTCACAGTTGACCATAACATCCAGACCGGAGAAAGATGCAGTGAACGCAAGTTTTTTCTGCCGGGCGGCAAGACGGTGGCTGTCCGCTATTTCTTCAAACAGAGTTTTCAAGCTGAAGAGTGTGTTTTTGGAGTGCGTCCCACCTTCATCCATCCGGTGATATTCCATCAGCGTGTCTACCAGAGCGAGCATATAATCGGACGAATGCAGGATATTGTCCAGATAACCGACCCTGCAACTACCATCGCTTTCCGAAGACAACTGTTCCGCACAGCCTCTGATAGCTGCCAGCGGAGCACGCAGGTCATGGGCCACTGAGGCCATCAGCTCCTTACGTGAACGGAGCAATTCTCTATTCCGATTGTCGGACTGTTCAAATTCCCTCTCATACCGAAGACGACGGTTCAAATCCCGGTGAATGAGGATATACAATACAATTGCCAGTAAAGAGATAGACAAAGCCAAGCCGACTACCACATAGTAGGAATTATTCCGTTCAAGGACAAAGGTTCTGTAGCGTGCAGCAAAACGTTCGTTATTCTCCCGTTCAAATTCAGAGACTATGCTGTTCATCCTTTCGTTCAGTTCCATGCCGCCAACGTATAAGCTGTCCATCTGTGCCTGTATTTGCACTAATCTTTCAGCCTGTTCCAAGGACAGAGAGTGGAGCATACATGTTGCCATTCCGATTGAAGGGACAATGAACAAAGAGCAATGCCTACATTCGCCATCTTCCTTCTGTCGCTGACAGGCAAATTTATTCTCTTTTAATGGAAAAATATCCCAAATTCCCTTCTTAGAACTATCTCTCGTACCGGATTTAAACAAGACCATATTCCTCTTTTGCTGCACAGCTTGTCTCCCAGCAGTCAAAATAATGGAAGGGATACTTTCCTGTACAATATCGCCAATACTCTGCAATTCATTGAAAGTATGCATTGTCTTGGAAAGAAGAATTTCTTTATTCCAAAGAAGAAGACACAATGAGTCAATACGGTTTTTTTGTAAGGGAGTATGGACATACTCCTTTAGGAGTTGCAGACTGTCACAAACCCCATATCGTTTATAACTGTAGTTCTTCAAATCGTTGTCATCCCATGTTATGGCAATTTCCGCATGAGTAGAAAGATCCAATAGGCCTATGTAACTTTTTTCTGCTAGACTATGTATCGCTGCCAACTCCTTCTCTTCTTTGCGCAGCATGTGTCTTAGTACCTGTTCCTTGCGGAACTGATAGACAATGAAAGCTAACAGTAAAACTAAAATAGCATAACCGAAGCATATTTTTAACTTTAACCACATAATGATACCGACTGTAAATTTATATAATGTTCACATCAATAAGTGCAATATCTGAAAAGGCAAAATAAAAAACTTATTAGTATATAGTGACACTAATACTAAATCATCTTGTATTGATAAATTGCACTGATAATGTAGTGCTTTTAGCTGATTGACAATCAAATTTTACTATACATTAAAGCTCTTTTTGTTTTTATAATTACACGAACTTTTCAATTTTAAAAATATTAAGAAGAGAAATAGAACATATAATTTGTATATAGTGTATCTAAAAGGAAATAAGAACAAATATTCACATTATAAAACGGAATAAAATAAGGTGTTTTTTTTTAAATCCTAACAGTTTCATCACCGGACTTATAAAATGACCTATTCTGCCGATATAGGAATTTTCCTGTTGTTTCAAGTTTCGGAAGGCAGTCAATTCCTTTATCTTCTGTTCTTTTGTTGAAAAGTCTTTTTCTGTCTGTTCTATCCGGCTGATTTCTTTGTCGAGGGCATCAAGCTTTTCAGAATGATGGGGATAATATCCAAGAAACCATACGATGACAGAAGCTACAAGAATGACACTTCCCCTTTTATGCAGATACTGTTTGGCTTTTTCCCACATATGTATACAGATGGCGCGTGTAGTAGGCATCCGGTAAGGAGGCAGTTTCATTACAAAAGGAACATCCTCGTTCTTGAATAAAAACTTTCTGAACAATCTGGCCATGCATACCGCAGCTGTAATACCTGTAAGGCATAAGACTAAAAGCATGGTTCCCGCATATTCCGCAAAAAAAGTTCCGCATATTAATACATAGAGAGGCAGACGGGCACTGCAACTCATCAGAGGGACAGCCAGCATGGTTATCATGCGGCTACTCCGGCTTTCTATGGTACGGGTAGCCATTACAGCCAATACGTTGCATCCGAATCCCATAATCAGCAGAATGAACGACTTGCCATGCAAGCCCATTTTGTGCATCAATTTGTCCATAATAAATGCTGTCCGTACCATATATCCGAAATCCTCCATCAGTAATATGAAAAAGTACAGAATCAGAATTTGCGGCAGGAACACAATGATACCGCCCACACTGTTTATAATTCCGTTAGTCAGCAAATCCGCCAACGGACCGGGAGCAAAATTCTCCTGTACCAGTTGTTCCATCCAGCTCATCCAGGAGTCGATCCATCCTTTAGGATATTCTCCGATGACAAAAGTGGCTTCGAACATGAGCCATAGGAAGAAAATGAACAGAGAAAAACCAAGCAACTTGCTGGTGGCAATATGGTCAATCAACTTTGTTTTGTCTTTTTTATGCATGGGATTTTCATGATAAGTCTCCCGGAGTGCTCCTGATATAAAGCCATAACGGACATCTGTGAAAGCGGTTTCCGAATCAGTCTGCAACAAATCTTGAATGGTGTTTATAGCCTTTTCCCTCACTGCCATCAGCCGGGAATAATTCCCCCATCTCTTGACCATTCTTTCTATCTCCACATCCTTTTCCAATAGTTTGATGGCAAGGAAACGTTTGGAAAAACGCTCGGCTACGTTCCCGTAGATTTTCAATTCCTTATGCATTCTATCAATTTCCGTTTCCAGCGTATTGCCATAGTTTATGTGTATATGGCGCGTCAGCGGTTCTTTGCCTCATACACTTCTATGATTTTTTTCAGCAAGCTGTCTATGCCGAAACCGGTTTTACCGATAGTGGGTATAATCGGTACACCTATCATCCGTGCCAGAGATACATAGTCGAACCTGTCGCCTTTCTTCTCAAGTTCATCATACATGTTCACGGCAATGACCATGTGGGTATCCATGTCAATCAACTTGCTGGTAAGATATAGATCCCGTTCAAGATTCGATGTGTCAATCACATTGACAACAATGTCTGGCTAGTCCTCTTTCAAGTATTTACGGACATATAGTTCTTCCAGAATATAGGTGGACAAGGAATAAGTTCCCGGAAGATCTATGATTTTAAATGTATATTCGTCCTGGGTGAACACCTCTTCTTTGGCATCTACCGTGACTCCACTGTAATTGCCTACATGCTCATACGCTCCAGATGCAAAATTGAACATAGATGTTTTTCCACAATTCGGATTACCGACCAGTGCGATATTGATAGTTTTCCCTCTGTCTTTAGCAAATCGAATAAAATCTTCGTGTGACAGAGTAGTAAGTGTATTAACCTGTGACTCCGTGTCTGTTATTGTACCATATTCGTGTTGATATTCATTCATGCTTACAACTTCCACCAGCTCTGCATCACTTTTGCTAAGAGAAACATTATAGCCCATCACCTTGTAATAGACAGGATCGCCCAAAGGCGCACTCCGGACAGCCTCCACTTCTTGTCCCTGTACAAATCCCATCTCGATAATGCGCTTTCTGAAAGGCCCTCTACCGAGTACTTTCGTAATGATTCCTTTGTCATCCCTTTTTAAATCAGAAAGTTTCATATCAATATTTTAATGTTTGATTTTTATCTTTTATCGGCAAAGTTAGAGCGGATTATTTGCAATCTTGTTGCATGTTTTTTTGTTGTTTCGATAAAAAACTGTAATTCAATAATTAATGTTATTTCTAAACATATTTGCAACAAGATTGCAAATAAAAAAATGTATTTTTGCAGTGCTAAAACAGATAAAGAATACTGCATGGAAAAGGCGGTATAAAATACCGCCTTTTCCACTTGATAGCTTTACTGATTGTTGAACTTTAAAAATTCATATCCATGTCAATAAAGCAATGTGAAGACAGACTGCTGGACAGGGGACTACGTCCGACCCCGGCAAGAATCCTAACTCTACGTAAATTATCCGAACTGGAATATCCTGTTTCTCTGCTTGAACTTGAGACTATGCTTGACACATTGGACAAGTCTACCATTTCCCGTTCATTGGCTGTACTCCTGAAACGTCATGCCATTCATTCATTTGAAGATGGAAGCGGATCAACCAAATATGAGATTTGCAGAAGTACGGTGGAACATTGTCCTATAGAAGAGCAACATGTACATTTCCATTGTGAAGCTTGCAACAGAACATTCTGTATGAAAGAGCATAAAATCCCAATAATCAGCCTTCCCAATGGCTATGCAATCGAAAACATCAATTATACCATAAAAGGGGTATGTCCTGAATGCCAATGTCAACAACGAAAGGTATTGACAAATTAGGAGAAAGACAATACCACATAGGTGTAAATATTGAGTTTAATATAGAAAGAGACTCCTTATAGTAATTCTTATGGAGTTACTCTTTCTTTATCATCATTGTTGTCAGTGGGCTAAAATTTCGGGCTCTGACTCTGTGATTAAAATGGTATACTCCCATTGTGCAGACGGCAGGCGGTCTTCTGTATAAACAGTCCATCCGTCTGATTGATCCATCACGACTTTCCAAGTACCCATATTAAGCATCGGCTCTATGGTTAATGTCATACCAGGAACCAATAGCATACCTGAGCTCTTTCTACCATAATGCAACACTTCCGGCTCCTCGTGGAACTGTATTCCTACACCATGACCGCAAAAATCACGAACTACAGAAAAGCCATTGCGCTTGGCATGGCACTCTATTACATGACCTACATCACCCAAAAAAGTAAACGCCTGAGCGGCTTGCACTCCCTTTTTCAGACACTCTTCAGTAACACGTACCAGCTTTTCTTTTTCTGAAGAGGTTTTCCCAATAATAAACATCCGTGAAGCGTCTGCATAAAAACCGTTAACTATCGTTGTACAGTCTACGTTTACAATATCACCTTCATGGAGCACCTGATTCTCATTAGGAATGCCGTGGCACACCACTTCATTAACCGAAATACAACAGCTATTCGGAAAACCGTGATACCCCAATGTTGCAGGAATACCCTGGTGATCCATGGTATATTCATACACCAAACGGTCTATTTCTGCGGTACTGATACCTTCCCGAATATTTTCCTCCACACAATCCAATACAGCTGTATTCAACAGTCCACTTTTCCTTATTCCTTCAATTTGTTCCGGCAATTTAATGAGTTTTCGTGAGGGAACCAGTCTGCCTTTTTTTCCCAATACATCACTTTTTTATCAACTTCTGTCAAAGGCATGCCCGGAATGGGATGCCATTGATACTTTGCTTTCTTCATCTTATTTAAATTTTTTAGCCAAAATACGGATTGAATTCAACACAGCTAATAAAGCCACTCCTACATCAGCAAAAACAGCTCCCCATAATGAAGCGTATCCCAAGACCCCTGCCAACAAAATGATAACTTTCATGCTGATAGCCCCAATGATATTCTGCCATACTATACATTGTGTGGCACGTCCTATTTCAATGGCTGTAGCCACCTTCGATGGTTGGTCTGTTTGAATTACCACATCAGCACTTTCAATGGCTGCATCCGACCCTAGACCACCCATGGCAATACCTACATTGCTAAGAGCCAATACAGGTGCATCGTTCATGCCATCGCCTACAAAAGCTACAGTACGAGTAGCATGAAATGACAACTTCTGAATATAGGTAGCTTTGTCTTCAGGTAGCAAGTCACCATGTGCCTGCGGAATTTCCAGTTCGCGAGCCACTTTTTCCACTAATGATTGCTTGTCGCCTGATAGCAGATGGATATCTTTTACGCCTAATTCCTTTAGATACCGGATAGCTTGTACCGCATCCTCTTTCAATTTGTCAGCCAACCATACAGCTCCGGCATATACTCCGTCTATAGCACATACGACAACCGTCATTTCAGATTCAAGTACCTTAGATGGTACTACCGTCTTCCGCATCAAAAGTAGTCGTGGATTCCCTACCAGTACATTTTTTCCATCAATAATGGTTTCCACACCATATCCAGCTATTTCCTGCATGGATAAGGCCGAATGTAAGGAAATATGCTGCCCCCGCACATACTGCTGAATGGCTTGTGCAATAGGGTGAGTACTCTTCTGTTCAGCCGTTCCGATGATTGCAAGCAATTCCTCTTTCTTCAAGGTAGCAGCTTGGACAGATGCTACTTCAAACTGCCCGGTAGTCAATGTTCCGGTTTTATCAAAAGCAATGCTGTCTAATTTTGTGATAGCATTCAGATAATTACCTCCTTTAAAAAGGATACCCGCACGGGAAGCAGCACCGATTCCACCATAATATCCCAAAGGAATACTGATGATCAAGGCACAAGGACAGGAAATCACCAAGAAAACCAGTGCACGATAAAGCCAGTCGGCAAATACATAATCGAAAGAAGGAGCTAACCATTCCACCACTGCAGGTATTATAACTACCAGTGCCGAAAGGAATAGCACCAAAGGCGTATAAATCCGGGCAAAACGCCGTATGAACAGTTCTGTCGGAGCTTTCCGTGCGGATGCTTCCTGAACCAAAGAGAGAATACGAGCTAATGCACTCTGCTCGTAAGGACGTTTCACTTCTAAATCAACCTTCTGGTTAAAGGCAATCATGCCTGCCAGCACCTCACCGTTTACCTCAATAGAACGAGGCATACTTTCACCTGTCAAAGCCGAAGTATCAAACAGTGCCGATTCGTTTATCAATGTACCGTCCAACGGTATTCTTTCTCCCGGTTTCACCTCGATGCGCTCACCTACCTGCACCTCCTTGGGTGCCACTTCGATAAAAGCTCCATTCCAGAATACCTGGGCACGTTCCGGACGGACATCCAGCAGTTCTCCAATATTCTTAGTAGCACGTTCCACAGCTCCATGCTGCAACATCTCCCCTACTGTATAGAGTAACATTACAGCTACAGCTTCGGGGTATTCACCGATACAGAAAGCTCCGATTGAAGCAATGAGCATCAAAGTGAACTCATTGAAAAAATCCTTGTCACGCATGCTGTGCCAAGCAGCATGCAACACCGGCAAACCTACAGGCATAAAGGCAAGCAGATACCACACAGACTGGATTGTACCCTGAAACCAACTTAGCTGGATATAGCTCATCACGATACCTGCCAACAACAACATCCCCGAAACAAGAGAGCTCCATTTACCGGACACTCCATCGGCATGATGATGGGCACAGCAAGAGTCGGCATGAGGTGAAGATACAGATGGGGATACATACTGGGCTTGGCAGCAGGATTCTGCTGCATGTAGTTGTTGAAACGGATTAGAATGTATTGTTTTCATACTGAGATATATTTTTCTTTCACACTGCAAAGGTAGAACATATCTCATACAACTTGGTTGCAAAGCACATATCAGCACCTGAAAGAATAAAGACGGATGCCCTATAAATTAAGAGCATCTGCCTTCTTCTTTAATTACACGGTCACACTACATGCTTACGACTCTGATCCGGTCAGTAAAAGCGGACTAAGCAGCTTTTGCCCCTTCTCCCCATGGATATGACAATCTGCTTATACGCCATATCAGAAACGTCACAGGCAGCATATACTTCCGGAACAGAGAGCCAGTTTGTCCGTGATGATTTCATCCGCATTGTTTACTTGAACAACATCCCGGAAGAAAAAACTTCTATAGAGATCATATTTTTTCTGTTCTTTAATTATATACATTATCTGTAACAAAACACAGAGACATTAAAAAGAAAGAAGAGAAATACACATTAATAAGGTATTTCTCTTCTTGGCACAATCATCTGTGGTTTATTTATGTACGGAAAAAATGACTATTTTCTTTTAGTTACCTTGAGAATGTCCGTCATGGAGAGGGATTTCATAAAAATCTTCTGCCCCGATTTCTTCGATAATATGTGTACCATCTGATGAAATATATCCTACAGATGTAGCATAACGTTCCCAATCGGAAACTAACTCCTTCAGTTTGTCGGTATATTGATGAGACAAATCTTTTTTCTCGGAATAATCACGACTTATATCATACAGCTTCCAGTGCATACCGTCCCCATAAGGAGGAAGTAGAAGGGTCGCTTTCCACTGTCCCTTTATGACTGCCTTGCTTTCTGCCATTTCAAAACAGATGGCCTCGTTATCCGTGCGTGACGGTGTTTCTGATGAGAAAGTAGCACGGAGAGATTTTCCATAAAGTGGTGCAAGCTTCTTGCCCCTGTACACATCCGGTCTGGAAATCCCGACATAATCCAGTACTGTAGGAAACAAATCAGTGACATGCATCAAGTTGCTGGTATCTATCTTGCCTCGCTGTACATCCAGACCAGAAACAATCAATGGTACACAAATACCTCCTTCCGCTGTAGTCATTTTATAATACGCATAGGGCGTGTTGCAAGCCTCCGCCCATGCCTTTCCTAAAGATACATCAGTACATTTGCGATCATGACAGTTTTGTTACGGCCAAGAAAGTATATAACCGCTATGCAGGTTTCTCAAAGGAATGCCATACTCTTATGGTACTCTTCAGAGAACAGATTGAATCGTATAAAGAAAAGATAGGCAAAGGAAAGGCGGAAAGCACTTACCGTGGACTGGTTGCCGACTACAAGAGTCTTTTGCTTTTCATGAAAACCAAAAAGAACATCGAGGATATAGCTATTGACGAGCTTGAAAAGTCGTTCATTGAGGACTATTACACATGGATGCTCGGCACGGCAGGCAATGCGAATGCCACCGCTTTCAACCGTGTCAATACCCTGAAATGGCCGATGTACATCGCGCAGGAAAAGGGTTGGTTGCGAGTCCATCCTTTCACATCCTTCGAGTGCAAGCCGGAATACAAGAAAAGGTCTTTTCTTACTGAAGAGGAATTACAGAGAATCATCCACGTGGAGCTGAAATACAAACGCCAGCGTGCCATGCGAGACATGTTTCTCTTCATGTGCTTCACCGGTCTTTCCTATGTGGACCTGAAAGCCATAACATACGATAATATCCATACCGACTCCACGGCGGCACATGGCTGATGGGCAACCGTATAAAAACGGGAGTGGCGTATGTCGTAAAATTATTGCCCATTGCTATCGAACTGATTGAAAAATATAGGGGTACGGATGAAAAGAAAGACTCCCCGAATGTGTCTTTCCGGTAGGTGAATACAATGCCATGCGGCTCAGTCTTGGAATCATAGGCAGGAAATGCAACTCCGGGGCGAGGTCACCCCGCACATCGGACGCCACGCATTTGCCGTTCTGGCCATACTCAAGGGGATGCTGCTGGAAACTCTTCAGAAAGTGTTTGGGCATAAGTCCATCACATACGTCCTGCGCATCCATTCACTTGTCCGGCGCAGGCGGGGCAATCTTTTTCTGGAAGTCGCCCATCTGTACGACCAGCGTGCTGACCAGCTTTCTCAACTCCTAATACGCGCTTGTTTCAATAATTGTCAGTTCCATACTAAAATTCTTTTTAAGATTCTGAATATGCGACAAAGTAACGCACATCCTATATCCTTTCCAAACAGATAATATCAGAGTCTTCCGTTGGCGTGCATTGGCGTATCCAACGTTAAAAGAGAAGGTCCTTCACCTGCATCCATGCGGCAACGGAACTTCCATTCCCTTACTTGTTTTCCATAAATTTATAGGATTAATTTCTGGTGCATGATATTAATAGTCATTATTCTGTCTGCTTTTTTTGCTTGCATAATTGCAGCTAACAGTTATCTATTCCAGAACGCATTGTTATGGAAAATGGCAAGCTGTTTTGTTGGTTTATGGATATTGTGTATGATAATTACCGTCTTCGTTTGTCGTAAACTTGAATGCTCTAATTAAAACAGTACGGTTGTCATGCTTTGTGTGTTTTATTATAAATATTATGAATTATTTGGAATTGATATGTAATATAGATAATTTTGCAGTCGGGAAATGGTTTCGGGAGGTTTACGCCTTCCGAATGAAAAGGGAACCCGGTGAAAATCCGGGACAGTACCCGCTGCTGTGAGTCCACAAAAACGGACATCGAACTTTTGCCACTGGTGTAATACCGGGAAGGCACGATGACCGGGACGAGTCAGAAGACCTGCCATGACCGGAATGAGAT